>ENA-OPYX01000892-OPYX01000892.1-human-gut-metagenome-genome-assembly--contig:-NODE-892-length-16901-cov-13.101526_pt1 | contig 16901 bp, 17 predicted proteins | sample MGYA00242639_ERZ504486 | MGnify/ENA primary metagenome ERZ504486 (study PRJEB26092, sample SAMD00036296) | human gut metagenome | host: Homo sapiens | study: EMG produced TPA metagenomics assembly of... | reverse complement strand
AGTAAAAGAACGTGCCAAGCTAAAAACTTCCGTTTCAAGACTGGTCTGTATCTTATTCCCTGAATTAGAAAAACTTGTACCAACACTTCATATGGCATCTGTTTATGCATTGCTTTCTGAATTTCCCATTGCTAAACATGTAGCTACTGCACACCTTACCAGACTTACAAATCTTCTTTCCAAATCTTCCAAAGGTCGATATGGTAAAGATACTGCTATTACTTTCAGAGATTCTGCAAGAGCTTCTATCGGCTCAAATATGCCAGCCAAATCTCTTGAATTGAAGCACACCATCAAACTTATTCAGGAACTTGATTCAGAGATTGATGAAATCGAAAATGAGATTAAAATCATCATGGATGAAATCAACTCTCCAATTCTTAGCATTCCTGGAATCAACTATCGCATGGGAGCTATGATTATTGCCGAGATCGGTGATTTCAATCGTTTTGATTCTCCTGATAAGATCTTAGCTTATGCCGGCTTTTCGCCATCAACATATCAATCCGGACAACTGGATGGTGCCTACGCACATATGGAAAAACGTGGCTCCAGATACCTGCGATACGCTTTGTATAATGCCACCAAATATGTCTGCCACTGGGATCCAACATTTGCAGCCTATCTTGCTAAAAAACGAGCGGAAGGTAAACATTACAATGTTGCCATATCACACGCTGTAAAGAAATTGGTTCGAGTGATTTATCATCTTGAAAAAACAAAGCAGCAATACATAAAAGCAGCTTAAATCTTTCTAATTCAATACTCCTTTTTTGAGCACCTATCACGATGCTCTTTTTGTCATACAGTTTTCAAGGTTCAAGGAACTCTAACTGAGTTCCAAATATATCTAAAATACATTTCTGTACTTTATTCAAAAAATATCATTTTAAGGCTTGACTTTTAATAGTTAGTCTTCCTTGGAACTGATCACTTTTGTATATTTTACCCAAAAATACAAAGCATGTTATAAAATCAGTATACACTTTTACTATATTTTCGTCAATAGCGATCCACCTTTTATACGTTTTATCTCTCTCAAATCCATAAACTTTGCTGAGAGAATATGACTTTGCAAATAAAATATAAAAATAAGCGATATTAATCTTCCTACGAAAAAAATCACTCTGATTTTTCCATCTCCCTTGCATGCTGCCTTGAGCAATATTTGCAGTAATATTTGTAAATCAGCTCATATCTGCTAACATTGCCTATAAAACAAACTCTTAAATATTAAAATTCTTCAATAAAAAATCCTCTAAGACAATAGGTATTTCTTCTACTATTGTTTCCGATACTTCTCCCCACGTAAGATCATCAACAAAATAGTTTACACGCTTAAAACGATTCCACATTTCTTCGAGTCCAGAATCATCTTTAATCTTGTCTAAGGTTTCTCTCACTTTCTCCTCACCAAAAGAAGTTTCACGCTTCATGCAAGTAGCCGCAAATGCCTTTTTCAAAACATCAAAGCTTATCTGATCAGCCTTTGAATTCATAATCTCATATACATCATAAAAATCCCTCATTCTGGTATTCGCAAGTCCTCTTGCCAAAATCGTCTGCATCTTTTCCGCAAGAAGAGTTTCAAGATTATACGACAAAACTTCACTATTCCCGCCAGACATGTTTTTTACTTTGTCTTTAAGTTGTTTCGCTGTATGAATCATACCATTATCTCCACATACATCATCACTTCATCCCTTACTCCAAGTTTAACCGCATACTCAATCAATCTTGATAGATTCTTTTCCTTCGAGGACATATATTCCTTGATTGCTGTCTGATATAACTGAATTTCATATTTCTTTCGATCTTTAATCAAATCACAAATACATCTTTCCTTGTCATATACTTTAACCAAATTACCGCTGCTTGACGGGATTTCACAGGTCCCCATATCAAGAATCTCTGGGTTTGCATAATGAACTTCTTTGTTTTTCTTTTTGATATGTGTAGCATTATATCCGGTAGGAACAGTGAAACAAATATGACTGTATTCTCTGTCGATAAGACCATGCAAATAAAGGGCGGTCTCGCCCGAATAAATAATATTCTTATTTCGTTGCTGAAGTACAAACAACTCATCTGGCCACACATTATCTAAGATATAAATGCCATGTGCCACTTTTTCCATATCATGCTCTCTGACGTATTTTGAGACAGATGGCTTTGATACACCTGATTCAACGGCCTTCGATGTAATCAAATATCCATTGTCTTTTTCAATTAGCGATTCCAAAATATCTGATGTTGACATAGTTGGCCTCCTTATCCTTGATATTTACTTTTGTGCTTAAATTTTATTATATTTAAGTGTAAAAGTAAATATAATCCTTATATGCTTGCAGGAGTAAAAGATAACATAACTTCAAATACCTCGTTTAATATTCCTTCTCTATCTCTCCATCTATTCCATACATTTTCTTGAATGCATCAAGGTCTGCCTGATTCTTAATCAGCATAACTTCTTCTATCTTACCTGTATGAATGTTCTTAAAGCCTGCAACCTGCTCACCATTACATATGCTCGCTTTGATTACCGGTTTCTTATTTTCTTTATCATATACCTTTGTAACTGTCTTTTTCTTAAATAGTCTCACTCTGACCACCTTCTTTTGAATTTGCCATCATTATCATCCCAGCTGTAGCCCTCGCCACAGCCACATCTTCCCTATTTTCCATCATGTGGAAAGCTTTCATCTCCACCGTATCCATCCTGCTAATCCACCTATTATAGCAAATACTCCAATAGCTACCAGAAACAAAATTACGTTTTCTACGATAGAATTCTTGTTATTTCTCATAATCACACACTCCCTTATTAGTTGCAAATGATATCAGCTCTTTGATTGTCTTTAGTATATGATTTTACGAGTCCCAAAGTCTGCCCTCGTAATTCGAATCTTTGTTCCAAAATCATCAATAAAAACTTTAATCAAAAATCAAAATCATCACTTTCATCTTCCATGTATGATTTTTCCGCAGCTTCGTACACCGATTCAGTATGAGTATCAAACAGCACCCATTCCACCAAATCGAAGCTGTTCAGATTATCCTGCAAGAACCTGTTTACTGTATGTACTGCAATATTTGCTGCCAACTCAACCGGAAAACCATATGCTCCCGTTGATATGGAAGGAAATGCAATAGACCTTATTCCATTATCCATTGCCAGCTTCATGGAATTAAAATAGCAGTTAGCAAGAAGCTCCTCTTCTCTATTACTTCCTCCATTCCATATCGGTCCTACAGTATGAATAACATAATCACATGGTAAATTATAGGCTTTTGTTATCTTTGCTTCTCCTGTTTCACATCCATGAAGTGTCCTGCACTCCACCAGAAGTTCCGGTCCTGCTGCTCTGTGAATAGCACCATCTACACCGCCTCCACCAAGAAGTGAGTTATTTGCTGCATTTACAATTGCCTGCACATCTCTAATTTTTGTAATATCGCCTTTTACTGTCCTTATCATATCCTAATCACTCTCTATTCCCAAATTTATCCCATGGTGTACGAATCTCTATCAGATTGCCGGACGGATCATAAAATCTTACAAGCTTCTGTCCTCCGTCAAGTTCTGTCAGTGCTGTAGCATATCTTACCTCATACTTCTCTGACTCCAGCTTTTTAACTACACCTTCGATATCATTATCTTCATTACACCGCTCAAACTCAATATACTTAGCACCTGTCTCATCAACTATATTCTATGCCTTATTATTTATATGGTCATTTTTTCATGAATAATGTAAACAATAAAATATTTATCTACTCCATATCCATTCTGCGTCTTAAAACCCTATATGCTTTGATTGCGTGAAATATAATTACAATATCTACAACAGTATATACAAAACACCATCCAAAACTCATTACTGCAAATATACTAAATATCAGATCAACAATTCCAAATACAGTTATAAACAGCAACCGTTCCAGACTTATTTTGTTTATAAGAACAATAACTGCCAATGAAATTACTACATGAACAAGTCCTGAAACTACTCCCATTGCTTTATCTATCGTGCCATCAAGTTTCCCAAATAAAATAACAGATATTAATATAGCAATAATCATTAGACCAATACTTATATTGCGAATATCTTTACCATATGAGAGAATAATCTCCTCTCTTTTTTTCCTCTGATATAGAATTTCATTCTTTCTTGCTTCTTTTTCTTCTTCACGGATTCTTTTTTGTTGTTCCTCCTGCTGAGCTTTTAATCTTCCTTGTTCCTGTTGATATCCAAATTCAAAGCCACCAGTAATTTTTTGTTCAACAACTTCTCTATCTATCAACATTTTATTTCCACAATAATTACATATTATTGCTTCGAGCTCAGGATTAACTTCCATTTGAGCTCCACATTTTGGACATGTCAAAGTAATTAATTTCATTTTTTCCTCTTTTTCTCTCTGTAATGTCAATTATTATATCACAAATTTAAAGTTATCTCTCTGTTATAGAGTGTTCCAATTAGTTGGGAAAAATGGTACTCTTTTATATACTTCTTCAATTTGTACATTCGAATCAGACATTTAATTTTTCCCTCTATACAAAACAATAAGCACCGTTCGAACTCTAACGTTCCTATTTTTTTCTTACTCTTCTATTAAATTTACACGTAGGATAGTCCTCGCATCCCATAAATTTGCCAAAAGGACCTTGTATTAATCGCAAACGTCCACCACATTCAGGACATATATCAGGATCATATCTTTGCTTTTGTCTTGCTTTTTCCTCTGAGACATTTACTTCTGTATTTATATTCGGATTTCTTGAGCATTCATAGCACTTCCCTTTATTTAATTTTCCGAAACCACCATATGAAGCAAATGCACTTGCCGGAGCAAATTTTCCACAGAACTCGCACAGTACCCATCTGCGTCCTCCTTCATCAGTTAAAACCCTATCTTCCGGACAATCACCACTATTTATGACTTTTAGGAATTCCTGTCTCTTCTGTCTTTTTTCAACCTCAACTCTTTCTTGTTCCATTCGGGCTTGTTCTTTTTTCTCAGCAGCAATTTTTTCCTGCTCTATTCTTTCTTTTTCTCTACGCTCAAGTTCTGCCTTTCTATCTTTTTCAGCTTTTATTCTAGCCTGTTTTCTTCGTTCCTCGTCAGCTCTCCTGGCTTCTTCAGCATGTATCTTATCCAACTCACGCTGATAAATAATTGCCTGCTTATGCTTATTAAACTCCAGTTGTTTTTCCTTTAACATATCAGACAGCGAATGATTATGATACATTATCTGTGATGAATCTGATATGTCAAATTTACTTAATTTATCTCTTGCTATATTGACTTTTTTCCATACTCCATCAGCATTTTTTTCATAATATACAACTGTCAACTCAGCTTTTGAATAATCAGCTCCATCTACATTTAAAAGCAGGCAATAGCCCTGCCTCTTCTGAATTTTCATTAACCCTTCCGGGTACTGTCCATTTGTTTCGGATTTATCCCCTAACGCAACATAAATAATTGAATTACCATTGCTATGCTGTTCAAGAATAGTAAATTTATCATCAGATAAATTACGGTATTCATTGCAAAAAGATAAAGCTACCTTCTTTTTCGCTGACAGAAATGTAAATTCATATTTTCTTTCAGACTCAGATACAGTTCTTATAGGAACCCTGCTTTCAATATCATCTGTATGCAGTTTATCCTCCAGCCAACATTTTAGAGCAATCTTTGAATCAATTGAATTAATTCCTTCAACGGGCATCTGACATATACCATCAAAGCCCTCTTTTATTCTAAAATGCTGTTCTCTTAAATTTCGTTCACCTGCCACCAGTACAAGATTTGCTCCACAGCCACAAGGACAGAACAACTCATTATTACGGCTTTTTGCTCGAAGCTGTTCAAGTTTGTCCGGAATATTAATTTGTTTACCATCTATGACGGTATAAATTGATTCAATTCCTATAAATTTTCCATCACATAATGCCACTGTTCTTTGAGCCATATGATTTCATCCCCCTAACTGCTTCATAAGTTTACATTATACTTCTCCATCTTCCTGTGACTGCCTATATCTCCTCTGATAATAGTCCATAGCCCTATAATCAATCACATCCTTCATCTGACAAACCATCACCGGATTATCAATTAGCGGTCTCAGCTCTTCTCTAAGCCCGATTGCCACACCATCTCTCTTCACAAAAAATCCCTTTCCCGACTCCAAAAGGAAATGCACCGGCATCGATAGAATCTTCTTTAAATGTTCCTTATCCGATATGGAATTGTATTTTTGAATAGTCATATTTTTATCGAGATCTTTCCAGTTGGTTCCGGTTGAAAAGAACTCCTTCCAGCTTGAAAGCAGCTGCTCTTCCGACACCTCCATCAGGATATTTCCATGATTATAAAAAGCCATAAGCACCGGCATTTTATACACCTTTGACATAGATATTTTTTCCGTCCATTCTCTCCGGAGTCGCGGTGAGTCCCAGGAGAAATTTTGGCTTAAAATAATCAACAATTCTCTGATACTGTTCATTAACAGCATGGTGAAATTCATCAATCACAACATATGTAAAATAATCCGGTGCAAAGTAATTTTCATTCAGATATTCCACTCTGCCAAAAGTCGCAACTGACGCAAAAATCACCGACTTTTCAGTGCATTTACTATCTCCGTTAAAGAATCCGTAATCATCTGAATCACGTACATTTTTAAAAGATTCTGCCGCCTGCTTTAATATTTCCTCGCGGTGTGCAACAAACAAAACTCTCTCATAATTTTTTGAATCAAACGCCGCAAGATATGTTTTTCCGACACCGGTTGCAGCCTGAACCAGAGCTTTCCTTGCGCCCTCTGCTCTCGTATTTTCCAGAGCACACAAAGCCTCTATCTGCGCGCCTCTCGGCTCAAATAGCGGTATCTGATTTGATGTCTCTTTATCATCCTGCAAATCGTATCTGTCCAAGTCCTTTGATACTGCCGGACGGTGCCAGTTCTTTGAATATTTTTTCAGTTCTTCATCGTCTATTACTATGGAATGATTTTCGAATAAGTCTACAAAAGTATTGTAAAACTTCTCATAATTAATCGGATCTGTTTTATTGCTGAATCTGTAATTCCACTCGATACCGGATGTCAGTGCACTTCTTGAAATATTAGAGGAACCAATGTATAGCTCACTGTAATCCTTGTAATGAAACATATATGATTTTGGATGAAATGAACGGTTTTTCTCATTATAAAAGCGCAAATCGACCTGGTCACCAAGCTTATGCTTTATGAGATACAGTGCTGATGGCTGCGTAATGCCAAGATAGTTTCCTGTCAGAATCCTGATTTTTGCACCACGTTTTAGTGCATTATCAAGCTCACCGAGCAGCATTTTCACGCCTGATTCCATCAGGAACGAAACAATAATATCCACACTGTCAGCCTTTTTTATACTGTCTGCAAGCTGATAGTACAGATACATTCTCTTATCCGCGCCTCCGGTCATTGCATCTGTCGAATATTTTATTTCATATACATCATCTAATTCTTCTGCAGTATTACGTTCAGCCATTTTTCTTCTCCCCGCCCCGGTCTTACATCGCCTGTAATCCACTCTTCCTTCACTTGCAGATTATCTATTTCACCAACAAACTCTTCAAATGTCTTTTCCGTGAAATCTGTGAAATAGCGGCCATTTCTCTCGCCCTCAAAATCACCATACTTAAAGGATGTGTAGATTATGCCGGCTTCCTTTAATGCTTTAAACATTTTCATAAACACGGCTTTAAGTTCATTCTTAGGAAGATGAAGTATTGACGAGCAGGCCCATATGCCATCATATTTTTTGTTCTCGTCAAGCTCTTCAAATAGCAGCCTTCTGACTTGTATTCCTGTGTAATTGCTTGCGATATGACACATTTCCTCTGAACCATCTGTGGCATCTACATAAAAGCCCTGTTCCAAAAAATATTTTGTATCTCTTCCTGAACCACAGCCAAAATCCAATATATATCCGTGCTCCGGCAACAGTTCTTGAAAATGCTTCTGTGTCTCGTAAAAGTTTACATCTATCGTTGTTTTTGCAAAATTATCTGCATTTTTGTTGTAATATTCCAAGGTTTTGTTTTTGTTCATCATGAGTTATTTTACTTTCTGCTCCGAAATTCATATGAAGCATATAAATATCTACTGTTTAATATTCAATATAAATCTACATTTAGGGAAGTTTGAGCATCCATAAAACTGTTTTCCTGCATTTTCCCCTTTATTTGCAGTTCTAAGCACCAGTTTTGAACCACATTTAGGACAAATCAATTTATCATCACTTACACTCTGCTTACTATCAGAAATTTCATTTTTAGTATCTGCTGAATCAGAAAGCTCATTTTCCTTGACAAGTTCTTCATACTTGGCTGCATAATCTTTACGACTTTCAATATTCATGTCAAGAATTCCCTGTGCAATTGACATCATTTCTTTTTTAGTAGATGCAAAATCATTTGACGCAGCTATAATATTCTTCATATTTGAAACAAGCTGATCTGCTCTAATAACCTGACTTTTGATTTCTTTTGGAGCATATCGGTCATTTACGATTGTTTTAGGATTAGCTAATACTACTAAGGATTTATAAGAGCTGTCAAAATTTCGTTTAATTGCAAGACTTGTGACAAGCCCTGCATTATCCAGTTTGGCCTCTTTTAAAACAGATAGATGTCTTTCACCCTGAGTAATTGGCGAATATATTCCTTCTTTCTGTTTCTTTGTTCCGTATGTAACAGTTCTGATAAATGCTCCTTTTGAATCAATATCTATATTTCCTACCAGATTCTTACACTCAATCAAAAATATAACCTTTGATGTAACTACAATAAAATCTATCTGCGCTTTTAATCCTCTTTTAGTTTCTAAATTAATATCATGTAAGACTACCATATCCATATTGCTATGTTTAAGTTCAAACATTATATTATCTTCACCAGCTATACCAGCCTTAGTGACTGCAATTTCTTTTTGTATTGCATCTTTGACATCCTTATTAGCTTTTGGAAGTAATGGCTCAAGTTTATCTAAATGATCTTTTGCGGCATTTGATTCCTTTAAAATAATAACCTCCGGTTTTGAAAAAATTCCCATATCAACATTCCTCTCTTGTTATTCCTATTAGATTTTCTGTGTGTATCTGCATCTGGGAAAATTTGAGCATCCAATAAATTCTCCATATTTTCCATTACGCCTTACAAGCTCTCCGCCACATCTGGGAATATTATACCATTAAACATTGAAAAAAACTATGTTTACAATACTATCAATTCACTCAATCCGCCATAACAAGTCACGCTTCCAGCAGCAACGCTTCCCCCACGATTGTGCCATTATATGTTTAAAGTTTTATATGTATGCCATCGCTTAGTAATCTAAACCATAGTAATTCCAAGGCTTTCCACCAAATTCTGCCCCGTGTTGCCCCAGTCTGTGAAGGTCTGCATTATCATAAAACTGGAGTGCCGTGGCAGATGAATAAAACTTTAATCATAGTTTTGTTTCTCTTTGATTTGTCCCGGAATGCCCTGTTTTGCAAGGGATTCCGGGGTTATTGTAAAATGCTTTGAAATTACAGATTGTGGCAAATCAGAGCAAGATTGAGCATGTTGTTACTACCTATTAGTAGTAAAATTGGTAGTAAAAAATAAAAGATTACTACTAAGGATTTTTAGAGTCTTCCATGACATTTTTATATTTCAGTCCACTGCCACATGGACACTTTCTATTAGGATTAAATCTTTTCATTTTTCTTTCCATTTATAGGAAATTCAACCGGCAAAGGCACCTACCCCTTTAGCAAGCAATTCTAATTCTCTTAACCTATAAAGGTATTCTGAAATAACCAAAATTGCTTGAAACATACTTAATGCTTCAATTTCAAATTCAAGCAGATATTTCAGACAGTTTCTTTTCTCTCTTTTTAGGATCTGGAATATATATTATTTTTTGAGTTGGTGTTTCATACTCAACATCATTATGCCCTATTGCATTCCGAAGTTTTTGATTATACTTTACATCTATCGTACGCATATAGAGTTCATTCTTGTTATATAAATGAAATCTATTAGCTTTTGTCGCAGCTATAAATTTATCCAAAGAATCAATTCCTGCATTGTTCGCAATAAAACAGTTCGCATCACCTCTATTTTTTATATTATCAATTGCCGCTGGAATAATCAAAAGATTTCCTAACGTCTCATATGCATCTAAATAAAACTGCTTTACATCTTCATACGTACTTGTTGTAGTTCCCTCCACTTCAAGATCTACACTTCCTTCATCACAAAATTGTAACGATAAAGCCGGAATCAAATAAGGATAAGCCACTATAAACTCGCCTAATAGAGTATTAATCTGTTCCTGCATCTGTTTTAACGAATATCCATCGTGTGTATTAAGATATTCTATAAGACAATTCATTTTTTCTTTATCTAATTTCAGAATATCAGATCCAATTTGTGGAAAATCCAATATGACTGGTTTTAGCGGTGACAGGAATCCATGAACTTCAATCATGCGAACTGCTCTCATTATTTCAAGTTCATTTCTACACATAATATATTCTTCTGGAAATAGTTTCTTTATCTCTTGTTTAAGATATTCTTGATTTCCATCTTTATACAATTGTAAAACACGTTTATATTGAGGCCATATACTAGCCGTTTGTTTTAGCGTATTCACACTATTTCCAAAACTCTTATAATTATCAAAATCACCACTTTTCTGCTGATATCTTATAAATGGTGTAATAAAATTTTCCTGTAGGCACCATCCATCACACATCTTAATTGTTGTGAATTCTCCTGAACACTCTACTACGTAATCTGGAATAGTTGTTGGAGCGGCATTAACTCTTTCAGCATTTTCAAATTCAAATTTAAGCCCCAAGGTATCTTGTCCAATCTTTACTTTTCCTTTTAATGATATACCACATTTTCCGCAAGTTACAGCAATAGGATGCTCATCAAGCCATCCAATCTGCAATCTAATTCTTGTTATACATCCGCAGACTTCACACCTAATAAATTCGTTATATACCAAGCTTTTCACTCCAATCTTTTATATTATTTCCTAAAATCACAGAAAACCACCAGTTTCATTATATATGTATAAGCAATTTTTTTCCACTCAAAAAACGCCCCAGCCTAAGCCAGAGCGTTTCCTATCTTCCATATCAAACCACCTTAAACATCTTCTGCGACATCGGTTTCTCCTTCTTCTGCTCAACCTCCGCCTGTGCCTTCCTAAACTCTTCCATAAGATGCTGTTTATTATCTTCATAATACTTTAACAACTCTGGAGAATTATCTAACAATGTTGACTTATTAAGTGGAACCTTATAATGATCTTCATCATAAGGAAACGCCACAATATATTCTGGCTCATTTACATGAAAACGTGAAACATTTACTCCCTTAATTAATGGACGCAGATATACAGTTTCAAGCGTCGGTGTTCTTTTACCAACGGGTATCTTAGACTTTGAATTTTGATAACTTTCTAATGAAACCATATGTTTATCATCTATAACTTGCTTTAATGTCAGCAACTGCAATTCTTGAGGATAATACTCCACACCTTCTCTGCCAATGTATCCCGCGTTGCCAGCTATTATATTAAACTCAGACAATTCTTTAATATCTCTAGCATAAGTGAATGCTGAGCGTGCTTCAGCTGCCTTTCCCACCACGCCTGACACTATTGTAAAGTAATTCGAAAAATTATCTTCACAAATAAGATTTTTTATATTATCTAATTTATTCCCTTTATTAAGAATCACACGCTTAAGTGATATTCCCTTAGAATAATCACGAACATTTTCAGAGATAATATAAGTACAAAATAACTGTTGAACAGGTGAAAATGGATGTCCTGATTTTGACCAGTCAATAATCTCCTGAAAATACAACCGACGTCCATCATATAAATTAAATTTTCTATAGCCTTCATAGCTCTGTTGGAACAAAAGACTTTGAGGCATCAAAATAGCCATCACGCCATCTTTTGCAAGCCAATTCTCTGCGGTTACATTTGAAATTAATGCACAGATATTAAGACTATTACCTCTGGTTCTTCTTTGACTACTATGGCTCATCTCCCATGTGCCTTAGTAGTCGAAACCGTTGTAATTCCAAGGCTTTCCGCCATATTCTGCCCTGTATTGCCCCAGTCTGCGAAGGTGTGCATTATCATAAAACTGGAGTGCCGTGGCAGATAAATAACACTCTTATCATTGTTTTATTTCTCCTTAATTTGCCCCAGAATGCCCTGTTTTGCAAGGGTTTCCAGGATTATGGTGATGTGCTCTGAAATTACAGATTGTGGCAAATCAGAGCAGAATTGAGCAAGTTGTTACTACCTGTTAGTAGTAAAATTGGTAGCAAAACGGAAAAGGTTACTACTAAGGATTTTTATCTTTTTCTTTGTCATCGTCTTCTTTATCTGTATCTACCATCTCTCCTAACATTCCATTTATACCAAGCGAATTTGCAAATCGTTGATTTCGTTCAGATAACTCTCTTGCTACATCCATTGCCGGAGTATAATCTATTTTACTTATTTGGGATAAATTACCCATTTGGGACAATATAGAATTATTATATATTGCACTTTGCTTTGCAGCCGCTATAGCCATTTGATTACCTGCATTTTCTAGTCTTTTTGCAAAATTCACCTGTTCTGCAATATTTCCCACAACCTGATATTGTTTTCTAATCTGTTCCATCTGAGCACTCATTGCATTTCCAATCTTCAAAGAAGGAATTACACTTGATACATCAATTTTAGGGACTGCTGACTTAATAACCAATTCTCCCAAGGTTGATAACGCTGGTTTCATCTTTTCAATCCATCTTGGAATTGATTCACCCAACACTTTAACAAGCATATTTCCTAATGCAGATACTACATCTACTAATTTTGTTTCAGTATAAATATCTTTCTCTAGAACATTTATTGCTTCCACTAATAATTTATTAATATTTTTCAGTGATTTTCTTACCTTTTCATATTCACTCTGCGTCATTCTCTTATTATGCATTACCTTATTTCTATGTGGTTGTAGCTCATCAATATTTTCTTTGATATTCCTAAACTGTTTATACTCCGAAAAGAAACGATTCCATAAAGATTCGCTTCTGCATTGATTTACAATATCTAAGATTTCTTCTTTTGACAATTCTTCTACGCTTGACTCAGATAATTCTTGTTCCAATACCTCTGAAATATTTCTTCCACAAAATGGCGTAAACAAATACTCTTTAAGTTGTTCATAAGTCAACTCATTCAAAGCACTTTCAACCATTTTCGTTTTGTTTCCCTTTCCCTTCATTGCATCCTGTAAACTTTTACTAAAAGAATTATCATACCACTCAACCCCAAATATTTTGATTATTGTTATATATACTAACTCTCGTATTCGTCTTTCAAATATACCAAATAATGGCATCAACTTACAGCAGTATAACTGAGATACCTCATCATATGAAATTACAATATTCCATGTTTTCCTATGTTCACCTTGAATAAGTCTATTAGTTACACTATCAAGATATTTTGCGGCTCTAGCTGGTGTCGCATTACAACTCAATTTAAGAAAGACCATATTTTTTTCTTTTGAAGATATCTTATATTCAATTTTCACATTATTATCTAAATTTATTTCAAAAGAAGAATCATTTACATTATTAAACAAATTTTCAAAAAGCTGTTTTATCTGTTTTTTCATTCCCAAATTGATATCACTATTATTCTTGGGAAGAATTATCATATTTACTTCCATAAATAGGTCACATCCTTTCTAACTTATAATTATAACTTCAATCACCAACTTTTTCCACAAAAATAACGCCCCAGCCTAGACCAGAGCGTAATCCCACTTCCATATTAAATTACCTTAAACATTTTCTGCGACATCGATTTCTCATTCTTCTGCTCAACCTCTGCCTGTGCCTTTCGGAATTCTTTCATTCGTTTCAATTCTTCCTCGGCATCATCAAATCCAATATGCGTGTATACGTTCATTGTTACGCTTATATTCGTCTATGGATTTCTCCACTTTGGGCGCATTTCTGTCCTCGATGATTGCCTGAAACATCTGTGCCACATCTTCTGTGATTGGCAATACTCTTGTTCCGGCATCTGTCTTTGTGGTTTCTATGATATTCGCATTCCCGTATGAAAGAATATGTACACCACTTCATAGTATTTGCATATTATCCAAACTTCAACTGCAATCCCTCAAACAAGTCCCCAATAGTACAGCTCAGATGCTCGTCCGACTCCGGAAGTGCGTACTTGGCAATCTCATACTCCGGATTCAGCTCCAGCTTCTTTATCAGTGCTCCGGTATTTACTGCATCGTCCAGTCCGTCATGGAATCTGCCTTCCGGCTCTATCTCTGCACTTTCTAGTGCATCCTCCAAGCTGTAGCACCTGTCTAAATGAAATCGCTTCTTAAACACTTCCTGGTAATCAATCCAGCGGTCTGCTTTCATAAAGTCATCTATCTTTGCGCTCTCTATATTCTTTGCTTTGATCTCACGCAGTATCTGCGTCCTGTCAGAGTCACTCCAGGCATAGACCTTGTACTCCCTGTCTCCAAGCCAGTCTGTCAGATGCTCAAGTGACTCTGTCAGCTTCGAAGCCTGTTTGATATCGCGGTTTTTTATGCCTGTCATGCTCTCTATGAAATTGTCCAGCACGCCGTATTCAGGATTTACATACTCGCACATTGTGGCTATTCTGTTGAATCCTTCATCTAAGAGAACTGCGCCAATCTGTATTATTTCACTGGCGTATTTATATGTTTTTCTATAGAGCTTCTTTACCCTGCACATTTCCAAATCGATTACCAGATAATTCATGTGTACCTCCTCAGTGTCCTGCTTATTATTTTACCACATAGTACTTGAGTCATACAGTCTTTTTAGAGATTTTCATCTTTTACTTTATCTTCCTCTATCATCACCGGCTTGTCCTTACCATCACTGATTACTTTGCAAATCACTCCGCCGTCTGTCACAAACACAATCTTTCCTTTTGCCTTACCACCGATTTTGTCATACAGTCTGCCAGCACTCATTGACTCACCCTTCACGGTGTATGGGCTGTTGGCTACGTAGCCTACCTTGCCAAGTCCTTTAATCTTTACCTGTATTGCTTCGTTGTCATACTCATTGTCCGGCTCCTTGACCAGCTTGACCTTCATGCCTTTATCCATGAAATCACTTCCGTAATAATGGTTGCATCCTGCTATTGTAAAATACATTTCTTTCATTGTCGTGTCCTCCTGTCTTTTTTACCACTCTTCATAAGCCTCATCCATTGCATCATCTACACCAGCCGCATAGTCATCATCACTGTCGTACCTGTCATAATCATAGTCACCATTCATATAGATATCATCATATCCTTCATCATATGAATCATAAGAACTCGAGCTGCTGTGATATGATGAACTACCTGTTGATCCGCCTGAATAGCTTCCGCTATTGTCATCGCCATATGCATTTGATGATGAACCTGCAGAGCCTGAGCTGCTATTATATGATTTATCCGAATAAGATGAGCTACTGCTTGATAAACTGTTTCCTGATGAGTTGCTTCCTGATGATGTATATCCTCCCGAATACGGCTTATGCAAGTAGCAATACCTGCTGTTTTGGGTCTGTTCATTATTACATCCCGGCTTTATGCATTTTGGTGTACTCTCTTCCATAGCATTACCAATAAACGCAAATATGACTATTACAGCAATTACTACGAACACATTTATGCCAAAAGCTGAGTCGCTGTTATATGAACTGTGATTAGTATTTGAATTATTATCATTAGTGCAGTCCTTGTAAATCATATACTCTAAATAATCGTCCTGCATGTCATTTTTTCCGTTGTGATTCCAGTCGTACATTGCCATAGGTATTACCTCCTGATATTATACCGGTCCGTCGATTTTACATTCATCATAATACTTGCACAGCATACATAAGCTGTTGCAGTGCTTTGAATGATGCAGTGTCCTCTTTATCCAGTAAATAAATTTTTCCATTTTGTCCTGTCCTCCTGTTTTTCGTAAATTAAATGCTTGTTTCTTATGATGGCTATAGCTTAGCATTTTACGAGTCCCAAAGTCTGCCCTCGCGCATCGAATCTTTGTTCTTTATTGCAATAAAACTACAAAAAAAGACGCAGAATCTCTCCCACGTCCTCAAAACTATCTGGCTTTATCTTCTCTTACCTTCGCTGTTTCCCTCATACACGATAGTCACATCAAAATTAGCAGATTATTTACCATTATTTCAATACCCATATTCATTCTTTTAACATTTTGATATACATATGTATTACTATAACAATACTCCTGTATATACAAATCACATCTTCATTATGAAGTGTATTCTATAGCTTTTTACAATCAGATGCAGTTTGCCGATGTCACGGTTCCATACATGACAGATGGGAAATTAAACAAATAAGTTAAATCAAGGACTATAGCATATCAACTATAGTCCTCTTTTTGTTGTTCTTGCTATTTACGCCACATCTCTTTTATGTATTCTGATAACTTCTACAATAAGGACATTTCTCTGCATAACCGTCCGCCTTTTTGTAGCTTGCATCACAATTCTGGCAGACAACTGAGATCATGTGCAGCTTTGAAGGTTCTACTGGCTTATTATCCATCAATTCCTGTTCGCCCGGAAGAATTTCATAACGTACCGAGCTTGGATCATATTCATATTTTCCCTGATATTCAAAAATATCTATGGTCATGCCCAAAGAATATTGCGAATACCCATGACAGAAACTGGTTGGAAGAATCGCTTCTCTTTCTATATGATAGTTATCAAAATAATGGACAACGGTATTGAGTGGGTAGCGG
>ENA-OPYX01000891-OPYX01000891.1-human-gut-metagenome-genome-assembly--contig:-NODE-891-length-16904-cov-3.017286_pt1 | contig 16904 bp, 21 predicted proteins | sample MGYA00242639_ERZ504486 | MGnify/ENA primary metagenome ERZ504486 (study PRJEB26092, sample SAMD00036296) | human gut metagenome | host: Homo sapiens | study: EMG produced TPA metagenomics assembly of... | reverse complement strand
GGAGTACATTAGTTATAATCAATCGTGAGGGATATCGTGAAAACGTCCATCTAGTTCTTCGGTTTTAACTATATTTATAAAGGCGTGAGGATCAGCACTTCGTATAAGCGGTATAAGCTGTCTTGTTGCCTCTGAATGAATTACAGAATAAAGAAGTGTCTTTTCCCTGCCTTCATAACAGCCAACTCCCTTGAATAGAGTAGCATCGTGATGAGTAGTTTCTTTAATAATCTGGTATATTTCATCAGACTTGTCTGAGATAATAAAAAGAGTTTCCTTCTTGTAACGCTTATATAACCACTGGATAACCTGAGTACTACAGAACTGGTATATGATTGAGTAAAGAGCGATTGACCAGCCAAACATAGCACCGGCAACAGCAAGCATTACAACATTTCCAAGCAGAATATAGTTCCAGGTATCTATTCCTTTTTCGTGTGATAAGAATATGCTTATAAAATCTGTACCACCGGTTGTTGCACCAGCGTAAGGCATAAGCTTATTGCAAATCCATTGATAATTCCACCAAACACGCTTATCAAAAGCACGTCATTAGTGAATACATAAGGTGGAAGAATATCCACAAATATACTTGATAAAAATATAACTATAATTGAGTAAATGGTAAATTTCTTTCCGATGTATTTGAATGCAATATAAGTAGGAAAAAGATTAAGTGCAATATTAAATATACTGAAAGGTATAGTTATATGTAAGAACTTAATGATTATTTCCTGTAAAAGCAGGGAAAGTCCTGAAAATCCTCCAGGGAAAAGTCCTGCGGTCTTAGCAAAACAGCGCAAATTCCACGCATATAATATTGATGCAAATGTAATAATAAAAAGCCTGAACACCTGATAGAACTTAGGGTGTTTAGCCTCTAATGACTGAAACATAGAATCTCCTTATAAATAATTAGTATTTATGAAAAACAGGTTATATAATAGCACATTATAATTAAAGCTTCCATAGTAATTATTAATCTGTTAGCGCATTTTATTGAATTATATAAATAATAGAGGTATCATAATTATATTAATCTGATATAAGTAAAGATACAGACGAGGCAGGTAAAAGATATTGAAGATAAGAGATATTATAGGCAGGGAACAGGAAACATTATCGATGGAGGTATTCCCACCAAAGAAAGATACAGATTTTGAGATGGTTAAGGAGGCAGCTTTACAGATAGCCTCATTGAAACCTGGCTTTATGAGCGTTACATATGGAGCAGGCGGAAGTACTAAGGGCAATACAATTAAACTTGCAAGTGAAATCCAGAAGCAGTATCAAGTCCCAGCAATGGCACATCTTACTTGTGTATGTGCAACTAAAGAAAGCATTAATACAGCTTTAACAGAGATGAAGCAGGCTGGAATTGAGAATATTCTTGCACTCCGCGGAGATATTCCTAAAGATTATGACGGAGAAGTATTTACAGAATTTCAACACGCTTCACAGCTTGTAGAACTGATTAAAAAGACAGGTGATTTCTGTGTTGGTGGTGCGTGTTATCCAGAAGTACACCCAGATTCCAAGAATAAGTTTGATGATATTAATGGTCTTAAGGAAAAGGTTAAGGCAGGCTGTGAATTTCTTACAACACAGATGTTCTTTGATAATAACATTTTCTTTAACTTTATGTACAGGGTAAGGGAAGCTGGCATACATATTCCAATAATACCGGGAATTATGCCTATTACCAAGAGAGCACAGGTTAAGAATGCTGTTAAATTATCAGGCTGCAATGTGCCGGAAAGATTTAAGAATATTATTGATAAATATGGTGATACAGAAAATGCTATGAAACAGGCGGGGGTTATATATGCCTCAGACCAGATTATAGACCTGCTGGCTAATGGTGTTAAGAATATTCATATATATTCAATGAATAAGCCTGAGATTGCAAAAGGAATTCAAGATAATCTTAAAGGAATAATTCTGTAATATGAATTCACAAGTTGTTGAAAAAGTATCATTAGTCAGGGAAGATGAGAATATAAGTTATATTACGCCGACAATAAATCCGTTGTCGTGTACAGTTGTAATTGTAGAAACCGGACATAATATATGGCTTTATGATACAGGAAGTCATTCTGATATACCGGCAATGATTAATTCTTATAATCAGGCCGAAAAAAAATATTAATATAGTTTTGTCTCATTTTCACCCGGATCATATAAAAAATGTGTTTGATATACATTTTAAGAATATGTATCAGGGAAAGAAATACATTAAGATATACAGGAGCAGGTGAGATTGTTACAGATGATATGTATATTGATGATGATATAAATCTTCATATATTTCCAATAGCTTCAAGCCACGCAAAGGGGTGTCTTGCGTTGGAGGTTAAAGACATATGTTATGTTGGTGATGCACTTTATCCAGCAACAGGTCCGCAATTCAGAAGATACAACGCAGGACTTCTGCTTGAGCAGTTAAGGAAGATAGAAAGCTGTAATGCTAAGTATATTTCACTCAGTCATAGAACACATTTTAAATATTCCAAAAGAGCGGTTGTAAGATGGTTGAAAGCAATATATAAGCTTCGGGGAGCGAATGAGGCTTATATATATCTGTAAAAAGTTGTCAGATAATGTTTACAAATAGATAATATAATTGTACAATATTATACATAACGAGCATATATATGCAAAAGGATATGTGCAAATTGTATATATAGTAGAATATTCGTGAACAGAATGGAGGATTATTATGGGACGTTTAGACGGTAAAGTTGCAGTTATTACAGGTGGTAACTCTGGTGTTGGAGCAGCTACAGCGAAGTTATTTGCAAAAGAGGGAGCTGCAGTTGTTATCACAGCAAGAAGAGAGGCGGCATTAAAGGAAGTTGCTGATGAGATTACAGCGGCAGGTGGTGAAGTATATGCTGTATCAACAGATATATCAAAGCCTGAAGACCCAGAGGCACTTATGCAGAAGGTAATGGATAAGTATGGAAAGATAGATATACTTGTTAATAATGCAGGTATTCTTGAGCAGGGACTTAAGCCAATCGACAGATTTCTTGATGAAGATATGGATAGAATTATTGAAACTAATGAAAAAGGAACTATGCGTTGTATGAAAGCTGCTTCTAAGAGAATGAAGAGCGGTGCATCAATTGTAAATGTAGCTTCTGTAGCAGGTGAGAAGGGCTGTGGAGGAGCTGCATATGTAGCTTCTAAGGCGGCAGTTATAGGACTTACCAAGCATACAGCATTAAGATTTCAGAAAGACGGAATTCGTTGTAATGCCATATGTCCAGGCAATATAATTACACCTATGACTATGGGAACAGACCCAGCGGCACTTGACCCGGATATGATAGGTGCTATGATGAACCATAGTGATATTAAAGCACCATCTTGTACAGCAGAGGATGTTGCTAATGTTATTATATTCTTTGCAAGCGATGAAGCCAAAGCAATAACAGGCCAGATTATAGTAACAGATTATGGTGCAATGCTTTAATTATTAAGAACAGGATTTTTAAGCCTGATAAGAGAAATTAATTAAAATAATATTTTATATGCATAATAAGAGATATTGATTAGCGTATCAATATCTCTTTTTTAATGAAATATTATAAAATATCCCAACTGGATAATTTGGTTTTGACATATTATCCGTCATAATTTATGCTATAATGTGCGTAAGCAATGAGCCGTGCAGGATAAAAGAATAAAAAAAGAACTGTGCTTGCACAAAGTACTTTTTTATTCTTTTATCCTATAGGGCGAACGCCCGACAGTGTAAGAAAGCATAGATTTCTTACACTTGCATGGTGGAGTATATAATTTATAATATTATATGCTTAAAAAATAAGAAATTAAGAAATATTAGAAACAGGAGTCTCACAGAATGAGTAAAATAAAATTAGGCTGTCACGTTGGAATGGCAGGAAAAGAAATGTTCTTAGCATCAGCTAAGGAAGCCGCTTCATATGGAGCTAATGTATTTATGTTATACACAGGTGCACCACAGAACACCAGACGTAAAGATATATCAGAGCTTAACATAGAAGCTGGCTGGGAATATGCAAGACAGCACGGAATTGAGGAAATCGTGGTACACGCTCCTTATATAATTAACCTTGCGAATACTGTTAAGCCAGAGACATATGAGCTCGCAGTTGAATTCCTTGAAAAAGAGATAATCCGTACAGCGGCAATGAGAAGCCGCATTATGGTGCTTCATCCGGGAAGTCACGTTAATGCAGGGGTGGAAGCAGGAATTGCACAGGTTATAAAAGGTCTTAATACAGTGCTTAACCAGAATGATGACGACGTTTATATTGCCCTTGAAACTATGGCAGGAAAAGGCAGCGAAGTTGGGCGTACATTTGAAGAACTAAAAGCAATATATGATGGTGTTGATAAGAAAGACAGATTAAGAGTATGCTTTGATACTTGCCATGTTAATGATGCAGGATATGATATTGTCAATCATTATGATGAAGTATTTGAAGAATTTGATAAGGTAATCGGTCTTGACCAGATAGCGGTATTTCATATTAATGACAGTATGAATCCATTGGGAGCACACAAGGACAGACACGCCAATATTGATAAAGGAAGTATCGGGTATGAAACACTTCACAGACTTGTACACGATGAAAGATTTATTGATGTGCCAAAGATATTAGAGACACCTTGGCTTGCCGAGGAAGGTTCAGATAAGAAGACAAAGCCACCATATAAAGAAGAAATAGAGTGGCTTCTTAAATAGTACCGCTGATAATAATAAATAGAAATAATGCAGGAAATGGTACTTAAAATAATATAGAAACTATACAAAAATATTTAAAATAATGCAGGAATGAGGCACAGTATGTTTATACAGGATGATAATACTTATAATAATCTGAGAGAAAAGTCATTTATGCAGTGGCTTGATGATTGCAGTAAGCACGAGGATATAGCTGTAAGAGGCGGCGTTAAGCTTGCTTATGAGTATGTAGAGATGCTTAACAATGAGATTAAAAGGCTCAAGGAACAGAATGAGTTAAAGAATGATTATTTAAAGAAAATATCAGGAAAGAAATAAAAAATTATGATAGCAATTGTAACAATTGATGATAATAACGGAATGATGTTTAATAAACGCAGACAGAGCAAGGATATCAGGCTTATTGAGAGGATTCTTGATATTGCAGGAACTAATAAAATATGGGTGTCTGAGTACAGCAGCCAGTTATTTGATACTTCTAAAGATAATATTATCGTGGATAATTCATATACAGAGGCACAGGCGCAAGATTACTGTTTTGTGGAAAATGTTGATATAAATGAGTTACAGGATAACATAAGTAAGATTTATGTGTATAAGTGGAATAGAAAATATCCGTCAGACGTTACATTTCCGGCGGCAATGCTTGATAATTACGAATTGGAAAATGTATCGGAATTTGAGGGTAATTCCCACGATAAAATAACAGAAGAAATATATATAAGGAGTAAGGCTTAATTATTGTAAAGTTATGTTAAATAGAATATTATCAAGTAAAGAAAAAATTAAAACGTCAAATAAGCGTCTGTGTAAAGTACTGCCTGCATTAATTCTTGTTTTATCATTAGTATTAAGCTTAGCAGGCTGTTCAGGTGCTGATATTTCAGACAGCATTAACCCGTCACAGAATGAGAGTACAACTGTGCAGACTGATAAGGCAGGTGGCAGTAATTCCTCCAATAAGAATAATTCCGCAGATAAGAATGATACATTAGCGGCGGGAACGGATAGTGCGGACTGGCGTGCCACATTACCAGAATACAGTGACAGTCCATATGTTATAGTTAATAATAACGAACCTTTTTTTACAGAAAACGATATGACAGCGGACTCTTTTGAGTATTATGGTGAGTTAGATGAGCTTGGAAGATGTACAGTAGCTTATGCAAGCATAGGAAAAGATTTAATGCCAACAGAGAAACGAGGCTCAATAGGTTCTGTAAAACCTACAGGCTGGCATACAGTAAAATATGATATAGTAGACGGAAAATATCTTTATAACAGATGTCATCTTATAGGTTACCAGCTTACAGCAGAGAATGCCAACAAGAATAATCTTATAACAGGAACGAGATATCTTAATGTTGATGGTATGCTTTTATTTGAAAATATGGTAGCAGACTATATTAAAGAAACTAATAATCATGTTCTGTACAGGGTTACACCGATATTTACAGGAGATAACCTGCTTGCAGATGGAGTGCTTATGGAGGCTGAATCTGTTGAGGATAATGGAGAGGGAATTTCATATAATGTATTTTGCTATAATGTCCAGCCGGGTGTAAAAATTGATTACGCTACAGGTGACAGTTCACTTGAATAAATTAGTATAAAAAATCAGTGGTGAGAAAAATCAGTGGTAAGAGAAATCTTATCACTGATTTTTTTGTAAATATTTTCCTGTGTGACTTTCGTGTGACCAGAATGGGTAATAATACCGCAGTAAAGTAAATAAAGAAAGGAAGCACTGTATGAAAGGTAAGCAAAAGATACTGTTGTTAGTGTGTTCTGTTATTGCCGTTATGTCAGTCAGTGGTATGGCTGCATACGCTTTGTTAAAGACGGTAACAGAAACTAAGACCAATGTATTTGCGTCGGATAAATCCATAAGTATTGACCTGACAGAACCGCAATGGGAGAGATATGGAAAAGAAGCGGCTAAGGCATATGTGCCAGGGCAGACAATTGATAAAGACCCAACCGTAAGCCTTAATGATGAAAGTATCAGTGCATATGTGGCATTAAAGGTTCAGTTCTTTGATGAGAAGAATAACGAACTCACATTCAGGGAATTTGCTGACAGATATCTTTATGGAGGTTTGGAGCTTGCTAATGCAGGAATTGACTGGTCTAAAGATTGGACATTTATTGGAAATGCCAATTCGGATTTAGAAAATGATGAATATGCAAGCCAGCTTATGTATATGTATAATAATCCGCTTGATAAAGATAATGCCAATACAGATATTAAAGAAAATGTTTCAAAGCCTTTATTTACTAAAGTGCATTTAAGCAATGAGATTACAGCAGATAACACAACTAAGAGATTACCAGAGTTTAATATCAAGGTTACGGCATATGCAGTTCAGGCAGAGGGCGTATCAGTAGAGGAAGCGAAGAATTCGTTATTGGAAATGAGTATTGTTAGGGAGGATTAATTATTATGACAACTTGTAAGAAGATTACATTAACAGCAGCAGCTATGGTGCTTTCAGCAGGTCTTGCAGTAGGAGGTACATTAGCATATCTTAATGCAGTAACAGAAACTAAGACCAATACATTTACTTCAAGCCGTAATATTACAACAACACTTACAGAAACAGAATGGACCAGTGATTCAGGAAAGAATTATCTTCCAGGAGATGTAATAAAGAAAAATCCTGTTATGAATAACGAATCAGACCAGCCTGTCTATATGGCGGTTAAGGTTGATTATTTAGATGATAAGGGTAATCTTATGAGTGCAGAAGAATTTGAAAAAATATGCATCAATTACAGATTACGACAATGATAACTGGAAAATGGCGACAGTCAATTCAGACGGAAGTGAAGTGTGGATATATATGACAGCCGTTGAAGCAGGAGAGTCAACAGAAGCATTATTTAACAATGTTACAGTTAATGCTGGAATAACAGAAGAATGGTCAAGTGCAGCTAAGACAACAACTATCTATAAGTGTGATGCAGACGGCAATAAGTTATCAATAATTGATACAACTAAGGAACAGTATGACCCAACTGTTGTATACAAGGATGCAGACGGTAATATTGTAAGTGCAGGTACACTTCCTACATTCAATATCAAGGTTACAGGTTTTGCAGTTCAGGCATCAACATTTGCTGATTACAACGAGGCACAGCCAGAACTTATCAAGCTTGTAAACAGCAAGACATCTGCTGATGCACAGTTCTAATAAAATGTATTATATTGAATAAATCGGACAGTGCTTTTTGCGTTATATTATTGAAATTGTATTATATCATTGGAATTGAACAATAACAGTATAATATTTATTTATTCAGGAAAGAGGTTATATGGTTAATAAGAAGAAATTAACTGCCGGTGTAGCAGCTTTGATACTTTGTATTACAGGGGTGACTTACGGAACACTTGCATATTTTACAGATAAGGATACAAGAGCAAATGTAATAACTATAGGACACGTTACAGGAACTTTGACAGAAACAGATGAGCATATGAGAGATGATAATACGACAGGTAAAGATTATACGAATGTAAAGCCGGGTGATGTGCTTGATAAAGATCCGACAGTGACACTTGATAAAGAGTCAGAAGATGCTTATGTAAGAGTGAGCATTAATTATGAGGGACTTACAATGGAACAGGTATCAGACATTGAGAACAGCCTTGATATTAGTGCTGGCTGGACTAAGTCAGAGGATGGTTATTATTACTATAATGAGATACTTTCTAATAAAACAGGAGCAATCAATTCATCAAAAGTATTCTCTAAAGTTACTATTCCAACAGAATGGGGCAATGAGATTGCAGGAATAACATTTAATATTAACGTTATGGCAGAATTTATCCAGTCTGATAATTTTACTCCTGTAACTGATGAAGCTGGTAATATTACAGGATGGGGCAATGTGGCTATTGAAAAAAGCTTAAAGTAATTCAAGCGTTATTAATATGCAGCAAAAGTTGTCATATATATTACACCAGCCCAATATAATAATAAATGTAATGATGTCAGGGGCAGATTAATAATTTGCCCCTTAATTAAATGAAATGAGAGGAAGTATATGAAAAGATTCATATTAGTTGGTACGGTAATACTTGTTATTGCTGGTTTATACACAGGTAAGACAATGGCGAAAAATCGTGTGTCGGCATACGTTGATAAGACAGTTACGACATCTTCGTTAGATTTAAGCTTGTGTGTAAGTGGTGCGGGAATTGATGATAAAGGCAATATGCAGACTAACGGAATTAACACAATAGATGACACTATTGAACAGAGAGTATCTGTGCTTAATAGTGGAGAGAAGGCACAATATGTCCGTGTAAAGATTAGCAAGGATAACTGGGTTAATATTAATTTGATTAATAAAGATGATTGGATAGTACCCGATAATCATACAGATAGTGAAAATGTATATGTATATTATAATAAGGTATTAAATCCAGGTGAGAGAACACCAGAGCTTATGGATTCAATAATACTCTTTGATTCGAAATCTGAGAACACTAATAAATACAGCGGAAAGACTATTAATATTAATTGGGATGCAGAAGCAGTCCAGACAGTTGCGGCCGGTGATGCTATGCTGACAGAATGGGGAGTTGAAGCTGAATTAGGTGATGATGGCAGCCTTAAAGCTGTATCTGACAGGTAGGAGGAGATATGCTTTTTAAAGAAATTAGTGGCGGTTGTATCTGCCGTAGTTGTTATTACAGTGCCATATGTTAAAGTCTTGGCAGATGATACGGTTATAACACTTGATGAAACAGCTAAGAAATTCGTAGTGGTTGATAAGAATCTTGAGTACGGGGATATGCTCCCAGGTGAGGAGAGAAGTTCAGTTATTAAGATATCCAACAGTTCAGCAGAGAATATGGAATTCTATATTAATGGAAAAGTTCTTGATAACCTTGCAGATAAAGGAACTGGAGATCAGACGGCAGTATATGGAATTAAGCTTTATAAAAACGCAGATACAGAGCCTTTTTATAATGAACTTATAGGTAACAGCAGTAAGACACAGTCTGACAAGTCGTTTTTTGATGAAGATGTCAGGATTGCACAATTAAGTAAGGGTGAGAGTTGTGATATAAAGCTTGTATTGTATATAGATGGTCGTTCTATGGACAATTCTTATATGAATAAGCAGGGACAGTTGGAGATTACGGTTAATGCAGAACAGCCAGATGTGCAGAATACAGTAAGCAATAATGTGATTACAGCGGTAAAGACAGGCGATAGTAATAATATATTATTATATATAATTGTGGCACTTGCAGGCATAGCAGGAATAGCTGGTGTTGTTGTAATGAGGCAGAGGAACAGGCAGTAATAATGTATAAATCAGAAGCTGATACGCAGGAGTTGAAAGTTACGTTTTAGATGATTTTAAAATCACTTATAAAGATAAAGAGCTTTCACAAAAGAGTATCAATTCTGATAAGGTGACAAGACATTCTGGCATATCTTATATGTCATAAGGAAAATGTTGTGAGTGTCGGGGAGTTATCTGATATCCTTTGGACAGAGGGTGAATGTGACGACCCTGCCAATGCACTTAAAAATCTTGTATACAGGGCAAGAAGCGTATTAAAAAGCCATCTTGGAATCAACCCCATAAAGACATTAATGGGAAGTTACTGCTGGAATGATAATGTCAATACAGTTATAGATACTGAGCAGTTCGAGAAGCTGTGCAGCAGGGCAGAATGTGAGCCGGATATTAAAGAACGTATATCATACAGTGCTTATGCAATAGACATTTATAAAAAGAAATTCTTTAATAAATATTCTTATGAATACTGGGTTGTTACATTCAGCGTGTATTATCATTCAAGGTATCTTGATCTTGTTAAAAATGTATTGCAGGATTTATATGGTGAGGGTGATTATGACATGATTGAACAAATCGGACATAGAGCAATAATGATAGATGGATTAGATGAAGATATACAATTCTATTATATTAAGTCACTGATTGCTAAGAATAAAATAGCAGAAGCGGCTGGGCATTATGAGAAGGTGAAGGATTTGTTAAAAGAACAGCTTAATGTAAGCCCTGGAAGAAAGTTAATGGAACTATATAACCAGCTTCTTATAATGACACATTCAGCCAGATCGGATATAAGGACTGTAAGAAGTGAGCTTTATGCAGGCAGAACGGCTTTAAAGGGAGCCTTATTCTGTGATTATAATAGTTTTAAGAAAAGCTTTGAATTGGAACTTAGAAGAAGACAGAGAAGCAATTGTTTTTTTACAATTGTGCTTGTCACTGTAAATGGCAGGAACAGCACACATATAAAGAATACATTGCTGGCTTCATTAAGGGAAGGAGATCTGATTTCACAGTACAATAAATGGCAGTATGTGATTATGCTTACGCAGTGTGATTATAACAATGCGTTAGTTGTTGTCAGAAGGATTAAAGGAAATCTTAGAGTAAAAAAGCTTGATGAGAGTATAGAGTACGCAATAGAAAGAATACAGTAGTAATGGAAAGGTGAAAGGAGCTGACATGGGAATTAACTGGAAGCACAGGAAGGTTACTGTTTCTATTGTGATGTGTGTGTTATTGTGTGTGACAGCTATAACAGCAATGATGTATACAGCATTTGGAGCAGGTAGCAGTAATATAAAAAATGTTAATGCAACACAGGTGTATTCTAATGATAAGGCAGGAAGTGCAGATACATCAGAATGTACAGATACTACAGGGAATATGGATAAGGCAGGTAGTACAGATTCTACGGAAAATGCGGATACATCAGGTGTTAGTAATTTGGCGGCATCAGATAACGTGCTTGAGGGATATTGCACATTTTACGATTATGTAGTTGCACCATATAAAGGAAATGTGTATGGCTGGGGTTATAAGGAATATCCAAAGAGAAGTATTAATACTTCATCTAATTACGCTGACAATGGAAAGCCAAAGCTTACTGTTGGAACCATAGACCAGAACTTCAGGGCTAACCAGCACAATTGTTATGTTAATGGGATTAATGTCAACACTTGTATATATTACAATGGTGGAATTAAGACAACAGGCTCATTCAGCGGAGTAAAAAAAGATTATATGAATGCTTCGCAGGGAATTATTATGGGCTTGATAAGGAAAATTATAAAAATGTATTGTTCAATGTTGATGAGCCGGGATTATTTTCTGATGCTAAGAAGACAGGAAAGACAATATATAACAATTATAAATTGACATTTGATAAACAGGATAATGGTAATGACAGCAGCACTTACACATTAAAAAGCGTAACTTCGCCATCAGGCGATGTGACATTGGCGGGAGATAATTTCTTCCCATTAAATAATGCGGACTCCAATGTGTTAGACTGCGGTTATAATGCGGCTGATGGACAGAAGGGTACTAACTATTATTTTGGAATGAGATATGATATTTCATTCTCGCTTAATGGTTATACAGGCGACCTTTTATATAAGTTCACAGGTGATGATGATTTGTGGGTATTTGTCGATGGTGAGCTTGTTCTTGATCTTGGTGGAATACATCCTGAATGTGGTGGTGATGTAGACCTCTGGCAGACAGGGCCTATAGCGAGGGAATTACAGACTGTTGCAAGCAGGGATAAAGTGAATATGTCAACTAACCACACAATAACAGTTCTTTATATGGAGAGAGGTGGTAATGCCTCTAACTGTAATATGAAGTTTATTGTTCCTAATTCAGCAAGAATTGATATTGCGGATAGTGGCAATCTTAATTTTAAAAAGACTGACGATAGGGGGAATGGGCTTGCTAATGCAGTGTTTGGAATTACAAGTAAGGATAATAAGGAAAATGTTTTAACTAAAACAAGTGTATCTGATAAGAATGGTATAGTAAGCTTTGATAATCTTCCGGTTGGAAAATACATTTTAAAAGAAATAACAGCACCAGACGGCTACACAGGTTCAGATGAGGAATACAATGTCGAGGTTGTACTTGATGAGAATGACAGTTCAACAGCTATAGCCACACTCACAGACAACAGTGGAAATATAATTGCTGTTACAAGAACTAAAGTACAGTATATAGACGGCAAGAAGAGTTATGCGGTTGAAAATGTATTTAACAGCAGTATTGTCAATACAAGAAATGTAAGCATAGAAGATTTTATCGTTGATAAGCAGGTAAGGGTAGAGGATTGGGATAACCGCACATATAAGATTAATCTTATGACAGGTATCAGCAATAATAATGGAAGCTATGCAGAAGGTGATGTGATTAATAATGTAATAATAAGAGATTACATTGATTTGCGATTTGACATTATAGCTGATAATAACGAGATAGTTACGGCTGATAAAGCGGCTGACCAGACGTACAGTGTGAATGGCGGTAATATAAAGTATGATAAGGAAAGAAATCTTCTGTATGTAGAATGGGATAACCAGTCAGTACAGTATTCTGATAGTAAGCTGTATACCTGGGAGAAAAGCATATTCGTAAAGGCAAAGGATAATTATATAGGTGGTAATAATGTTACGACTAATGCTTCGGCTTCTGGTGTAATTATCAATGGAGGTATTAAGGAATTCGATACACCGAAGGTTAATGTAAAAGTCAACGGAACTCTTAAATGCAGGGAAAATGTAATATTTTACGGAGAAAATGTTACCTCAGCAGATTATGAAATGTCCGAAATGTTCAAACTTAACGGCAATATCCGTGAAGACGGAAATGCATTAACAGAGCAGGATTATTATACGGAGTGGTATGAGGATAATAATGGAACATTAGGAAGTGTTATAACTAAGGCAGATGTTATTAACAGAATTAATAGTAATGCCAGCACAGGAAGTGACAGCGTATATTATGTGAAAGGATTTTATAATGTAACACCTGTAAGTAATAGCGATGAGTGTACTATTAATACAGATGGACATATAGCAAGCGGCATAATATACAACAATGACGAGCCAGGTGATCATTATGGCAGTGATTGTGCGTGCTATAGAATAAAGGTTGTTAAGGGGCAGCTTGATATAACTAAATATATTGATGAGCAGTATATTGATAACAAAGTTATAAGAGCTAACCAGACATTTATATTCAGAATAGAGCAGTATGGTGTTGTGAATGAAGATAATACAGAGAACAAGGGTGCATTAGAGGCGGTATTCTATGCCACAGCTTCATTTGATGCCAATGGTAATGTATTGTCAGCTACAAGCACAGTGACTGGTTTAAAGAAAGGCTTTTATAGTGTTATAGAGGAAGAAAGCTGGACACCGGAATATACCTTAATTAAAAAGAGTGATAACTATTCTGGCAATGACTCCTATAAGGAATGTGATGATATATTTATAGGAAAGAGAATAGATGGCACAAAACCGGAATTCTTCGGGACTTGATAAAACTGCATTATGGAAATACTGCTGATGGATATAAGGCACAGGCAGATTTTAGCAATGTTATTAAGAAGAATTATAACTGGTTAAGAGATGCAGCATCAGCAGTTAATAAGTTTATAAGATAATGCACGAGAGGGAATATGAAAAGTTTATAAAAATTGTCACGGATATTCTGTTGGTGATTGTGTTGGTTATGGCGGCAGTTCTATATATTCCAAGGCTTATGGGACTTAAGACTTATAAGGTGCTGTCGGGAAGCATGGAGCCTGAATATCACGTTGGAAGTGTTGTATATGTGGAGAAATCATCAATTGATGATATTGAGGTTGGTGATGTTATTACATTTTATATTAATGATAATACAGTCGTCACCCACAGGGTTGTTGATAAAGATAATGACACAGAGAGTTTTCACACCAAAGGTGATGCGAATGAGACTGAAGATGGCGGAAGTGTAGCTTATGATAAGGTTGTTGGGAAAGTGGTATTAAATGTGCCGTATCTTGGATACATTTTAAGATAGAGAGAGCCTTATAGCTATTAAGCTTCTTGATAGTTATACAGTAATATTATGAATGGTTTACAGGTTAAAAATTTATAAAGTCCATATGAGGTAATAATTAGAAAAAATAACTGGAAGGAAGTCAGAAGTATATGGGAAAGTTAAAAAAGACTGCACTGGCGGCTGGAATAACTGTATTACTTATGGGTGCTGCCGGGACTACTTATGCCCTGCTTAATGCAAGGACAGTGACAGTGGCTAACCAGTTCGCAGGTGCGGCGGTTAATATAGGTGTAGTTGAGCAATTCACCGATGATAATACAATAATATATGAAGATATGGGTGAACAGCTTACGGATAATATTAATGATGTTTATGATAGAATTAAAGACGACAATACTACGAGAACCAAAGAAATAGCTGTAAAGAATATTGATTCGGATGAGTATCCTACAACTGATACTTATGTGAGGGTAAGGTTAGTACCTATGATTATATACGATGACAGCAAGGAAAATATTGAGGCGGGAATTGCAGGAAATATAGCCGCTGTTGATATGAGGGGCAAGGTCAGTTATTCTTATGCCAATGAGTTAAAGAGTAAAGCTGATGTTGATAAAGCTATGAAGGATAATGAAGATTTAACTGGAAGCTGGTTCTATATGGATAATTCTTCATTTGACGATAATGAGAGATATTATTATTATAGTGTGCCGGTTGCACCGGGGGATATGACATCACGTTTGATTAATAAGGTAACATATACAGGTGATATTCCAGAAAATGCACATTTTGAATTAAAGGTACTTGCAGAGGGGGTGTCTTCTAAGCAGGAAGACAGCAGGGCAGACTGGGGCTTATAGTTATGCAGTTTAATGCTGTTATTATTGATTATATTATAGCAATGTAATATTATTCTATATTTGAAATATAAATATATAGTAAATACTACAGGGACTAAGGTACAGATATAGTACTTTAGTCCTTACTTTCTCATACTTTTTTACATAAACTTCTATTGCCTTGTATAAAGGTATATTGTATAATGCAGTTTAAGTCTGGAACTTATAATATTTAATTGAGAGCTAATAAAGATTAAGAAGGTAGTATAATGGTTAATAAAGAGCTTAAGAAAACAGTAAGATAAGAACAGTAAATATGATGATACAGAGTGCATTGATTATTATACTTATTGTATTGGTTGTTAATATGATGGTAGAGATTAAAAATCTTCAGGGAACTGCAAGAGTAATTAATTATGCAGGACTTGTGAGAGGTGCAACACAGAGGGCAGTTAAGCTTGAGGTTATCGGTAATTCCGATGATGAGCTAATAGAATATCTTGATAATGTTCTTGCAGATTTGAAGTATGAAGATGGTGAGTATAATCTTGTAAGCTTACGCGATACAGACTACCAGAAGAAGCTTGATATACTGATTGATTACTGGGGTAAGCTTAAGAATGAGATTAATAATGTAAGGGAAAACGGAGTTGATAATTCAGATATTGTTGATATGAGTGAGATGTATTTTTCGCTTGCAGACCAGACAGTATCTGCGGCAGAAAGATATTCAGAGGGTATAGCCGACAATATCCATTTTATAGAGACAATTACAGTTATTGATATGGCAGGGCTGCTTTTACTTATAATTATTCAGATGATACAGGCAATTATAATTGTAAGAAAGAATAAAGTGCTTGAACAAAAAGCATATCTGGATGCTCATACAGGACTTCCTAATAAGAGCAGATGTGAAGAGGTATTCCACGATTTAAGATTTCTTGACAAGAATGTTGCTTGTATAATGTTTGACCTTAATAATCTGAAGATTGCAAATGACACATTAGGACATTCTGTTGGTGACCAGTTGATTGTTAATTTTGCCAATATATTAAGAAATGTCATACCGTCAAAGGAATTTGTTGGAAGATATGGCGGAGATGAGTTTGTTGCAGTTATCAGGGATATGCCTAAGGAAGATGTTATTGGCTTGCTTGAAAAGTTAAAGGAAAAGGTTGAGGATTTTAACGATTACGGAAAGAATATTAAGATAAGTTATGCGTATGGATGGGCATTTTCTAATGATTATACAGAATGTACGCTTAGAACACTGTTTGACAGGGCTGATAAGCATATGTACGAGAATAAACGCCTTGTAAAATTAGCACAACAATAAAATATTAATTTATACAAAATTAATAAAAATGTAATAAAATATTATAAATAATAGAAATATGTCGAATAATGTGATAATATATACAAGTATTATACAATTTTATATTATATTGAATGGGAGATGGACTCCTCGCAGA
>ENA-OPYX01000888-OPYX01000888.1-human-gut-metagenome-genome-assembly--contig:-NODE-888-length-16956-cov-3.098402_pt1 | contig 16956 bp, 18 predicted proteins | sample MGYA00242639_ERZ504486 | MGnify/ENA primary metagenome ERZ504486 (study PRJEB26092, sample SAMD00036296) | human gut metagenome | host: Homo sapiens | study: EMG produced TPA metagenomics assembly of... | reverse complement strand
TATCGTTCATCAGATCGCAGTGCTTCATGGCGGAGACGTACAGGTGAAAAGTGATCTTGACGGAACGGTATTTCTGTATGGCTTCCGTTGCAACAGAAAAGGAGAGACAGACATGAGAAAACATATCCGGGGGAATAGTACTGGTACTGCTGATCTTGCTGCTGCCCTGCCTGGTATGGGCAGAAGATGAGCCGGAGAACGACATTGAGATAACATTAAACTGGGGATTTAACGGCAAGGCGGGAAACAGTGATGCCTGCCTGCCGGTTACGGCAACACTGACAAATCATGGGGAAGCATTTGAAGGACAGCTGGAGATGGAAGTGCCGGTTGCCGGCAATCAGGAATCTGATCTGGGAGAGAGTCTGACGATGATCGGCAATGATATGGACTATACCAGAAGTAAAGTGTGCGTATGGAAGAAAAATATAGCACTCGCTGCGGGGGAAACACGGCAGGAAACGTTTTATCTGACCTTTCCATGGGCTAATGGTACAGTACAGGCGTATCTGAAAGATGGGTCCCGAACAGTACAGACAGCATCACTGAGTAAGAACTTTTCTGCAAACCAGGACATTGCACTGATCGGAGTTATAGGAGCACAGCCGGAAGACGTGCAACAGCTTGACGGGATACAGATTTCTGAGGAAACTACCGAAGGCATGGGTGATATTTTTGTGTCTGTTTATCAGATGGATCCATCGGAGATTCCGGACAGCTGGAAAGATCTGGGTCAACTGGATGCACTGCTGATCGGACCGGAGGCTGCGATTTCCGGAGAACAGTGGGTGACACTCCATCGCTGGCAGCAGGAAGGAGGTATCTTGCTTACTGTTGAAGACGGGCAGGATTTTTTTCGAAGTATTTGAGAATTTTCCTGAATGGAGAATCACGACCAACATTTTTTGACAGACTCAGTGAAAAATGGGGCTATGTTGTATATACCGGCTATGACACCAGTCAGATTCCGGTACGAAAACGCCCCAGTCTGATCAAATATTTTATACTGATTCTTTTTTATGCCTGTCTGGCAGGACCGGGACTATACCTGATCCTGAAAAAACAGGGAAAAAGAAAATATTTCTGGTCAGGAGTTACAATGCTTTCTGTTCTTTTCCTTGGTATTGTAGCTTTGCTGGGAACCGGCACCAGACTGACTGCCCCGGTTCTTACCATGAGACGGATGTATACCCAGCAGGATCATATCTGGGGAGAAACGCTGCAGCTGGGTGTGCAGGCGCCATATAACAATACATATCAGCTGTATCTGGATAAAAGTTATCATCTGACAATGTCTTCAGAAAGCGGATACAGTGCAGAAAATGTCAATACAAATATCACGGATAAAGTGGAAATCTATGAAAAAGAAGACTGTTACAAACTGACATTCAGCAGGCTGCCGGTGTTTGCAGGCAATGCATTCTTTTTGAACAGGGATCATGCAGTATCACCGGAAGAAGAAATACAGATCCATGCATCCGGGGACAATGAGCATATCGAAGGCAGATGGAAGAACCCTACAGGATACAGAATCGAGAATGCGATTCTTGTACTCACGAACCGTATCGTATTTTTGGGAGATCTGGAACCGGGAGAAGAAGGTACTTTTTCCGAAAAAATCCATTCCTATGGAAATGGAGGACTGGAAAAGATTCTGAGAAAATATCTGGATCTGAAAGATACAGAGTATCCGGATTATGCGGTGAACGCCGTGACGGAGCAGATATGGGATGCACAAAGGAAAGAAATCGAAGGTGTCTGCCTCCTCGGAACGATTTCCAACAGTGATACTTCTTTTGAGATGAATTCCGGTTATGAAGTAGACGGAATCACGCAGTTTTATATGCCGGTGGATATCAGCTGGCAAAAGGAAGAGGGAACCATATTCTGTCCGAACGGAGAAGTGCTGGCTTCTGTGGAAAGTGGAAGTGCGACCGCGGGAACGAATCTGATGTACGGACAGGATGCAGTCCTTGACTATGATCTTTCCGGACTGGGAGAAATTACAGGAATAAAATTCTTTAAACCGGAATATGATGATCCGAAATATTTTGAATCATTTCGTGGGCAGGTTGCTTTTTATTGCTGGTCCAGTGGAGAATATGAGACGATTTCGAAATGGGAAAAAGTGTTTGACAGGACGGAACTGGAAAAATATCTGTCGGCAGATGGGACGTTGCGGGTTCGCTATCAGGTGGCGGACGACATGGATGTGACGGATAAAAACTGTACACTTCCCTGTCTGCAGATCACAGGAAAGGTGGTGACCCCGGATGCTTAAGATTGAAAGTCTGACCAGAAGGTATCCTCACGTAACAGCATTGGACGGACTGAATATGGAAATCGGGCATGGACAACTGTATGGATTTGTAGGACCAAACGGTGCCGGAAAAACGACCACGATCCGAATCATATCCGGATTACTGCGGCCGACTTCAGGAAAAGTGTGGATCGATGGTATCCGGGCAGAAAAGGAGACACGCGTCTTAAAAAGCAAGATTGGCTATGTGCCTGATTTTTTCGGTGTCTATGATAATCTGACGGTGATGGAATATCTGGAATTTTATTCGGCTGCCTATGGAATCGATGAAAAAGAGGGACGCTTAAGGGCTTCGGAGGTGCTGGAACGGGTACAGCTCTTTCATATTGAAGACCGTATGGTAGATGAATTATCCAGAGGGATGCAGCAGAGGCTCTGTCTTGCCCGTGCCATGATTCACCGGCCACAGCTTCTGGTGATGGATGAGCCGGCATCCGGACTGGATCCGGGTGCAAGGAGGATCTTTAAAGAAGTTTTGCGGAGTTTGTGTGAAGAGGGATATACGGTACTGATCAGTTCACATATTCTGTCTGATCTGGCAGATATGTGCAGCAATATCGGAGTTATTCATCAGGGGAAAATGGTACTGGAAGGCCCCATCGATGAAATCATGACATCTATCGACAGTTCTAATCCGATCCTGATCAAGGTATATCAGAATCTGGAGACTGCCGTTCACCTGCTGAACCGGCATCCACTGGTATCCAGAATAGCAATCGATAAAAATATGATTTCCATTCTTTTTACCGGAAGCAGGGAAGAAGAGGCGCAGCTTCTGAGACAACTGGTGGAGCAAAAGGTGCTGGTAACTTCTTTTCGCAGAGAACACAATAATCTGGAATCTGTATTTTTCCATCTTACAGTATCCGGTACAGGGAGGAATGACAGTATGAGGAAGAATCCGGTTCTGGAAAATGAATGAACGTTACACAAGAAATATGAAATGTGCCTGGATATTCTTGGTGTGAATCTGGTTCTGGGATTGTTTGCCCTGATCGCACAGATGGGATTGAGCGGAAGAGAAAATTATATGACGATCCTGCAGTACCGTTTTCCGATTCAGTGTTATGTCCTGATGGGATATGGTCTGTTCCTTGCCATCTGTATACTGATCCCTGGACTGGCAGGAGGTTCCATTGCGGGGGAACGTGAGAGGAAGACCCTGGATCTGCTTCTCACTGACCCATCTGAGTCCCTGGAAAATTTCATTCTGGGAAAACTGGAATCTTCTCTTTGGACCTGATTTTCCTTATTTCCTTTTCGACACTTCCTGTAATAGGACTGGTGCTGATCTATGGAGGAATTACCCTGGTAAATCTGTTCCAGCTGATCCTGAATCTTGTCATCACCGGTATATTTATAGGAAGTATCGGTATCTTTTATTCGGCGATCATGCGCAAAACTACGGTTGCGGTGATTTTAAGTTATGTGACGGTGGTACTCCTGGTGCTCGGAACGGTGGGTATCCTGTTTGGAATCGGCTATATTCAGCAGATGCGGGGAATGTACCGGGAAGACTTTGCAGGCATCCGGCTTGGCGGGCTGGTTTATCTTCTGTATTTCAATCCGGCAGTCACACTTTATGGACTGATCGGACAGCAGACAACCAACGCCTACGGACTGGTACGGCTGTGTGGCCATTTTGGAGATTACAGCCATTCCTTTGGGGTGGAACATATGGTAGAACTGTCGATTCTGGTACAACTGGGCTGTTCCGCTCTTCTCCTGATCGCTGCAGGACGGCATATTCACCCGATGCGGAAATGAAGAAACCATGCGAATATATGGTGATCGCATATATTTTGTTCATAAATTGTAACTGTTCAGTACCTTCACAGTTACGAGCCAAAATGCATTTAAAATCACCTTCGGTGAAAATTTTACAATTATAATTTGTAACCGCGTACGAAAAAGGTTATAATATCTGTAAAGAAATTAGTAATAACTATCTGCGAAAGTGCAAAAAGACAGGTCGTTATGAAAACTGTACGAAAAGGGGTGAGGGTATATGAAGTTCGATATGCATTGCCATACCAAAGAAGGTTCCATGGATGGAAAAGTCATGATCGAAGAATATATCAAAAAACTGAAAGAAAAGGGATTCGGCGGGATGCTGGTGTCCGATCACAACTCTTATGACGGTTACCGGGAATGGAGAGATTCCATCAAAGGAAAGAATCATACAGATTTCGTGGTGTTAAAAGGTGTGGAATATGATACGATCGACTGTGGACATATGCTGGTGATCATGCCGGAGGGAGTGAAGCTGAAACTTCTTGAACTGCGCGGTCTGCCGGCTCAGATTCTGATCATGGTGGTACACAAATACGGAGGAATTGTCGGACCGGCGCATCCATACGGAGAGAAATATCTCAGTCTGATCAAAACCCAGGCGAGAAAGAAGTTTCACGAAGAACGTCTGAAAAGTCTGATGGAACAGTTCGACTTTGTGGAAGTTTTCAATGCCTGCGAATCAGAAGAAGTGAACGAAAAGGCCAGAAAACTGGCCAGAAAGTATCATAAACCCGGATTTGGGGGAAGCGATGCCCACAGACTGGAATGCATCGGAATGGCGTACACCAAACTGCCGGATAACATCCGCTGTGAATCGGATCTGATCAAATATGTAAAAAGTGTTTCCTATATTACCTGTGGCGGAACCCGGTACGATAAAACAACCAAAGACAAGCTGGGTCCCTTTAATAAACTGCTGGTGGAATCGTTCTTTGTATATAATAAAAGCGGTGAACGTCTGCGCCGGAGAAAACGAATGAAAGAACTGGAAAACCTCCATTGAGCGGTAAGATAAATATTAAAATTGTATTAAAAAAATATTGTCTTTCCGGTGTAAAAATGCTATAGTAGGCAACAGTGCGGTTCTGACCTGAAGATGGGAACCGCAAAACACAGGGAGGAAAAAACATGGAAACAACGTACAATTTTTTACTGGATCTGGCATTGATCCTGCTTACTACGAAGATCCTCGGACTGGTAACACGTCGTTACAATATGCCACAGGTGGTAGGGCATTGCTGGCAGGTCTCCTGATGGGACCGGCCTGTCTTAATATTCTTCATGAGACCACTTTTATTCATGATGCTGCGGAGATCGGAGTTGTGGTTCTGATGTTCTGTGCAGGTATGGAGACGGATATCGACGAGTTAAAGAAGAGCGGAAAAGCCTCGTTTGTGATCGCATTGCTGGGTGTTCTGGTACCTCTGGCAGGCGGGTTTGCCGTGGCATATTTCTTTAACAAGCCCGGAATTATCGATTCTGATGCGGGAGCCAGTGCGTTTTACAGAATATTTTATCGGTGTTATCCTGACGGCAACGTCTGTAAGTATCAGTGTGGAAACGCTGAAAGAGATGGGAAAATTAAAAACTCATTCCGGTAATGCGATCCTGGGAGCCGCAATTATCGATGACATTCTGGGTATTATTGCACTGACAATTGTTACCAGTATGGCAGACTCTTCCGTAAGCCTCGGTATGGTACTGTTAAAAATCGTAGGTTTCTTTGTATTTGCGCTGATTGCAGGTGTGGCATTCTATTATGGTTACAAAAAATGGGAAGAACTGACAAACAGACCACTGCATCGCCATGCAATCATGGTATTTGTATTCTGTCTGTTGTTGTCATATTGCGCAGAAGTATTCTTCGGTGTGGCAGATATCACAGGTGCTTTCGTGGCAGGTCTGGTAGTATCCAAGACACAGAGAACACAGTGGCTGGCATCCAAATTCGACACAATTTCTTATATGCTTCTTTCACCGCTGTTTTTTGCAAGTATCGGTATCAAAGTTGTACTTCCGGCTATGAACGGAAAAGTTGTGGGATTTACGGTTGTTCTGGTAATCGTCGCAGTACTGACGAAAGTGCTGGGCTGCGGACTGGGCGCAAAAGTGTGTGGATATAAGAATTACCAGTGTGCCCGTATCGGTGTCGGTATGATCTCCCGAGGTGAGGTTGCACTGATCGTTGCTGATAAAGGATCGGCTCTCGGACTGATGGGATCTTCCTTCCTGGGACCTGTGGTTATTGTAGTTGTGATCACGACTATCATAACGCCAATCCTTCTGAAATTTGTATTTCGTTTCGGACCAAAGGGTGCAAGCGGAACGGGTGCTCTTGCAAGCAACTATGAGCAGATTGAAAAATACCGTGAGGGTGAGATGGATAAATAAACCAGTCAGTATATCGTTTTTATGCAAAAATCATGCGAGAGCATGATTTTTGTGCTATCCGGAGCAAGACATTATTATTGACATATGAAAATGAGAAATCTATAATAGGAGAAAATGAAAAACCGCATATGTACAGTTATGCACAGAGGAGGAAAACATGAAAAAAGTAGTGAAGTTTGGTGGCAGCTCTCTTGCCAGTGCGGAACAGTTTAAAAAAGTAGGTGATATCATCCGTTCAGATGAATCCAGACGTTATGTGGTTCCGTCAGCACCGGGAAAGCGTTTTGATGGAGATATCAAAGTAACCGACATGCTCTATGAATGTTATCGGGCAGCTGAAAAAGGTGAAAAGATTGCAGGAAAGATCAAAAAAATCCAGGCGAGATACCAGGAAATTATTGACGGACTGGGACTGGATCTGAAACTGGATGAACAGTTTGCAGAGATTGAGAAAAACTTCATTGCGCAGGCAGGAAGTGACTATGCAGCATCCAGAGGAGAATTCCTGAACGGTATCGTGATGGCAAATTATCTGGGTTACACATTTGTGGATCCTGCAGAATGTATTTTCTTTGAAGATAACGGAAATCTGGACGATGAGATGACTTATAAAAAGCTGGCAGAAAGACTGGAAGGAATCGATCATGCAGTAATCCCGGGATTTTATGGATCTCTCCATGATGGAAGTGTGAAGACATTTTCCCGTGGAGGTTCTGATGTAACGGGATCTATCGTTGCAAAAGCGATCCATGCAGATCTGTATGAAAACTGGACCGATGTTTCCGGTATGCTGGTAACAGATCCGCGTATCGTAGACAATCCGGCCGTCATTGAGACAATTACATACAAAGAACTCCGGGAACTGGCTTATATGGGAGCCACTGTACTGCACGAAGATGCTATTTTCCCGCTTCGTCAGGAAGGTATCCCGATCAATATCCGCAACACCAACCGCCCACAGGATAAAGGTACGGTTATTGTGGAAAGCACCTGCTACAAACCGGCCTATACAATCACAGGTATTGCGGGAAGAAAAGGATTTGCTTCTATTAATATCGAGAAAGATATGATGAACTCTGAAATCGGATTTGGCAGAAAAGTTCTTCAGGTATTTGAGGATAACGGGCTGTCCTTTGAACATATGCCTTCCGGCATTGACACACTGACTGTGTATGTACATCAGAGTGAATTCGAAGAAAAGGAACAGAACATTATCTCAGGTCTTCACCGTGCGGTAGCGCCGGATGCCATCGATCTGGAAGCAGATCTGGCATTGATCGCGGTCGTTGGAAGAGGTATGCGAAGAAACAGAGGTACAGCAGGAAGAATCTTTTCAGCACTGGCACATAATCATGTCAATGTAAAGATGATCGATCAGGGATCCAGTGAACTGAATATTATCATCGGTGTGGAAAACCGTGATTTTGAGACTGCGATCCGTGCGATCTACGACATTTTTGTAACTGCTCAGCTGTAAGGAAGAGGGGAAGCCTTTCAGTTGACATATAATTATGAAAATGTTACAATACAACACAGGAATGAAAAGAAATTGTAACAATTTCAAAATAAAAGGAGTAGATAATATGAGATTAAAAACGGGGATTGCTTGCAGGCATAGCACTCTGTTGTATGCCGCTTATGACTGCCTGCTCAGCAAAAGATACAATCGGTATCCTGGTAGGAAATAACAGTGAAGACACAAAAAAAATGAGGAAGTTACTGTGGATCTGAATGCAGCAAATATTGATGACAGTGTGGAAAAACCACAGATCACTTCTGAGATGGGAGATCCGGTTACGTACGATCTGCATGCGACTGCAGATGCGCTGACTGTGGAAGCCACAGTATCCGAAGGAACGTTAAGCTATCAGTGGTATCGGAACAATGTGGATTCCAATGGAGGTGGAACAGCTATTGACGGTGCAACAGAAGCAACCTATACACCGCCGACCACTGAGTCCGGGACAATTTACTATTATGTAGTAGTGACCAATACGGTAGGTGACGGAGTTCAGCTGACAGCCAGCGGAACCAAATGTGTTACTATCACTGAGCAGGAAGCAGCACCGGAAGAAACCGGGGATACACAGAAGAGACGTGCAGAAGAGACTACAGAAGAGACTACAGAAGAAGTAGCTTCCGGAAGCTGGCAGCAGACCGATGGAAACTGGTGGTATCAGAATGCGGACGGAACTTATCCAACCAGCTGCTGGCAGGAAATTGACGGTCAGTGGTATGTATTTGACGAGAACGGATATATCCGTACCGGTTGGTATCAGGAAGGAGATAAGTGGTATTATTTCCAGGAAAACGGTGCAATGGCACATGATACGGATGTAGACGGTTATCATCTGGGATCTGACGGTGTGATGCAGTAGCAGAAAAGGAAATCTTATAACAGGAAAAACAGGGGACTTGTCAGGAAAGGCAAGTCCCTTTTATGTACATTTTCATTGCTTTTTTTACACAATGTCTAGTATCATATAGATAGTTATACGTTACTTGTTCCATGAGAAAAAGGAACAGAGATATGACAGGTTTATGGGAAAAGAGGATGAAATATGAGCGAATATATTAAAGTGGCCGTGGACGCTATGGGTGGCGATTATGCGCCACAGGAACCGGTAAAAGGAGTGGTCGAAGCACTGCGGGAGAAGACTGAACTGTATGTATATCTGGTAGGTCAGGAGGATGTTCTGAAAAAAGAACTGGATAAATATACGTATCCGAAGGAACGTCTGGAAGTTGTTCATGCATCTGAGATCATTGAAACCGGAGAACCGCCGGTACACGCTATTCAGAAAAAGAAAGACTCCTCTCTGGTAAAGGCACTGCGAATGGTAAGAAGTAAAGAAGCTTCTGCTTTTGTATCCTGTGGCAGTACAGGAGCTGTACTGGTAGGCGGACAGGTCCTGGTAGGAAAAAGCAAAGGCGTGGAACGCGCTCCTCTGGCTCCACTGATTCCGACAGCAACCGGTGTTTCCCTGCTGATCGACTGTGGTGCCAATGTGGATGCCCGTTCTTCTCATCTGGTACAGTTTGCACGCATGGGTTCTATTTATATGGAATATGTGATGGGAGTGAAAAACCCGAAGGTAGGTCTGGTCAATATTGGTGCAGAAGAAGAAAAAGGGAATGCGTTGGTGAAGGAAACCTATCCGTTGTTAAAAGAGTGCAAAGACATTAACTTTATCGGAAATGTGGAAGCCAGAGATATTCCGAAAGGAGTCTGTGATGTCGTAGTCTGTGAGGCATTCGTGGGAAATGTAATCCTGAAACTATACGAGGGTGTAGGAGCCACTTTGATTTCCAAGGTAAAAGCAGGGATGATGAGCACTCTGCGCAGTAAGATCGGAGCCCTTCTGGTAAAACCGGCATTAAAAGAAACACTCAAAAGTTTTGATGCCAGCGAGTACGGTGGGGCACCTCTGCTTGGTTTGAAAGGGCTGGTAGTCAAGGCTCACGGAAGTTCGAAAGCCAATGAGATCAAAAATTCACTGATTCAGTGTATTACATTTTCAAAAGAAGATATCTGCGGAAAGATTCAGGAGAATATGAAGCAGGATAATAAGGGGGATAATTAGAGATGGAACTGGAAAAATTACAGCAGATAATTGCGGAAGTACTGAATGTGGATGCTTCGGAAGTGATGCCGGGGACCACCTTTACCGAGATCTGGGAGCAGATTCTCTGGATCTGTATCAGATTATTCTGGGAGTAGAGGATGCTTTTGATATTGAGATTCCACAGGAAGAAGCAGAAAAAAAGTCGTGACGGTGGCAGATGCGATAGATCTGATCCAGAGAGTTTGTGGGAGTAAAACTGTTCTCTGACAGACAGGAAATAGTCACAGGGCAATAATACATCACCGAAAGGTGATATGTGAAAAATAAAATCGGGAGAAAATTGAGAGAATTAAAAGGAACTGGTAAAAAAAGGATAGGATATCATTTTTCAGAATCCGGAACTTCTGGAAAAGGCATTGCGTCACAGCTCCTATGCCAATGAACATAAGATGAACCGGATCGAATGTAATGAACGGCTGGAGTTTTTAGGAGATGCAGTGCTGGAACTGGTAAGCAGTGAACATTTATTTGCACAGTTTCCACAGATGCCGGAGGGAGAACTGACCAGACTGCGTGCAAGCCTGGTATGCGAGCCGACACTGGCATTTTGCGCCAGAGAAATTGAACTGGGAAGCTTTCTTCGTCTGGGGAAAGGAGAAGAAATGACAGGTGGACGTCACAGAGATTCTGTAACTTCGGATGCACTGGAGTCTGTAATCGGTGCGGTTTATCTGGATGGTGGATTTGCTAATGCAAAAGAGTTTATACATCGATTTATTTTGAAAGATTTGGAGAACAAGAAACTCTTTTTTGATAGCAAGACTATCTTCCAGGAGATGGATACAGGGTAAATATCCCGGGAGAGATTTCCTACCATCGCTGGGTGAGAGCGGACCGGATCATGACAAGACCTTTTCCGTGGAAGTATGGATCGGTGAGCAGTGCATGGGACAGGGAAGCGGAAGAACCAAGAAAGCTGCAGAACAGATGGCAGCATACCGTGCGATCTGCAGACTGAAAGCCACGGACAACAAACAGAAACAGTAGGTGACGTATGTATTTAAAGAGTATCGAAGTACAGGGATTCAAATCCTTTGCCAATAAGATCGTATTTGAATTCCATAACGGTATCACCGGCATTGTAGGCCCTAACGGCAGTGGAAAGAGCAACGTTGGTGATGCTGTCCGCTGGGTACTGGGTGAACAGAGTGCAAAACAGCTGCGTGGCGGAAATATGCAGGATGTCATTTTCTCCGGTACAGAGACCAGAAAACCGCTGGGATTTGCATCGGTAGCCATTACTCTGGATAATTCCGATCACAAACTGGACATCGAGTATGAAGAGGTGACTGTCACCAGACGGCTGTATCGTTCCGGAGAAAGCGAGTACCTGTTAAATGGAACCGGCTGCCGACTGAAAGATATCAACGAACTGTTTTACGATACCGGTATCGGTAAAGAAGGATATTCCATTATCGGTCAGGCCAGATCGATAAGATCCTGAGCGGAAAACCGGAAGAAAGAAGAGAACTTTTCGACGAGGCAGCAGGTATTGTAAAGTTCAAACGGAGAAAAGCAACTGCATTAAAGAAACTGGATGAGGAACAGCAGAACCTGGTTCGTGTGACAGACATTCTGTCGGAACTTACCAGGCAGCTGGGTCCTCTGGAACGACAGTCAGAAACGGCCAGAGTCTATCTGAAGAAGAAAGAAGAACTGAAGATCCTGGATGTGAACATGTATCTGGCGGAGAGTGCTCATATCAAAGAACAGTTAAAAGAAACAGAAGAAAAATATCAGATTTCTCAGAATGAGCTGCAACAGACGCAGACACAGTTTGATCAGACAAAAGCAGAATATGAACGTCTGGAAAAGGAACTGGAAGAACTGGATACGAAGATTCAGGAAGCGAGAACTCAGGCGAGCGAGAATGCCCTGAAAAAGCAGCAGCTGGAAAACAGTGTGGAACTGTTAAAAGAACAGATCCGCGCAGCCCAGCAGAATCATCAGCACTACGAAGAACGTATCCAGACGATCCGTCAGGAACTTGACCGCCGACAGCAGGAAGCAGCCGGACATGAACAGGAACAGGAAGCCCTGAAAGAAAGCCTGGGCGAAGCAGCTGTCAGAAAGAAAGAAGCAGAAGAAAAACTGGCGATTCTGCATCAGAATATAGAAGAAACAAATCAGAGCATAGAGGATGGTAAGAGTGAAATCATCGAGATCCTGAATCAGCGGGCATCCACCAAAGGTAAGATGCAGCGTTATGATGCGATGCTTGAACAGATCGGTATACGGAAAGCGGCTCTCAGCCAGCGTGTCCTGAAACTAAAAAAGCGATGAGTCACAGCAGCAGGAGATCATTCAGGAACATCAGGAAAAATGCAAAGAGATCGGCGCTCAGATGGATGGTATACAGATGGAATACCGGAAAGTGGAGCGGGAAGTCGGCTCTCTGCGAAGCCAGATGGAGGAACAGAATAAAAAACTGGAACAGGGACAGACAGCCTATCACAGGGAGGCATCCCGTCTGGAGTCCCTGCGAAATATTGCAGAACGTTATGAAGGATATGGCAACAGTATCCGGCGTGTTATGGAACAGAAGGATCGCCAGCCGGGGATCCACGGTGTTGTTGCAGACCTGATCAAGGTAGAAAAAGCATATGAAACAGCGGTGGAAACAGCTCTGGGCGGAAGTATCCAGAATATCGTTACGGATAACGAACAGACCGCGAAGGTCATGATCGAATATCTGAAGAAAAACCGGTATGGCCGGGCAACGTTTCTGCCACTGACCAATATGCGAAGCAGCAGTTTCCAGAATCCCGCAGCACTGAAAGAAGAAGGTGTGATCGGGCTCGCCGATACGCTGGTAACTGCCGAAAGTACGTATCGAACTCTGCTGTCACAGCTTCTTGGAAGGACACTGGTGGTGGATACCATTGATCACGCCATCGTCATTGCAAGAAAATACCGCCATACCTTGCGGATTGTTACGTTAGAGGGAGAATCCTTAAGTCCCGGCGGTTCCATGACCGGTGGAGCGTTCCGAAACAGCAGCAATCTTCTGGGACGTCGCCGGGAAATAGAGGAACTGGAAGGAAAAGTGGCAGCACTGAAAGAAGAGCTGCAAAAGATACAGAAAATCATCCTGGATAAACGGGAGCGTAGAAATACACTGCGGGATGATCTGGCAGAGATGACCAGGCAGTTACAGCAGCTGCAGATCAGTCAGAATACAGAAAAGGTGGGAATCACCCAGGCAGAGGCACGCATCCGTGAAGTGCGGACCGGCTATGGACAGTTAAAAGCAGAGGGACGCGAGATTGAAGGACAGATTGCAGAGATCAAGGAAAGCAGTTCATCCATCCGGGAAGAAATGAAACATTCTACAACCAGAGAGCAGGAACAGGAAGCACTGGTGAACAGTCAGCAGGAAATTCTGGAAAAATTGCAGGAACAGGAAGCTTCTTACAGTCAGGAACTGAACCAGATCCAGGTGGCTTATGCTTCGCTGGAACAGAAAGTGAGCTTTACAGGAGAAAATCTCAGCCGTATCCATCAGGAAGAAGCGGCAATGAGAGGTGAACTGCAACAGATGCAGGAATCTCTGGAAGAGGGTGGCAAGGAAAAAGAAGAAAAAGAACACAATATTCTGTTTATTCAGAAAACAATTCAGGAAGCCAGCCGAATCCGTGAGGAAGACGAGGCGCAGATGCAGCAGTATCTGGAAAAGAAAGAAGAACTGAATAGCCAGCATAAGACATTCTTCAGCCGCCGGGATGAACTGTCTGCACATATCAGCCGGATGGACAAGGAATGTTTCCGACTGAACAGCCAGAAAGAAAAACTGGAAGAACGGCAGGATAACCAGATTAATTATCTCTGGGAAGAGTATGAGGTCACACCGGGACAGGCGAATACCTATCGGATGGCAGACATGCCGGAGCGCAGTGTGATCCGGCAGCAGATCGCAGAATTAAAAGATGCGATCCGAAAACTGGGTAATGTCAATGTCAATGCGATCGAGGAATATAAAGAGATTCTGGAACGTCACACGTTCTTAAGTGCACAGCATACCGATCTGGTGGAGGCAGCAGAGACACTGAAAGGAATCATTGCAGAACTGGATGAGGGAATGCGTAAACAGTTTACAGAAAAGTTCCAGGAGATCCGCGTGGAATTCGATAAAGTATTCAAACAGCTTTTCGGGGGCGGAAAGGGTACTCTGGAGCTGATGGAAGATGAGGATGTACTGGAAGCCGGTATCAGGATCATCTCTCAGCCACCGGGAAAGAAGCTGCAGAACATGATGCAGTTATCCGGTGGGGAAAAGGCACTGACAGCCATTGCACTGCTTTTTGCCATACAGAACCTGAAACCGTCACCCTTCTGTCTGCTGGATGAGATCGAGGCGGCACTGGATGATTCCAACGTTACCCGTTTTGCACAGTATCTGCACAAACTTACAAAAAACACACAGTTTATTGTAATCACCCATCGCCGGGGTACAATGAACGCGGCAGACCGCCTCTACGGTATCACCATGCAGGAAAAAGGTGTTTCCACGCTGGTATCGGTCAACCTGATCGAGAATCAGCTGGACGAGTAGGAATTATCTGTAAATCAAAAAAAGACTTGCAGTAGTATATACATCATTTTATAATGAAGTCGTACGGTAAAGTGACAGAGACAAAATGATGAAAAAGTTGAGAGTAAGAGAGGAAACCATATGTCAGAGGAAAAGAAAGGTTTTTTCAGACGTCTCCGGGAGGGTCTGACAAAAACGAGAAATAATATCGTGGCCGGAATTGACTCTATTTTCAGCGGCTTTTCCAGTATCGATGATGATTTCTATGAAGAAATAGAAGAGATCCTTGTGATGGGGGATATTGGTATCAATACCACAACATCTATTATTGAGCATCTGAAGGAAGAAGTGGAAGAAAAGAAGATCAAAGAACCTTCGGAATGTAAACAGCTTCTGATCGATGAGATCAAACGTCAGATGGATGTGGGTGATACTGCCTATGAATTTGAAAACAGAAAATCCGTTGTGCTGGTGATAGGTGTCAACGGTGTGGGAAAAACTACTTCTGTCGGAAAACTGGCAGGAAAACTGAAGGATCAGGGCAAGAAAGTCATCGTGGCAGCAGCGGATACATACCGCGCAGCCGCAGGAGAGCAGCTGACAGAGTGGGCGCATCGTGCCGGTGTGGATCTGATCGGGGGACAGGCCGGTGCAGATCCGGCAGCAATCGTGTACGATGCCGTAGCAGCAGCTAAAGCGAGAAATGCAGATGTACTGCTCTGTGATACTGCAGGACGTCTTCATAATAAAAAGAATCTGATGGAAGAACTTCGAAAGATTTACCGTGTGCTGGAGAGAGAATACCCGGATGCTTATCTGGAGACACTGGTTGTTCTGGATGGTACGACCGGACAGAATGCACTGGCACAGGCGAGACAGTTCAAAGAGGTGGCAAACGTCACCGGTATCATTCTTACAAAACTGGACGGAACTGCAAAAGGCGGCATCGCCGTAGCCATCCAGTCCGAGCTGGATATTCCGGTAAAATATATCGGTGTGGGAGAATCCATCGATGATCTGCAGAAATTCAATGCAGAACAGTTTGTAAATGCACTGTTTGATGTGAAAACAGAGGAGGAAGAATCATAATGCTTACCATTGACAAATTTGAAGAGGCTTCAGAGGTTGTAAAAAGAGTAACCCAGGATACAAAATTGATTTTCAGTGATTATTTCAGTCAGATGACAGGAAATAAAGTATATTTTAAACCGGAAAATATGCAGAGAACCGGTGCGTACAAGTTAAGAGGTGCGTACTATAAGATCAGTACACTGACAGAAGAAGAGAGAGCAAAAGGTCTGATCACCGCTTCCGCAGGTAATCATGCGCAGGGTGTGGCTTATGCGGCAAAAGCATACGGTGCAAAGGCTGTCATCGTTATGCCGACCACAACACCACTGATCAAAGTCGAGAGAACAAAAAGCTACGGTGCGGAAGTTGTCCTGTATGGAGATGTCTACGATGATGCCTGTGCACATGCTTATGAGCTGGCAGAAGAACATGGATATACATTTATCCATCCCTTTGATGATCCGGCAGTAGCAACCGGACAGGGAACCATCGCTATGGAGATCATCAAAGAGCTTCCTCTGGTTGATTATATTCTGGTTCCCATCGGCGGTGGCGGACTGGCTACCGGTGTTTCCACACTGGCAAAACTGCTGAACCCGAACATCAAAGTGATCGGTGTGGAACCGGCAGGAGCAAATTGTCTGCAGGTTTCTCTGGATAAGGGAGAAGTTACCACGCTTCCTACGGTCAATACGATTGCAGACGGTACTGCGGTAAAAACTCCTGGTGAGCATGTATTCCCGTATCTGCAGAAGAATCTGGATGATGTGATCACGGTAGAAGATGATGAACTGATCGTAAGTTTCCTGGATATGGTAGAAAATCACAAGATGATCGTGGAAAACTCCGGTCTGCTTACTGTGGCAGCACTGAAACACCTGAATGTCAAGGGTAAAAAAGTGGTTTCTGTTCTGAGTGGCGGTAATATGGATGTGATCACAGATGGCATCTGTTGTTCAGCTGGGTCTGATCCAGAGAGACCGTATCTTTACGATTTCTGTTCTGTTGCCGGATCGTCCGGGTGAACTTACAAAGGTTTCTCAGAAGATTGCGGAGCAGCAGGGTAATATTATTAAACTGGATCATAACCAGTTCTATAGTACAAACAGAAATGCAGCTGTGGAGCTTAAGATTACTATGGAAGCGTTTGGTACGGAGCATAAGCAGCTAGATTATGCAGGAACTGGAAAAGATGGATATCGGCCGAAATTGATTCGGACGAA
>ENA-OPYX01000887-OPYX01000887.1-human-gut-metagenome-genome-assembly--contig:-NODE-887-length-16966-cov-3.873211_pt1 | contig 16966 bp, 21 predicted proteins | sample MGYA00242639_ERZ504486 | MGnify/ENA primary metagenome ERZ504486 (study PRJEB26092, sample SAMD00036296) | human gut metagenome | host: Homo sapiens | study: EMG produced TPA metagenomics assembly of... | reverse complement strand
GTTTTTCTATGTGAGTCCCCCCGGTTTCGTCCGCCTTGCACATCGTCCTTTTCAGGAGTTCTCAACTAATCTTTTATTTACCTTCCCTGAACTTATTAATCGCCTCATAATTCTTAGACATATCCACATTCGGATCCGGTGTTGTCTCCGGTCCCCGTTTGAATACCGGTTTCAGCAGAATCGGCGCAATAATGGTCGTCAGGATAACCACGATAACAACCGGTCCCATAACTGCCGTCGACATCATTCCCAGGCTCTCTCCCTTACTTGCCACGATCAGCGCAACCTCACCTCGGGAGATCATACCCACACCGATACGAATCGCCTGATAATTCTTATAGTGACAGAGCTTTGCACCCAGACCACATCCGACTACTTTGGTCAGGATAGCGACAATGGTAAGCACAACCGCAAATGCAACGATCGTACCATTCATTTCCGGAAGACTTACCTTCAGACCGATGCTTGCAAAAAAGATCGGTGAAAGATATGTATAAGAAAGCACGTCAAATCTGGATGCAATATACGGCTCTCTCTGGGTCATAGAGATAATCAGACCTGCAAAATAAGCTCCAGTGATATCGGCAACGCCAAAAAACTGTTCTGCCGCATAGGACATAAACAGACAGAATACAAAGGATACGATTACATGTCTCTGCAGACCTGTACCTTCCCCCGCACTCCATTTGCTGAAGAACTTATAGAAAATAAATCCTGCCACAGCAACAAAGATAAAGAAACCAATAATCTTCAGTAACACAATTGAAATCTTAACTGATTCATCTGCCATACTGGTGATCAGTGTCAGTGCTATGATACCAAGAATGTCATCGATAACTGCCGCACCAAGAATTGCGTTACCGGAACGGGTTTTTAATTTTCCAAGTTCTTTCAGTGTCTCAACTGTGATACTTACGGAAGTTGCTGTCAGAATCACACCGATAAATACATTCTGCAAAAACAGACTGCAGGATGCATCTGATTCGAGCATACCCGGACGGTTAAAGAACGCTGCTACGGCATAGCCGCCAACCAGAGGTACCAGTACACCGATCAATGCAATGATCAGTGCGGATTTTCCGCTTTTTTTCAGTTCCTGTACATCCGTCTCCATACCGGCACAGAACATCAGGACGATTACGCCAACTTCCGCTGTATCGCTGATAAAGTCAGTCGGTGTAATAATTCCAAGAATACCAGGGCCGAGAATAACTCCGGCAAGCAGTGCACCTACAACCTGTGGCATACTAAATTTTCTGGTCAGAAGCCCCAGGACTTTTGTTGATAACAGGATCAGGCAGAGATCCAGTAAAAATTTATACGTTTCCATTTTTAATAAACATCCTTTCTATTATAAAAATATATCTCTTTATTCATAACAGAAATGATGCTTTTTTCGACCGTCCATATCCTGCATATAACGGATCACATACACCATCCGCTCCAGATACTTCCTGCTGAACTTCTCAATCTGTCCAGTCCCTGAAAGCAGAGTCCCGAGAAACATCAGAAACTCGCCCAGTGCCAGATAATACAGCAACCGTTCACCGTCCTGGGACTGCCGGTTTTCTTCTTTTCCCTCATTGAAAGGCCCGTTTTCATTTTCCTCTTTCTTGCAATCTACCAGTTTCATATCTTCCGAAAAAGAAGTGAGTACTGTCTCCTTCTCCGATAACATCCACTGCGGATTGCCGGATGGCACATGAACCTGAATGCTTCCCAAAAGAAAGAGAACCGCCAGACTATATACAATGATTTTTCTGATTTTGTCCTTTTTTTTCATGTCATTTCATCATACTCCATTACAGTTCCACACCGCAGTTCTCAGAACAGTCCCCTTATGTCCTTAAACGTAACAAACACAAGCAGCCCCATCAGCAAAAGCAGTCCTGCAAAATGTACCATACCTTCTGCCTCCCGGTTCACCGGTTTTCCTCTCACTGCCTCAATCAGTAAAAATACCAGTCGGCCACCATCCAGTGCCGGGAGCGGAAGCAGATTGGCAACTCCCAGATTCGCGGAAATCAGAATCATCATATTGATCATCGTAAGCCAGGTCATCAGTGTGCCCTCACTTTTGCTTTCCTTATAAGCATCTCCGATCACATTCACCACTCCCACCGGACCGGACAGGCTGTCCATTCCCAGTTTTCCTGTGATCAGAAGTTTCAATCCTTCCAGCGTACTGTTGATCCAGTACCGCACTTCCAGGGCACTGTACCTGATCACACCGAGAGCATTGGTTTTTTCCCGTCCAAGATTATAGGAAAATCCCTGTTCCACATAGTTGACCGCCTGAGGAGTCACCTCCACATCATAATCCAGGCCATCCCGCAGATATGTCAGCGTTATTTTCTGATCTGTCAGCGGATGATCTTCGAAATACCGACTCAACGCCTCACCGGATGCAATTTCATTACCATCCACCGCCGCAATGTAGTCACCTGCCTGAAGACCCGCATCTGCCAGTGCGCCACCGATTGTTACCGACTGGATCTGCGCCTGACTTTCATCCGGATTATAACTGAATCCCAGCATATAACGTTCTTCCGTTGCAGGATGATAGGTCAGAGTTTCTTTTTTCCCATCTCTTTTTACAGTAACTGCGATATCTTTATCTTCCAACCCTTCCAGTGTCAGATAAGAATACAGCTCTCTTCCCAGATAAATCTTCTTCCCATCAAAGGAAGTGATCAGATCGCCTTCTTTCAGCCCTGCAGCTTCTTCCGGTGTCCCTTCTTTTACCTGTGTGACAACCGGTGGATCGTATCCGATAATACCTATAATAATCATTGCACCGAAAAATGCAAGAATAAAATTAAAAATCGGTCCTGCGGCAATGACGGAAAAACGTCTCCAGACAGATTTGCTGTTGAATGTCCCTTCTCCGTTATCTTCTCCATCTTCCCCCCGCATCATACAGGAACCGCCAAAAGGAATCAGTTTCAGTGAATACCTCGTCGTTCCCCGCTGCGTTGACAGTATCCTTGGTCCCATTCCCACAGAAAATTCTTCCACCACGATGCCATTCGTCTTTGCCAGTAAAAAATGTCCGAACTCATGTACGATAATTACGATACCAAGAATCAGAACAGCGATTATACTACTCAAACACTCCACCTGCTTTCCATCCATTCATAGGTTTTTGCTTCAGTTTCCAGAATTTCTTCCAGACACGGATGTTCGATCACCTGGTGACGATCCATGGCCTCCCGGATGCTTCGGTAAATATCCAGAAATCCGATCTGTCCATGCAGGAATTTTGCAACTGCCCGCTCATTGGCCGCATTGAAAACCGTCGGCATACTGCCACCTCTCCGTGATGCTTCCATCGCCATCGGCAACCCCAGAAACGTCTCCATATCCGGTTCCTCAAACGTAATCTCTGTCAGTGTCTTAAAGTCCAGCCGTTCTCCCGGAAGATACCTTCTGTGTGGATAATACAGTGCATACTGGATCGGCAGTTTCATGTCCGGTGTACCGAGCTGTGCCATCACCGCACCATCGACAAATTCTACCATCGAATGAATGATGCTCTTGGGCTGTACCACAACCTGAATATGATCCAGATCCACGTCAAAGAGCCACTTTGCCTCCATCACTTCCAGACCTTTGTTGACAAGCGTTGCCGAGTCGATCGTGATCTTCTGTCCCATCGCCCAGTTCGGATGTTTCAGTGCGTCTTCCACTTTTACATGTGCAAGATCTGCTGCTTTCATTCCACGGAATGGTCCGCCGGATGCTGTGATCAGCAATTTATGAATCTCTCTCTTATCCTCTCCGTGAATCGCCTGAAAAATTGCACTGTGTTCACTGTCCACCGGAAGGATCTGTACACCTTTTTCTTTTGCCATCGGCATGATCAGATGCCCTGCCGTTACCAGTGTCTCTTTATTGGCAAGTGCAATATCTTTTCCCGCCTGAATGGCCGCGATAGTCGGGCGGATCCCGATCATTCCTACGATCGCCGTGACCAGAATCTGACTTTCTTCCATCTGTGCCAGTTGCAACAGCCCATCCATGCCGCTGACGACTTTTACATCCAGATCGCGAACTTTTCCTGCCAGGATCTTCGCCTGCTCTTCGTCCCAGACTGCTGCCAGAGACGGATGAAATTCCCTGATCTGTTTTTCCAGCAGAGTGATATTGCTTCCTGCACTCAAACCGGCCACCCGGATATCCTGATTTTCTCTTACTACTTCCAGAGTCTGCGTTCCGATAGAACCGGTCGACCCTAAAATTGCAATTGTTTTTTCCATAGTATGTTCTCTCCTCCACGTCCTATGCATCATTTTACATCAGAGTAATCGCCAGTGCGTAAATAACCGGTGCAGTAAAGATCACACTGTCAAACCGATCCAGAATACCACCATGACCGGGGATCAAGGTTCCATAATCTTTGATATTTTCTTGTCTCTTAATCGCAGAAGCAGCCAGATCTCCCACCATAGATACCAGTGCTCCCACACCACAGATGATCGCGTAAATCAGAGGTGTATGAGCCGGATTCGGGTTATAAGCGCCCGTCGCTGCCGCATAAATCGCTCCCAGAAGTGCAGCACCGAGAACACCTCCGACAGCTCCCTCAATAGATTTTTTGGGGCTTAATACCGGTGCCATCTTATGTTTTCCGATCAGTACACCCACACAGTATGCGCAGGTATCACATCCCCAGGAACATAAAAAGATCAGCCATACCAGAAAAGCTCCACCCGGCAGCACGCGGGTCTGATAGATATAAGACAGCATCACACCCACATAAATCATACCGAAAAATGCAGTCATGATCTGTTTATTCTGATATTTTGGATACGTAAATACAAAAATGCACATCATTACTAGTACACCAAGAATCACTGCCGGCAGATGATAACTTACCGGCAGATAAGCAATTGTCAGATAATAAATCACAACTGCCAGATAACCGGCAATTTCCAGTCCGTTTGTCTTTCCTTCATGGACACCCGCTGCCCGGTATAATTCCTGCATACCGATACAGGAAACTCCGATCAACGTCACCAGAAGCACCGGTCCGGAACAGATAATTGTAGCAAGTGCCAGGATCACCAGGACAATTCCGCTGATCAATCTTGTCTTAAACATCCTATTCCTCCTTTACACCGCCATATCTGCGGTCTCTCTCATTGTATTTTTCAATTGCTTTTACCAGTTCTTCTTTTTTAAAATCCGGCCACGGCACATCGGTAAAATAAAATTCGCTATATGCCAGCTGCCACAGCAGGTAATTAGACAACCGCAGTTCTCCGCTGGTACGGATCATCAGATCCGGATCCGGGAGTCCGGCCGTATCCAGATAACCTGATATCGTATCTTCACTCACCGGTGTCTCCAGCTTTCCTGCTTTCTGATCTTCCAGCATCCGGTTCACTGCTCTGGTGATTTCATCTCTGCTTCCATAATTCAGTGCGATCTGAAAATGCAGATCTGTGAAATCTTTGGAAAAATCTTCCAGTTTTTCGATACTTTCCTGAATATCCGAATCAAAGGCGGTGATATCCCCGATCACTTTTACACGCATATTATTTTTCTGTGAGATCTTAATACATTTTTTCAGATAATTCCGAAACAGCTTCATCAGCCCATCCACTTCTTCTTTGGATCGTTTCCAGTTTTCTGTGGAAAAGGCATAACAGTCAGATATTTTACTCCCAGTTCTTTTGCCACTTCACAGATATCTTCCAGATTTTCGCATCCTTTGACATGGCCGAAGCTTCTCGGCATGCCTCTTTTTTTGGCCCAGCGACCGTTGCCGTCAAGGATGATAGCAATATGATTTGGTACTCTCATACAATTCTCCTTTTCTCATTGAAAAAAGGGACACCATACAATGGATCGTTTTCCATATGTTGATGCCCTCAGCTTTTACGTACTCCGGAAGTACATGATATTACACAGTTAAGATTTCTTTTGATTTTACTTCCACTGCTTCATCTACTTTTTTGATGAACTTATCTGTCATTTTCTGAACAGAATCTTCCAGCTCAGCAATTTCGTCTTCAGACACATCAGTTTTTCCCAGCTTTTTCAGCATATCATTTGCATCACGACGGATATTGCGGACAGCTACTTTTGCAGCTTCGCCTTTTTTCTTAACTTCTTTTACAAGATCTTTTCTTCGTTCTTCAGTAAGCTCCGGAAATACCAGACGAATGACTTTACCATCGTTAGTCGGATTGATTCCCAGATCTGACATATTGATTGCTTTTTCAATTTCTTTTACCAGAGATCCTTCCCACGGCTGAATCTGGATCATCCGGGCTTCCGGTACAGAGATATTGGCTACCTGCTGCAGTGGTGTCGGTGCTCCGTAATATTCTACCATAATACGGTCAAGTACGTGAGGATTGGCTCTTCCTGCACGGATTGTTCCAAATTCACTGTCCAGATTGGCCAGTGTCTTATCCATTTTTTCCTGATATTTTACAATTCTCTCATCCATGTATATTTCCTCCTGGTCTGTCTTTTTGTTACTGTTCACTCTGTCTGAGTAACACCTTTTTATTTCGCTTTTAGTCTACCAGAACTTTTGTTCCGTCAATCTCTCCCTTTGCTGCACGGATAATACTGTTTTCTTCATTCAGTCCGAATACCAGCATCGGCATCTTATTTTCCATACACAGAATCGATGCAGTCAGATCTACCACTGCCAGTTTCTGGTCAATGACTTCCTGAATATGCACACTGTCGTACTTTTTAGCGTTCGGATTCGTCTTCGGATCACTGTCATAAACACCATCCACTGCTTTTGCAAGAAGAATAGTCTCTGCCTCAATCTCGATGGCCCGAAGTACGGTAGTTGTATCTGTTGAGAAATAAGGATGTCCGGTTCCGCCTGCAAAGAAAGCGACTTTCTTCTCTGCAAAACATGCATTTGCCTCATCTTTGGAAAACAGTTTTGTCATAGCTCCACAGGCAAACGGCGTAAAGATCTCCGTTTTCATTCCTACGGAACGGAAAATCTCAGATACATAGATACAGTTCATAACAGTTGCAAGCATACCGATCTGATCTGCTTTTGTCCGGTCTATGGTCTCGCTGCTTCTTCCTCTCCAGAAGTTTCCGCCACCGATTACCACACCGACTTCCACACCTTCCTCAACAAGAACTTTTACCTGTTTTGCGACCTCAGTTACGGTTGCTTCGTCAAATCCGGTATGCTTTTCGCCAGCCAGTGCTTCTCCGCTTAATTTTAATAATACTCTCTTCATATTTTCAGCTCCTTGTCTGTTTTAGTCCTGTGTCAGTCCACTGACATAATTCTGTACCGCGCTTGCATCAAATTCTACCGTTTCCTGCGCAGTACCCTGTGCTCTGTCAATTTTCGCATATACGGAATATCCGATCCATCCAACGAAAACCACACAGACAAGGGCAATACATACCATCTCCAGACGATGCATGATTTTTTCTCTTTTCATGATTTTCTGGCGATTGGCTTTACTCTTTTTATAATTATCTACTTTCGCCTGACTCATAAGTGTGCTCCTTTGCTTTCAGTTTTGCCGCTGTCTTTTGGAGATTGGGACAGCTGCATATCTCATACTGACAATTATAACATATCACACGTTAAAAGCAAAGAAAGTTTTTAAAACGTTTGGCTTGTTGCTCGCGGGATATTACTGTCCACTCCGTGCCCAGTAACACGCTGCGCGATGCACAGAATTTATGCTGATCGCATAAATTCGCGCGATATGTCTCGGGTTTTCTGTGACCTTCGCTCACAAAAAACGCCTCGCGGGATATTACCAATAACCAGTAACTGTGAAATGCTGCCTTCTGCATGGTTACATCGCAACAATAATCCCACCGTCATTCGCATACATGGAACTCACTCCGGCGGTATCCAGAATGATCACGTCTTTCACCTGCATTCTTTCCAGAAGTGCCTCTTTTACCATCTGTACCCTCTCCGGACAGTTGCAGTGGCTGATAGCAAGTATTTTATCACTGCTGTTGTTTTCTCCTTCTTTTACATAATCAACCATTTTAACCAGTGCTTTATTGATTCCTCTCGCCTGATCCAGCTGACAGATAGTACCTTCCGGTGTGGCACCCATTACCGGTTTAATCTTCAATGCGGAAGCCACCAGTGCTTTTACTCTGCTCAGTCGCCCGTTTTTTCGCAGTGTTTCCAGATTCTCCAGTACGAAATACGTGTGCTGAGATTCGATATAAGCATCCACAGTTTCCACAACCTGTTCAAATTCCATGCCTGCTTCTTCACATTCCTGGATCTTCAGTGCGATCAGTGTCTCCCCTATCGAAGCACTTTTTGAGTTGAATACATGAATTTTCTTATCCGGATGTTCTTCCAGTGTCAGACTTTTTCCAAGCTCCGCACTATTATAGGAACCACTCAGTTCAGCGGAAAGAGTCACCGCATACAGATGTTCCGCATCTGCCTCAAACCCTCTCTGGTAAACTTCCGGAGACGGGCATGCTGATTTCGGACACTCCGGATATGCTGCTACCTTTCTTAAAAAATCTGCCTGATCAAAGGAATCATCATCCACAATAGTATCTGCTCCCACTTCAAGAGTCAGTGCTGCCGATGCAAAACGTTCATCCTGTTTCATCTCAGGTGTCAATTCTCCACAACTATCTACAATTATTTTATATTTCATTACTTCCTGCCTCCAGCATTATATATTTTCTACATAACTGTGTATTCATATCTTTTCTCATCATCACAGGATTACAACTTTCGCTTTCGGACTTCGTCACACCCTGTAATTTTGCCTACCTGATATAGTTTTCAATACTACATTTTACTATATCATATCTTCAGAAAATTGAAAAGAGATTTTCTATGTTCTTTTTGTGTCTTTTGGTTTATAATATTAATATCTGTTTTTTTAAATTATAACTTGGAGGTTGTATGGATTATTTACTGAACAGTTCCATGGAAATGCTGGATGAATATTATCAGCCGAAAGACACTGATGTGGTGATATCTCTGGTTTCCACTGAAGAGTGTGAACAGCGCTATCATTCTCTCCCCTATTATCATATCCTCGCAAGGAACATGCAAAATCACAATATCCGATACTGCAAAGCGGAAATGTTCAAGGACTGTATCCTGGGAACCCTTCTGATTCCCGATAAAAGAAGTATTGAAGAGACTGTTTTATCCATTTCTTTCTATATGAATAAAAATCTGCTGGTTCTCGTTGATGATTCGAAACATATCCAGGCGATTCTTACAATTCTTGAAGAGGGGGAACTTTTGAACTGTAAGACCATCGCAGAATTTCTGTGTCAGCTCATCGGCACACTTACACTGGAAGATGCCTTATTTTTACAGGAATTGGAACAGCACATGAGTGATCTGGAAGAAAAAATCATAAAACACACGATCTCTGACTCTTCCGCACAGCTTATGCACATCCGCAAACGACTTCTGATCCTGCATTCTTATTATCAGCAGCTGTCTGATTTCTGTGAGGATCTGGAAGAGAATTCCAATCACTTTTTTCAGGCAGAAGAATGTCAGATTTTTTCTCTGTATGCATCTAGGATCGAACGGCTCTATGATCATTCCCAGATGCTTCGGGAATATGCCCTGCAGATTCGTGAAATGGAGCAGTCTCAGATTGACGCCAGACAGAACCGCACCATGCGGATTCTCACCGTAGTAACCACAATCTTTTTCCCACTGTCGCTTATCACCGGGTGGTATGGCATGAATTTTTCTCATATGCCGGAACTTTCTGCTCCCCACGCCTACGGGATTCTGATCGTTATCTGCGCTGTTATTGTTTTGATCGAAATCTGGTTTTTTCATAAAAACAACTGGTTTTCCTGAATTTCCATACCGGATAACCATTATGTCATATCACATTGGGAGGATTTTATTTGTTAGCACTTCGTATTTTAGATTTGAAAGATTTTACCGGAAAATTATTTATTGGAGAAATGTTTCAACATTTTTCTTTTGTGGAAGCTTCTTTTACCACCTTTGTCACTTATACTCTGGATGGACAACTGCATAAAGAATTTTTTGATTCCGAACAGAAACCCATGCGAACGTACTGTCTGTGGGAAGATGTGCAGGCACAGTGTTTTTCCATAATCAAAGGGAAACGCACACCTTTGAATTTTAAGATTGTCTTCCAGCTTTCCTCTTCCAATGTGGAAAAGCTGCTCTCGCAAAGCGGCATAGCACTGAAGCCTGAAGACATCTACGGTCTGTACCTGAACTGTCAGTTTGACGGGAAGCAGCTTCTTTGTACTACCGGCACTTCTCTGAAAATTTTCACCCTGGACAAACAGCTGGACCGGGTGTGGGATGAAATGGTTCGGAAATTTTTCCGGAAAATCAGGTGGCTTTTGAGGATGCATAACAGGTCGAACTACACATCAACAGATTTAGATGTCATAGTCTCATACAATATATAGCAAAACGGAAAACTCTTTGCATCGAGTTTCCCGTTTTGTTTTCGCCAACCGGCTGTCTTTCTGTCAGCCGGTTTATGTTTTTCCATCTTTATGTTATCTGTGATTTCTGTATATTTATCTCAAAATAGATCCCTGCAGATTACCGTCCTGTCCGGATGCTCCCGGCTGATCCTGTCCCTGCTGACTGTTCTGTGCAGTGGTTGAAGTATCTGCTTTATCCAGTGTGATCGTCAGTGATTTTTCCACGTAACTTCCGTTATCCGCGATTTTTACAACCAGATCTACGGTTTCTCCCGCTGCATAGTACTCCAGCTGACTCTTCAGGTCATCCATTGATTTTACAGAAGTTCCATCAAATTTTGTGATGACACTTCCGGATGTGATGCCGGCTTTTTCAGCAGCACTTCCTTTTTCCACTTCTGCTACATAGACACCCTGTGGAATGCCATAAGCTTCTGCGATAGAACTGTCCACCGTCTGTCCTTTGATACCCAGAGCAGCTGCCTGATCAGAGCTTACTTTTGTTCTTGTCTGGCGGTTCATCAGATCTTCAAAGATCGGAGAAGCGGTACTTACCGGAATAGCATATCCCATACCTTCTACTTCTGTAGATGCCAGTTTTGCAGAGTTGATACCGATCACCTGACCCTGCATATTCAGAAGAGCTCCACCACTGTTACCAGGGTTGATTGCTGCATCTGTCTGGATAAATCCGTTCTCGGAATCAGAGTCTTCCAGCTGACGATTTACCGCACTTACAATACCGGTCGTTACAGACTGTCCATAGCCCAGTGCATTACCGATAGCTACCACCTGTTCCCCTACCTGCAGCTGATCGGAATCACCGATCTCTGCAATTTTAATCTGAGACATGGTGTCATCAGAAATATCTGAAAGTTTCACGGCGATAACTGCCAGATCGTTATCTGCATCTGTTCCTTTTACAGTTGCTTCGTAGGCCTGATCATCCACAAAACATACAGATAAGGTATCTGCATCTTCTACTACATGGTTATTCGTGGCGATCAGAAGTTCACTGTCGTTTTGTCCAATAATAATACCGGAACCCTGGCTTTCTACTTCCTGTTCCTGTGTACCGCTGCCTCTCGAAAACATACTGAAATAATCCTGTACTTCCTGTACAGATTTATTGGTAATTGCAACAATCGACGGCATCGCATTTTTGGCGATAGAAGAAACATCCAGACTACTCTGTCCGGAAGCACTGCTTCCTGTGCTGCCTGAAGATGTTGTGGTCTGCAGTGTGGTCTTCGTTGTTTCCTGTTTGCTGCTGTCTGTCTGCGTGGACTGTGCTTTTGCTGTCGCACCGGTTGCATAAGTCACCCCGGTAAATACACCCCGGCTACGCCTCCGAAAAGTACGGCACTCAGTGCTACTGCACCGATTTTCTTTGCCCATCTGGCTCCGTTTCCATTTCTCTTTCCCGGCTGTTTTTTCGGTTCCATCGGTGTATTATTCTGCGGTTCATTTCCCTGCTGATTCCAATTATAACTTCCATATTCTTCCATAAGTCATTCCTCCTGTTTATGTAAATGTATTCTTTTGTTTTTTATTTCTTCTTTGTTTATGGCTATAGTATAGAAAAGGTTTGTGGTCAATTTGTTATCAAAATATGTTTATTTTGTGAAATAGTTCAAACTATGTTATAATAGCTTTCAGCGAACAGGTGCAGACACTGCCTGTTTCTGAAAAGAGCGATAATCCATGTACTCCCGAGATCTTTCTGTGTCCGATTTTGTGAGTACATCATTACACAGGAGGTTGTTTTATTATGCAGAAAATTACAAGTTTTACTATTGATCACTTAAAACTTCAGCCGGGCGTATATGTATCCCGCAAAGACCCGGTCGGCGATTCCCTGATCACCACATTCGATATCCGTATGACATCCCCGAACGAAGAACCGGTGATGAACACTGCAGAAGTACACACCATCGAACATCTGGGAGCCACCTTCTTAAGAAATCACCCGGACTTCGGCTCCAAAACCATCTACTTCGGACCAATGGGCTGCCGCACCGGCTTCTATCTCCTTCTGGCAGGTGACTACACCTCCGGAGACATCGTCCCGCTGATGACCGAGATGTTCACCTTCATCCGCGACTACCACGACGAAGTCCCGGGCGCATCCCCAAAAGACTGCGGCAACTACCTGGACATGAACCTGTCCATGGCAAACTACCTGGCCAACCGCTTCCTGACCGAAGTCTTAACCGACATCAAAGAAGACCGCCTGGTATACCCGGAATAAATACTTTCATTGCTATCCAGCAATGAACATTGTTGCAAAAGTTGCAAAATATCAGATACTATAAAGAAGGAAGATAGCAGTACCTCTTAACGTACACAACTATCTTCCTTCTTTATACACTCAACTCATTCAGCATATTCTTATCACTTATAGCAAATATTTCTTCGTTTTTCTCATTTTCTTCCACTTTTTCAAAAAAATCTCACCATACCAGCCACAAGAGTTTCCACCAACGCACAGCGGCAGTCATAAAAACTCTTTTCTCCTATTTTTTCGAATAGAATACGCGTTCAAGACACAGCCCCTCTGCCGGCGCCGTAACGCCCGCAAACTTCCGCTCCATCCTCTCAAGCAGCTCCGGCATACTGTCCGCATCCCTCCTATGCTGCCCAACCTCAATCAAAGTTCCGGTTAAGATTCTGACCATATACTGAAGAAAACCATTTCCCGCATACACAATCCGTATCTCATGCTCCGACTCTTCAATCACTATATCCGTAATCGTCCGCACCGTAGATTTCTTCATCTTCGGATTGCCACAAAACGTTTTAAAATCATGGGTTCCCACCAGATCCTGTGCTGCCCGGCGCATCGCCTCTACATCCAGCGCTTCCCCCAAATGATACCGAAACTTCCGGTCAAACACCGATTTCTGCTCATCCGTTCCAATCCGGTAAGAATAACATTTTCCTTCCGCCCAGAGTCTTGCATGAAACCGCTCCGATACCGGTTCCACAGACTTTACACAGATATCTTCCGGCAGATACTGATTCATATATTGCAAAATCTCCTTCGGATCCCATTTCTTTGCCAGATGCACACTGGCTGTCTGATTCTTCGCATGAACCCCGGCATCCGTCCGCCCTGCTCCATCGATCTCAATCTCTTTTTCTGTCATTCTGGATAGTACCTGTTCCAGCTTTCCCTGAATCGTCTGGGTGGATTTCTTCTGTCTCTGCCATCCTTCGTAACGGGTTCCTTCATATTCTATTGTCAGCAAATAATTCATAGATTTCTTACTCTTTCCAGTTTTTTACTTCATCGAACTCTGCCAGAATCTCCTGAGATGGTTTCTTCGTACAGAGGCTGAAGATCACAATGCAGAGAATACTCAGCGCAAATCCTACCACCAGTGAATACAGCCCGGTCGCAGATCCAAGCGTCTGTCCATGTACCAGCGGCAGATAATCCCATATCAGAACTGCACCGCCACCGGACACAATCCCCGCTACTGCTCCGGCAAAATTCGTTCTTCTCCAGAACAGGGACATCACTACGATCGGCCCAAACGCCGAACCAAGACCTGCCCATGCGTTAGATACCCAGTCCCATAATACTGTTGTTTGGATCCCAGGCAATCAAAAATGCCAGCATGCAACAATCCAGTACCGTAAAACGGCTCACCTTCAGCACTTTTTTCTCATCGGATTCCGGTTCAGAATATCCTTATAAATATCTTTAGACACGGATGAAGCCGTCACCAGAAGCTGCGAATCCGCTGTGGACATAATCGCTGCCAGGATACCGCACAGGAAGATTCCTCCGATAAATGGCAGATTCGTATCTTTCGTAAACATTTTTGTGATCATCTCGATAAAGACGCTTTCTGTGGAAGCATTTCCCTCCGTTCCAAGAATCGTCGGAAACAGATAGACACGACCGATAATGCCGATCGCTACAGCTGCTGCCAGAGAAATCGTTACCCATATAATAGCAATTACTCTCGATTTTCTCAACTCTTTCTGATTCTTTACCGCCATAAATCGAGTCAGAATATGCGGCATTCCACAATATCCCAGCCCCCAGGCCAGCTGTGAGACAATCTCCACTGCAGTATAAGACCGGTCACCATTCCGAAACAGACTCAGATATGCCGAAGCACCGCCCACAACACCGCTCTGGTCAAGAATCGGTTTTACCTGATCCGCTCCTACCATAAAATACGCGGCAATCGGAACCACCAGCAGTCCTACTAACATCAGACTTCCCTGAATAAAATCGGTCACACAAACCGCCATGAAACCGCCCATAAACGTGTAAATCAGAATAACCGCAGCACCGATGGCCAGAGCCACATGATAATCCACACCGAATACAGAGTTAAATAGTTTTCCACCGGCAGACAGTGCAGACGCTGTATATACCAGGAAAAAGATAACGATCACAATCGAAGATATCAGAAGCAGTACCCTTTTTTTATCACGGAACCGGTTTTCAAAGTATGCCGGTAGTGTCAGGGAGTTATTTGCCCTGATCGTATATTTCTCAGTCGTGAAGAAATAAACACCCAGTTGCAGACTGTTCCGAGAAACAGTCCGATCGCGATCCAGGACTGCCCTGTTCCCAGTGCATACACGGTTCCCGGAAGTCCCATTAACAGCCATCCACTCATATCCGACGCCTGTGCCGACAGCGCAGCCACCCAGCCACTCAGTCCCCTTCCGCCAAGAAAATAATCTTCTGAATTATTCGTATTTTTCATGTAGATCGCACCGATCGCAATCATCAGCACCAGATATGCCGCAAATGCGATCAGGATTACTATAGTATCTGTGTTACTCATTCCTTTTTCTCATCCTTCCTTTATGTAATTATAATACCGGATTGTTCCGTACTTCGTACTTTCACAGTCCGTAAAATATTTGTAATCCATTATCCCTAAAACTTCTTGTCTTGTCAATCATTTTTCGCTTTATTTTTTTATCATATTACCATATTAAAGCGTATTGTATAAAAAAGCACCCGCATACGGATGTATTTTCTCCGTATCCGGGTATCTTTTTCCTTTATTTTGCTGCGATTGCTTCGATCTCGATCAGACCGCCCTTCGGAAGTCTTGCAACTTCCACACAGGAACGAGCCGGTGCAGACTCCTTGAAGTATTCTGCGTAGATGGCATTGACCGTTGCAAAGTCATCCATATTATCCAGAAATACCATGGTACGAACAACATCTTCATATCCAACGCCTGCTGCTTCCAGAACAGCTCCCAGATTTTTCAGTGCCTGATGGGTCTGTGCCTCGATACCTTCCGGCAGAGTTCCGTTCTCTGGATCCAGTCCCAGCTGGCCGGAAGTGAACACCATATTTCCAGCTTCTACAGCATGTACATAAGGTCCTACTGCTGCAGGTGCTTTTTCAGCAAAAATTGTTTTTTTCATGTTTGTATCCTCCATTCAAATATTCTGCATTTGCATCTTATTATAACATGCTGTGTTTCGTTCGTCAAGCATCGGAAACGACTTCATCTTGCTCTTTTTGCACAATAGAATATAATAAACTCACCAAAATATTTATGCAAAAAAACGAAGGGAGAACGAAATGAAACACGAAAAAGACTGGTATAAAGATCTGGTGATCTATCAGATTTATCCAAGAAGTTTTAAAGACGGCAACCATGACGGAATCGGAGATCTGAAAGGAATGATTGAAAAACTTGATTATCTGCAGGAACTTGGCATCAATGCGGTATGGATGTCACCGGTGTTCGCTTCACCAAATGTGGATAATGGATATGACATTTCCGATTATACCTCCATCATGGAAGAATTCGGAACCATGGAGGACTGGGATGCTTTCCGGGACGGGCTCATGCGCGGGGGATTGCAATTATCATGGATCTGGTGTTGAATCACTCTTCTGACAGACATATCTGGTTTCAGGAATCCAGAAAATCCCGCAACAACCCCTACAGTGATTATTATATCTGGAGAGATCCTGCTCCTGATGGTGGTGCACCGAATGGCTGGATGTCTGTGTTTGGCGGTAGTGCCTGGGAATATGTAGCGGAGCGTGGACAGTATTATCTGCATTTCTTCGCAAAAGAACAGCCGGATCTCAACTGGGACAATCCGGAGACAAAAGAAAAAATCTTTGATATTATCCGCTTCTGGAACGATAAAGGCGTGGATGGCTACCGCATCGATGCCATCAGTTATCTGGACAAAGGACTGGATGGCCGTGCCAATCCAAACGAACAGTTTGGTACTGTCGCCTGTGTGAACCTGGAAGGAACACATCGTTATATCCGGGAAATGGTTGCAAAAACCATGACACCCGACCATCTGATGAGTGTCGGAGAGGTTAATATTAATAACGATCAGGATGCTATCCATTACTCGAGTGCTGCCAGTGAAGAATTTAACATGGCAATTCCTTTTGTACCGCCGATCGTGGAGATTCAGACCTGGTCACCGGAAAAAAATGAAACGGGATCTTCGTCACGATTATGAACTGCTGAAAAAAAGACAGGCTGGTGGGTCAACGATTTTTTAA
>ENA-OPYX01000886-OPYX01000886.1-human-gut-metagenome-genome-assembly--contig:-NODE-886-length-16972-cov-3.469101_pt1 | contig 16972 bp, 16 predicted proteins | sample MGYA00242639_ERZ504486 | MGnify/ENA primary metagenome ERZ504486 (study PRJEB26092, sample SAMD00036296) | human gut metagenome | host: Homo sapiens | study: EMG produced TPA metagenomics assembly of... | reverse complement strand
CGTGGTGTTATACGCAGATTGCTTGATGCTATCAAGGAACTTATAAACAAGATAAAGGCAAAATTCAGCAGTAAACATTCTCAAATGCAAGACTTACAAAAAACACATGATTTACTTGAAAATATGCTAAAAGAGGTGGCAGAAAATACAGAAAATATAAATAACCAGCAAACAAAATATTCTTATGCAGGTGCAAGGGCAGAAACAGACGAAGATACGATTGACAGTTTTGGTATAGAAAAACTTAACGACTATATTAATGTACAGCGTAGCGTAAATAATACACTACTTAATGAAGGTTTCTTTAGCGATGAAGGAGGGCGAAGCCGCACAATTACAAACGAAGATAGTGGTATGATTATACAAATTACGCCAAAAGGAATAAAAGAAACATTTGGTGAGAAAAATTTTTATAACCTTGGGCGAAAACTTAAAATTGCAAAACTATCAGTGGTAAGGGATTTGTCAAGTATAATCCAAAGAGGAAAGTTATTAGCAGATAACGTAGAAAATAAACATAATCCGAACAGTTCTGTGAAATATGCCTATATTGAATCAAATGCCACCATTGATGGTTATCCGGTGACGATAAGTATAGACATAAGAAAGTCACCAAAGAAAAATACTTTTTGGGTACATAAAGTAGATTTTGTCAAAAAAAATAACGGAGTTCCCAGTCAAGATAATTCACTTGGCATGGGGTCCAATTACTCCGTCAATAACAGTATACCCGAAAATAATTCATCTGTCAAGTATTCTTTTGCAGGGAGCAACGCAAAGACTGCGAATATGGGGGCGTTACAGAAAGCAGAAGAATTAGAACAAAGTGGAGTGAGTGCCGAAGAAATCAGAAAAGTAACAGGTTGGAGCAGAGGATTAGATAACAAGTGGAAGTTTGAAATTGACGATAGCAAAGCTAAATATAAGAAAGAAAAAATACGTTTAGGCAAAGCCGTAAACTTAAATGAAGTTCTTGAACACAAGGACTTATTCAAAGCATATCTCGATTTGAAAAAAGTAAAGGTAAAGGAAATATCAAACTTAGACGCAAGAGGGGTTTATTCGCCTAATTTCGATTGTATATTCATAAGCGAAAATTTGCCAACACAAGAAAAATTAAAATCGCTCATTCACGAAGTACAACACGCAATACAAGTGAGAGAGGGATTTGCAGTCGGCGAAAGTCCTGATAACGAAAACAGAAACCGAAGCGCAGGAGAAATCGAGGCTGACGACGTTAAGTCAAGACAAAGTATTAGTAAAGAAGAACGGCTTAATACATTTCCTGAAAGTATGAAACCTAATCAAAATGCGGACGTTGTATTTTGGGAGAATGGGAAAGGTACAAACAAAACAAAGTTTTCGTTAAAGGGCAATTCAGACAATGAGAACTCTAATATAGGCGAAAAAGATGTTGAGGCGATACAGTCAATAGCTCGAAAAAGTATATACGATTTTTCTGATGAAGATATGAAAAAAACAAAAAAATAGCGGAAAGATATTATTCCGAAATGAAAGAAAAGTCACCATTTTTTAGAGCTTGGTTTGGCGATTGGAGAGCAAATGATAAAACGCCAGTACATGTGGTAACTGAAAAAGATAATTCACGAGGTGTACGCAAAAATATAGATACAGGTTGGGATATAAATGTGTCTGGCAAAGTGTTTAATGAAACGAAAGGGCATAAAAGGTCCTAAAAATGTTAGTGCTGTATCACATCTTGATTACATAAACAGCATTGTAGAGAGTGCTATATTATTTGATAGCTATACGATACCAAACACAAATGCAAAATCAAATAATTCAATGATGATGCACAGTCTTTATGCCATTTCAAATATAGGAAATGAAAATGAGTTGGTAAAGCTGTATGTTGAGGAATTAAATAATATAAATAGTAACGGAACGATAAAACGGGCATATCAATTACAGAATATAAATAAAATTCCGTTGGAAAGTAAAAGGTTCAGCAATAATAGCTTAGCCTCATCAGACCAACGGAATAACTATACTATATCAGAATTACATGCACTTGTCAAGCAACATGACAAAAATTTCAAACCTACAGAGGCAAGCAAGGTTGTAAATGAGGATGGAACCCCTAAAGTAGTGTATCATGGAACGGATAAGGGGGGCTTTTATGTGTTCGACCCTAAAATGTCTGACGATGAAAAATTTCATTGGTTTTTTTCTGATAGCAAAGTGACATCAAATAGCTATGCTCAATCTGATAATCAGCAATTATACGAGGTTTATCTTGCAATAAAAAAAACCATATGTTATAGACACAAAAGGACATATGTGGAATGAGTTAGACGACAAATTAGGAAATACAACGCGTGAAATAGCTGAAAAAGCTAAAAGTCAAGGCTATGACGGCGTGATAATAGAAAATGTTCGTGATATGGGAGCGGTTGTTATAAATAATACGACAGAGGAGTTTTACAATGATTTCATATCAACATTAACAGGTGGCAACGAATCAGCGGTCGTGTAAGGCGATATATGTCGTGATATTATACCACAATATTTTTGACTGACTAATAAAAAAGTATAACATTTTATCACATTTTATCACTTTTTTATCACGTTGATTTTCTTCTCGCAAGCACTAAAAAAACCGCATAAACACTTGATATTCAAGCATTTATACGGTTTTTGTGATTTTAAAATTTGGTGACTCGTGAGGGAATCGAACCCTCGTTGCCGGCGTGAGAGGCCGGAGTCTTAACCGCTTGACCAACGAGCCATTAACAGATACTATAATACCACATCAATTTATATTTGTCAATAGAAAAATAGCGGATTTTGAAAAAATATCAAAATCCGCATAATAATCTTTAGGAGCTGTCGATATTTTTGTGACAGGCTCGATAGGTTTATCTGTAAAGTGGGTATTTATCGCAAAGAGCCTTAACTCTTGTCTTAACTTCTTCTTTATTATTTTCAAAGTCTTTGATTGTCATAGCGATAAGTTTACCGACTTCGACCATATCTTCTTCTTTAAAACCTCTTGAAGTTGAGGCAGGAGTACCGATTCTGATACCGCTTGTAACGAACGGACTCTTTGTATCAAACGGAATTGCGTTTTTATTTACTGTAATACCGACTTCGTCAAGCATTTTTTCAGCTTCTTTACCTGTAACGCCTGTATCTGTAAGGTTTACAAGCATAAGGTGGTTATCAGTACCGCCGCTTACAAGTTTAAAGCCTTCTGCCATAAGTGTATCTGCAAGAACTGATGCATTTTTAACAACCTGTTCTGCGTATGTCTTAAAGCTTGGGTCAAGTGCCTCTTTAAAGCATACTGCCTTAGCTGCGATTGTGTGCATTAGAGGACCGCCTTGAATACCCGGGAAGATAGCCTTATTAATCTTAACAGCGATTTCTTCGTTATTTGTAAGAATAAGACCGCCACGAGGACCTCTTAGAGTCTTGTGAGTTGTTGTAGTAACAACGTCTGCATACGGCATTGGTGACGGATGGCAACCTGCTGCAACAAGACCTGCGATATGTGCCATATCAACCATAAAGTATGCACCGACTTCGCTTGCAATATCAGCAAATTTCTTAAAATCAATAATTCTTGGGTAAGCTGACGCACCTGCAAGGATAAGTTTTGGCTTACATTCAAGTGCTATACGTCTTACTTCGTCATAATCTATTGTGTTAGTATCTTCTGTAACACCGTAAGGTACAATGTTAAAATACTTACCGGACATATTAACAGGACTTCCGTGACTAAGGTGACCGCCGTGAGCAAGGCTCATTGAAAGAACTGTGTCGCCCGGTGTAAGAAGTGCAAAGAATACAGCCATATTAGCCTGAGCACCTGAGTGTGCCTGAACATTTGCAAAGTCTGCACCGAATAATTCTTTTGCTCTTTCGATAGCAAGTGTTTCTACAACGTCAACGTGTTCGCAACCGCCGTAGTAACGTTTTCCCGGATAACCCTCTGCATATTTGTTTGTAAGCGGTGAGCCGTTAGCCTCCATAATTCTTTCCGATACAAAGTTTTCAGACGCAATAAGTTCAATTTTATTGTTCTGACGATTTGTTTCATCTTGAATTGCCGCATAAATTTCCGGATCAAAAGATTTCATCTTTTCGTATTTTTCCATTTTCCCATTTCCTTTCTTATAAAAAGTGTTGAATTGAAAACAACTTTATGTAATATTATATATGTTATTTAATAAAAGTGCAAGTCTTTGTTGCAATTTTTTACGAAAAATTATATAATGTACTTATCAGAAAAATTGAATTGAGGTGATTTCTTTGACGAAGAAAGAACGTGTTTTGAAATTGCGAGAACTTTTGGACAAGGCATATCCCGATGTCAAATGTTCGCTTAATTACACAACACCGCTTGAAATGCTTATTGCCACTCAAATGTCGGCACAATGTACCGACGCAAGAGTTAATATAATTACCGAAACACTTTTTAAAAAGTATAGAAATGCAGAAGATTTTGCTAATGCGGATTATGACGAGCTTTGTGAAGATATAAAATCTGCGGGATTTTACCGTAATAAGGCAAAAAATATAATCTTGTGCTGTCAAAGGCTTATTGACGTTTACGGCGGGGAAGTGCCCGATACAATGGAGGACTTGACAAGTCTTGCCGGAACGGGCAGAAAAACAGCAAACCTTGTACTTGGCGATATATTCGGTAAGCCTGCCGTTGTGGTTGATACGCACTGTAAGCGAATTGCAAAGCGTATAGGTCTTACAACGAACGACGATCCTACAAAAGTCGAAATGGACTTGAAAAAGATTGTACCGCCCGATTATCAGCTTAGAATGTGCCATCAGTTTGTGGCACACGGTCGTGCGGTATGTACGGCAAGAAACCCTAAATGTGCGGTATGTCCTATTAAGGAAGTTTGCAAAAGTGCGGGAAAATGCTAAATTGTTAAAAATAAAGCAGACAAAATCATAAATTTTGTCTGCTTTTGCTTTTATTTTACTTTATATATCTGTATTGAATTTTCATCATATATTTTTTCAAACTGTGAAAGTGAATTGTAATTTATATTGAAATCTTGTTTTTCGCTATTTCCTACATAAATATATGAAATGTTGTTTTCATCTGCAAATGACTTTAACTGTTGAGAAGAACCCTCATAAGCTGTTTTTAATTCTTCACTTCTCTTAGTATATTCTTCTCCGAACCCGTGGAAATGCACATACAACGAAGAACCTACATATATTGTTCTTCCGGCAAGTGAAACTACAGGGTTAATGTGATTTGTACTTGTCATAAACACACCGTTTGCGTCGGTGTTGTCTTTAATATATTCAGAAACTTCAATATCAGCGGCACTATATGTCTGATACATTGCACCTGAGTGATATTCGCGAATGATTGTCATAACTCCTGACAGAGTAGCGGAAATAATAACCAATGCCGCAAGGAAACCGCGTAAATTGATACCTTTAAGTTTATTATAAATAAGTACAAGATATTCCGAAACAATGATTACCGCAATCATATATGCTATGTAGAACAGTTTGTTGTTATCATAATCGTTAGGCTGGAACAATATAAGTTCGGCGATTAAGAACAACAATCCGCAGCTAAGCACTAATTTTTTATTATCCTTTGATGTATTGAAAAACGCAGGGATAATGAACAAGAAAGGAATTCCCCAATTCTTGATATAGAACCATAAATACGGATCAGCCTCATTTACCCAGTTAAATGAATATCTTAGGAATGAACTGTTTCCCGAAGTTTGTGAGAATGTCCAGAAGAAAAGCTGTGGCATAGCAAGTACAAGAGTGATGCCTCCGAAGTATATCCAACGCATAATATAGCTTTTCTTGTCTTTTTCATCGTAAAGATAAAGGAAGAACATTCCGGCACTTATAATTCCGAGTGCAAGCAATGAATGTGTGTGTATCATCGGCATACAGCCGGCGACAACTCCGAGAATAATGAAATAAGATGTCTTTTTATTCTTTACCGCATTTACAAGCATTTCAAGTTCAAACAGGATTACGCACCAACCAGCCATTGTTGTTCTTTGTGGTATAATCATATCGCAAATGACATTTGACCAACGTATATTGTGTTCATTATAGTTTGTCGGTGTCTGGTAGTATTCCGTAAAGAACTTTGTAAAGCTTGACGGGTCTTCTTTTGCACTCTCAAAGAAATACGCAAAACCAAATCCGCCGTTTAAGAAGAAGAACAATGTTGCAATGACAGATACAGTTGTGCTCTTAGTAAGGGAGAATGAAAGAATGTAAAATCCCATTACTATACAAAGTGCAAATATAAAGCTTGGAATAAGTACGGCAATTCTAAGCGGACAACCGAACATATACAGGCTTGAAGAAAGCGAATCAATAAGGAACGGATAGTTTAATCTTGTTCCCGAAAGAAAACAGTATTCCGGCGGAAATGATTTTTGTTCGGCTATTGATGTTACAAATCCAAGGTGCATTTGTAAGTCACCGTATGTAGACTGTCCCGAGCTTACAGCACCGTTGGCATAAGGTGCAAGGATATGGTTTACCATAAGCGAGCATATTAACAGTGTGACAGGTATAATCAAAAACAGAAAAATCTTATTTGATATAACTACGTTTTCTTTGCATACAAGATGTTTTTTTAAATATACTGTTTTCTCCGAAAAAATACTTTGCACAACGTCTTTGTGCTTAATTCCCAACACAACTATCGGTATAATCGCCGCAATAAGTAAAAGTATGTGGCTTATGTATGTGAATTTAAAAATCAAGGCAAACGGAATAATTCCTGCCATAAGTATTATATTTCCGAAAACAAGTCCGGACCATAGTTTGTAATAAATATCTTTTTCTTTGAAGAACATCGAACTGTAAATAAATCCGATGATAAGAAAAAGCAAATAATAAATAACTCCTAACAATTAAATCACCTCTGTTTAATAATTATTGTACAAAAAACATAATTGAGCCGACTAAATTAATCGCAAGACCGATAAAGAATAGGGGATAATTGAAACTTTCCCAATCATTATCCTTCGGCAGTAACATAACCGTTCCTATAAATATAATAGGAAGAACGTCATTTGTGTATCTGTTACCGAAATGCGCACCGCCCATTGTTTTGTGTGCAGTTATTGAAAGAAGTTCGATTATTGCGATTGCCAAAACAAGAAGCGTAAATTTCATATCAAATTTTTCGTGCTTTATAATTGAACGTGCAATATATATCAAGTAAGATATAAATATCGGACTCACCAAGAATATGCACATTCCGTTGGCGTAAGTGTATTGCCAAATTCCGCCCTGCGTTTGGGGAACAGAAAACATATTTTTCAGATTTTCAGCCATATATCCGATATTGAATTGACCGAGTTCCGAACGTGTAAATTCCGGCAGATAGTTGTGACCGAATTCCGTGATATTGCCAAAACGAGCGAAGTTTAAAATCATATACGATAATGCGATGACCGCCATAGGAATAAGGGCGAGATAACGCTTTTTTATAATATCGATGATTTTATCTTCGGGATTGACTGCTTTGTGTGCATTGTATATCAGATATAGAAGTGCAGGCAGATATAATATTTGGAACGGTCTGCAACCTACCGCACATGCCCAAAATGCAAGTGAAAGACCTATTTTGTTTTTCAAAGCATAGTATATTGCCATAAGACTTAATGTAAAAGCCATATTTTGAGCGATAAACCATACCCAAGCATTTTGTGCAGTCATAAGCCAGTTTGAACCGACTGTAAGAAGTAATGTGAAAAATATTGCGGTTTTACTTTCAATATCAAAATGCTTTAATATCTTAAATGCGTATACCGCTCCCAAAAGTGATACCGCAAATGCAATCATACTGTCACAACTGTTCCAGCCGATAAGCAAAAACGGCAGCATAACATAAGACGGAAACGGCGGAAAGCTTACATAATATTTATTATTGCAAAATCGCAAGCTCAAGATACGGATAGTCACGCCCTAAATCAAGTCTGCCCTCAAGCCAAGACTGTGCTTGAAGTATATATGAATTATATGCCTGAGATTTCCAAGGCCATTGTCCCGTAAATGTCCAGGCAACGAAGAAAACGGCTGTAACGCATAGACAAAGCAAAAGAATACTGATATAATCGGTATCGGTATTTTTTAATATTCTTTTTGTGTTCATATTAATCCTCCGTTATAAAATTTGTTTCCAACACAAGTATCCTGTCAAATAAATGCCTAAACCTATTGCCATTGAGGCTGTGATAATAGGTTCTGTCCATTTGTGTCGTTCCGAAAAATCGGAAAGGAAAAGAAATGCCGGAATTGCACAAGTCATATATCTTGCAACGCTTATCGGCCAGTCAAATCCTGTGTTTATTATAATGTATACAGCCAAAAATGCACTGTACATACTTCTGTTTCGTCTTATACCATACAAAAGTGTGGAAATAACAAAAATTATTGATAAAGTTTCCGGAATCCAAATGTCAAATCGTGATTGGTCGGAAGTGAAAGCATTTGTAAACATTTTTGAAATTCCGCTGCCGAAGTAGCAAGAACCGTTGTTCCAGTATTTTGCTTGATATTCGAGAAATTTAAAGCAGTTGCCTGTAACTTTATAATTGCAAAGAAGATAAATTCCCGTTCCGAGCAACATTAGAAATATCCAAAGACCTTTGCTGTAGAACAGTTTCCAAACCAACTTTATATCTTTGTTTTTTAATTTTTCAAATATTTTATAATGTTCGAGCCATTCAACCGCCGCAGGTATTGCAAGCAATATTCCGACCATTCTTGAAAGAGCTGCCGCAGCCCCCAAAATACCGACAAGATACCACTTATGTTTTCTTATATAATATAAAGTTGCAGCAGATGTGAAAAGCAGCATACTTTCATTCATAAGTGTTCCGAAAAACAGTGCGTGTGGGAATACCGACATATAAATTATTGCACGAACGGCAACCGACTTGCTGTAATCGATTGAAAACAATTTATATAGGAAGCAGCACGCACCCGAATATAATGCAAATGATGTTAAAAGTCCGCTTACTCTTAAATCTCTGAAAATCAAATTAACAATTTTCATAATCCAAGGGTATAGCGGGAAGAATACAATAGTTGTAAAGTCACCGTCTATGTCAAAACCGGAATATCCGACATTTGCGATTCTGAAATAGTTGTTTGCGTCCCACTTCATATACTGTTCAAGTATATCCCCAAAACCGTTGATATTGTCATTGAACATATACATCGCACATATCGAAAACAAAAATACTGCAATTCTGAAAGCAAAAGCCAATAAAAATACAGATATAATTTCTTTGTGCGTTGTTTGGTGAGCAGAGCCAAGACTTTTATTGCAAGTTAAAGCAGAAATAACTTTATTGTTCGGCAGTGCAATCCCCGAATTTGTTATAATTCTGAGTGCAATTACAAAAACGGCACTCCATATAGCGATACTTGATAAAACAGAAATAATCATTGATAATTCTCCTTATTACTTTCTTTTACTATATAAATCGGTCGCTTTTTTGTTTCGAGGTATGTTTTGGACAGATATTGTCCTAAAATACCCAGACAGAACATTTGCACGCCCGAAAGAAAGCATATAATACACACCAAAGACGGATAACCGGCAACCGGATCGCCCCATATAAGCGTTTTGATAATTATTACAAATACAAGTATAAAAGCAATGATAAACAGTAAAAAACCAAGTATTGATGAAAGGGCAAGCGGTATTGTGGAAAATGCCGTTATACCGTCAAGGGAATATAAGAATAATTTCCAAAAAGACCATTTTGTTTCACCGGCAACTCTTTCGACATTTTCGTATTCAATCCATTTGGTATTAAATCCGACCCAACCGAAAATTCCTTTTGAAAATCGATTATATTCTCCCATATCAATAATGGCATTAACCATTTGACGGGTCATCAGTCTGTAATCTCTTGCACCGTCTACAATATCGGTTTTAGATATTCTGTTTATTAATTTATAGAAACAGCGTGCAAAGAAAGAACGTATAGGAGGTTCACCGATACGGGTGGTACGGCGGGTTGCAACACAGTCATAATCGCTTTCGATTATGGTTTTGTACATCTCTGTAAGCAAATACGGAGGATCCTGTAAGTCCGCGTCCATAATTGCAATATAATTGCCGGACGCATTTTTGAGCCCGGCATACATTGCTGATTCTTTACCGAAGTTTCGTGAAAAAGAAATATATTTTACGCGATTATCTTTATTTGCATATTCTTTTAAGACGGTTAAGGTATTATCAACCGAACCGTCATTTATAAATAAATATTCAAAATCAACGCCAAATTCATTTTTCATCAGCGTAGAATGTTCCGTTATTGCTTTATAAAAATAAGGTATGGCGTGTTCTTCATTATAGCAGGGAACAATTATGCTGATTAAATTATCTCTGTTATTCATCATACATTAAACCTAAACAAAACAATATCTCCGTCTTTCATAACGTAGTCTTTACCCTCACTTCTTACAAGACCTTTTTCCTTAGCGGCTGTCATACTTCCGCATTCCATAAGGTCGTCATAGTGAACAACTTCCGCACGGATAAATCCACGCTCAAAGTCTGTATGAATTTTACCTGCCGCCTGAGGTGCTTTTGTTCCTTTTGTGATGGTCCATGCACGAACTTCAGGTTCACCGGCTGTAAGGTAACTGATAAGACCAAGCAATGTGTAGCTTGCTTTGATAAGTCTGTCAAGACCCGATTCGCTCATATTAAGTTCTTCAAGGAACATTGCCTTTTCATCACCGTCAAGCTGAGAAATTTCTTCTTCTATTCTTGCACTTACAGGCATAACCTGTGAGCCTTCTTTTGCGGCAAGTTCTTTAACTCTGTTTACAAATTCGTTGTTTTCGATACCTTTTGAGAAATCGTCCTCCGCAACGTTTGCGGCATAGATAACCGGCTTCATTGAAATAAGCGAAATTTCTTTCATTATAGCCATTTCGTCGTCTGTGTATTCAATACTTCTTGCAGGAAGTCCTTCTTCCAAAGTCGCTTTAACTCTTTCCAAAAGTGCAAGCTCTGTTGCAAGTGACTTGTCGCCCTTCATAGCTTTCTTTGTACGGTCAATTCTTCTCTCAATCATTTCAATATCAGAGAAAATAAGTTCAAGACTGATAGTTTCAATATCGCGGATAGGGTCGATTGAACCGTCAACGTGAGTGATGTTTGCATCCTCAAAACAACGTACAACGTGAACAATAGCGTCAACCTCACGAATGTGAGATAAGAACTTGTTTCCAAGACCCTCACCCTTTGAAGCACCTTTTACAAGACCTGCTATGTCAACAAATTCGATATAGGCGTGAGTAACTTTCTTAGGGTGATACATTTCTGCAAGTTTGTCAAGACGTTCGTCAGGAACGTCAACTATACCGACATTCGGCTCAATCGTACAGAACGGATAGTTTGCCGATTCTGCACCTGCCTGAGTTATTGCATTAAATAATGTTGATTTACCTACGTTAGGTAAGCCTACGATTCCAAGTTTCATTATGTTTTTCGTCCTTTCGTAGTGCCTGAAAATATATTCGACACCAATTTGTGAAAATTTTATGAATTTATTATATAACATTTAAAACATTTTCGCAATACTCTTTATTATTTTTTCGGTTTATGGTATAATAAATGTATCATATTAAGATGAAAAAACAGGAGGACAAAATAATGGCTAACAATAAGGTACTTATAGTAGATGACGATGAACATATAGTAGAACTTATAAAACTTTATATGGACAAAGAGGGGTTTGATACCGTTACCGCAAACAACGGTAAAAAAGCCGTTGAACTTTTTAAGTCAGAGGCACCGGCTATTGTAATTCTTGATGTTATGATGCCTGAAATGGACGGATGGCAGGTGTGCCGTGAAATCAGACGTGTAAGTAATATTCCTATTATAATGCTTACCGCAAAAGGCGAAACATTCGATAAGGTGCTTGGTTTGGAACTCGGTGCGGACGATTATATGGTTAAGCCTTTTGAGCCGAAAGAACTTCTTGCAAGAGTTAAGGCTGTGTTGAGAAGAAGTGATACAAAGGAATCAAATGCGGAAAAAGAAATTGTTTTCCCTAACCTTACAATAAACCTTTCAAATTACGAACTTAAAATAAACGGAAACATAGTTGAAGTACCGCCGAAAGAACTTGAACTTTTGTATTTCCTTGCGTCAAATCCGAACAGAGTGTTCACGCGTGAACAGCTTTTGGAAGAAGTGTGGGGATTTGATTATTTCGGTGATTCGCGTACAGTTGACGTTCATATAAAAAGACTTAGAGAAAAACTTGAGGGCGTTGAGGCAAATTGGCAGCTGAAAACCGTATGGGGCGTAGGTTATAAATTCGAGGTAAGATAATGTTTAAGAGTATTTTGGGACGTTTGTTTTGGACGTATGCTATAATACTTATGCTTGTTTTTACGTCGGTTGCGGTTACGGTCGGTATATTTGTAAATCATTTTGCAATAAGCACTCATATGAATAATGTCATAAGCGTATCGCAGAATTTGGAGTATTGGACAGGATCACTGCAAATAGAAGATACCGATTATCGTGCAAGAGCGGCATATAAACAGCTTTTAAGGTCGTGGGGCAGCTTTTTGAACTCTGATATTATAGTAACTAATTCAAACGGTGAAGTTTTGGAAAGTACAACAAGTTCCGCGACCGTTCCGGACGAACTTGTACATATTGTAACAAACGGAAATATCATAAAGAAATACAGCACATTAAACGGTTCGTATAAAAATAAAATGATGGTTATAGGTGTACCGATTAAATATCAGGGAGGTATTGTCGGAGCGTCGTTTTATGTGACAGGCATTTTTGATATAAGAAAAACAACGCTTGAGTTGTTTATGATGGTTATTATTACATCATTGTTTTCTGTATTGGCAGCATTTGTGCTTGTGTATGTGCAGTCGAAGAAAATCTCGAAACCGATAGGGGAGATTAATAAGGCTGCAAGGGGGATTGCGTCAGGTAAGTTTGACAAACGTGTTGAGGTGACAAGTGCCGATGAAATAGGACAGCTTGCGTCGAGTTTTAACTTTATGGCGGATTCCATAGAGGCATTGGAGGATACAAGAAGTGAGTTTATAAGCGACGTATCGCACGAACTCAGAACTCCTATGACAAGTATTTCGGGATTTATCGAGGGTATTTTGGACGGTACAATTCCGCCGGAAAAAGAAAAGGAATACCTTAAAATCGTGCTTGACGAATCAAAACGTCTTACGAAAATGGTTAATGATATGCTTGAAATGTCAAAAATGTCATCAAGCGAATATAAACTTGATGTGTCTGAATTTGATTTGAACGAGCTTACAAGAATTTGTATAATCGGTTTATGTAACAGAATTGACGAGAAAAATCTTGAACTTAATGTTGATTTTGAAGATGACATTTTGAAAGTTATAGCAGATAAAGACGCAATAAAACGAGTTATCATAAACTTGCTTGACAATGCGATAAAATTCAGTTATCCGAATACAACAATCGGTATAAGAACATGGATTGAGGACGGCAGAGCGAGATTTTGCGTAGGTAATTTCGGTGACGGAATAAGCGGTGCGGATTTGAGCAATATTTTCAATCGTTTCTATAAAACCGATAAGTCACGCGTAAATGAAAAGAGCGGTGCGGGACTGGGTCTGTCGTTTGTTAAAAATATTATGACATTGCATAAGCAAAACGTTTGGGTTGAAAGTGTTGATACAAAGGAAGGCTCAACGGTTAAATATACAAAATTCACGTTCACACTTGAACTTGCGTGATTTTGGTATTGACTGACAATGAAAATAGGTGTAAAATAGTATTATATGAATTTCAAGGAGGAAAAATTTAATGGCTGAATTACGTTGGAACCCACTAATAAAGGATTGGGTAATGATTGCATCACACCGTCAGAACAGACCTCAGATGCCAAAGGATTGGTGTCCGTTCTGTCCGGGTTCGGGAAAGGTTCCTGACCACTTTACAGTGTATGAATATGATAATGATTTCCCTGCACTTTCACAAAATCCGCCTGTACCGGATGATGTTGAAACAAGAATTTACAAGACAAAGCCGGCATACGGCAAGTGCGAAGTTATTTTGTACTCACCGGAGCATACTGTAACATTGCCGGAGCTTCCTGTTGACCATATCAGAGAACTTGTTGATTTGTGGACAGAAAGATTTGTTGAAATCAGTAAGGACGAAAAGATTAAGTATGTATTTATTTTTGAAAACAGAGGTGACGTTGTAGGTGTTACAATGCCTCACCCTCACGGTCAGATTTACGGTTATTCCGTAATTCCGAAGAAATTACAGCTTGAAATGGAATCATGTAAGGAACATTTTGACGAAACACATAACTGTCTAATCTGCGATATGCTTGAAGATGAAATGAACTGCGGTGACAGAATTATTATGGAAAACGAAGATTTCGTTACATTCCTGCCATTCTTCAGCGAATATCCTTACGGTATGTACATAGCCGCAAAACGTCACGTACAGAATTTGTCACAGCTTACAGACAGTGAAAAGACAAATCTTGCAAAGATATTAAAGGAAACTACAGGTACATTTGACAGTTTGTTTGATTATAAGTTCCCTTATATGATGTGTATGTATCAAAACCCTGTAAACGGTGAAGATGTATCTGATTATTACCACTTCCATATCGCATTCTATCCGCCGATGAGAAGTGCGGATAAGATTAAGTATAACGCATCTTCTGAAACAGGTGCTTGGGCTCACTGTAACACAACCGCTCCTGAAGCAATGGCTGTTGAACTTAGAGCCGCACACGAAAAGTTTCTTAAGAAAATGAACGGCTAATAGGCGACAATCTAAAAATCTGATGAGAATTAACTCATCAGATTTTTTTGTTTAAAAATTGTCACATACACAAAAAGTCGGTTTATAGCCGATTGTGTTTTCAAAATCGCTTTTAATCATATTTATTGCATAATCGACCTTATCTTCTTCAACGATTGCCCAAATACCTTTATCCTGACATCTTGCGGCGGCTATGCCGTCTGTATTGCGTGCAGTATTTGCAAGAAATTTATGCTCTGTGCCAATATCCCAAAAACGTTCCATGGATTGTTCTGAATTGTTTATTTCACGGAAAAGTGTTTTTATATCACATCGTTTTAATGCAACGGAAACGGTATTAATGCGTGTATTTTCGGTGGATAGGTGATACATATATTTAGCCGCTTTGCTGTTTTTAAACGATGATTTTGCGGTGCTCAGTATTTCGGGCGTCAAGTCTGATATTGAATTGATGTGAGGGTATAATCTTCGTATTTCGGACATAGCATATTTAATGTGCTTTGAATGGTTGCTTAACGGTTCTGTGCAGTGTGCGGTAAGAATTTTGTAGCCGGAAAGCGGCAACGGCAGGTTTTTCGGCTCACCACTGTTCATAAGTGTACAGTAGCCTTTTTTAGAAAAAAGTACGGCGAGATAAGGCGTTAAATCGTCGCTTAATGCACATATTGCGGCGGTTTCAAGATGGGTGAGTTCTATATCACTTACTTGCATAAGTGATTTTATCAGTGCAGCTGAAAAAGCGTGTTTTGAGCTGGCGCCATATGGAAAATGGTATTAAGACCTTTATCATTGGTCTGAGCCTGAAGATGCTGTTGGCGAATACCTTTGGTATTTTGTGGAATCAGGTTCAGACGGCAGGTGTCAGTGCAGCATCTGTTCCGATGGCCTGGCTGGGAGCGCTGGGATATACCTTTCAGATTTATTTTGACTTCCAGGGTTATTCTATGATGGCTATGGGGCTTGGAGAAATGCTGGGATTTAGAATTCCCAGAAACTTTCGGCATCCGTATATGGCGACTTCTGTTACAGATTTCTGGCGTCGCTGGCATATGTCTCTCGGCACCTGGTTTCGGGATTATGTCTATATTCCTCTGGGAGGCAGTCGTGTAAGTTTACCGCGGCATCTGTTTAATATATTTCTGGTCTGGATGCTGACGGGCTTCTGGCATGGTGCCGCCTGGAATTTCGTAATCTGGGGACTTTATTTTGCTCTGCTGCTGATTCTGGAGAAGATATGGCTTCTGGAAATCCTTAAAAAGAGCCATGTCTTAAACCGCATCTATGTATTGACTGCTGCTGTAATCAGTTTTGTGATCTTTGATGCCACTGATATGTCCCAGGCATTCTCGTACCTGAAAGCCATGTTTGGCAACAGGCGGATATCCATTGACTTCTGCAGCATCCAGCTACTATTTCCGCAGCTATTTTGTGGTCTTGATGATAGCCCTGCTTGGTGCGACACCGATTCCAAAGTCCTTTTGCAGACGGATCCAGCAATGGAAAACAGGAACAGCAGTTATGTTATTCGCAGAACCACTGGCACTTTCAGCCCTGCTGCTTATCTGTACGGCTTTTCTGGTGGATGGCTCCTTTAACCCATTTCTTTATTTCAGGATTTTAGAAATTCTGGGGTTGGGAAGGAATGATAGATGATAGAATATAAGAATATAAAAAGCATAAAGAATACAAAAAATATCAATCATATAAATAACATGAACACCATAGTTACAGTGGTTGTGCTGGGAATCGTATTTGTTAGTCTTACCATGGCGTCCTGGCTGCTGCCGCCCCAGGAGTTTTCTGACAACGAACGTCGAAAGCTTACACAGCGCCCGAAGTTTTCCCTGGATACCATGTCCGATGGAAGCTTTATGACGGAATTTGAAAAGTATACTCTTGATCAATTTCCGCTGCGGGATCAGTTCCGGACGTTGAAAGCCTATACCACCTACGATGTGTTTGGTCAGCTTGATAATCATGATATTTATATACAGGATGGTTATGCAGCAAAGCTTGAATATCCGCTTCAAATGGATTCTCTGGAACATGCAGCGGACCGGTTTGCATATATCTATGAGAAATATCTGGCTGACAAGGAGATGAATATTTATCTCTCCATTGTCCCGGATAAAAGCTACTTTCTTGCGG
>ENA-OPYX01000884-OPYX01000884.1-human-gut-metagenome-genome-assembly--contig:-NODE-884-length-16990-cov-2.785922_pt1 | contig 16990 bp, 15 predicted proteins | sample MGYA00242639_ERZ504486 | MGnify/ENA primary metagenome ERZ504486 (study PRJEB26092, sample SAMD00036296) | human gut metagenome | host: Homo sapiens | study: EMG produced TPA metagenomics assembly of... | reverse complement strand
GTCACGCTGCTCCTCCGGAGTGAAGACGCGAAAGAAAATACCGTCAGTTTCCGAATAAACTGTCATCGGTGTTGTCTTTGATTGGAGTGTTGCCCAATAGAGATCTGCATGATACCCTTTGAATTCCGGATAAATAAGCTGATGATAATATTCTCCCGTCACCGTATTGTTGTAGTCCTTCTGCCAAATACCATAATTCGTTCCTTCGATACGGTTCTTCCATACCCGGTAAGGACCTTTGCCTAACCAACGCATCCCACTGATGTTCTTTTCAGGAAAAGAGAATGAAAAACCGAAATTAAGAACCGGACGGTCAAAGTATACACCGTCAAACTTGTTCTTTGCTCTGTAATTCAGCACTAATGCATCCATTCCAAGCAATCCGTCAGGTGCCATTCTCCAGACAATGGAGTCGGCCGCACCTTTATATTTTACGGTATAAATGGCAGTATCACCTTGCATCTTTAGGTTAGCAGAACAGAAAAGCATCTTCATCCCGACCGGGAGAGGACCATCAGACAATGGTATGATCTTGCTACCGTTCTTCACTTCTACCAAATTACCATTCGCTTTGTTGAATGTTGCTGTAACTCCATTCGCTATCAGTGTAACACTATTGTCGTCTGTCTGATATCTGGCAGTAGCAGTTGTTGTCGGTTGTAAATACCTGTATTCTATAAAGTACTTACGGTTATTCTTGATAGGAAACGTCCAATTACATATCATATCTCCCGCTACATTGTAGGCTTCCAATTCCAAGATGTCTCCATTGAAGAATTTCTCAGGCAAATCAAAGTGGGCTATCCCCTTCTCGCCAGGCTGAATCGCAGGTAACAGTACGCCGCCCTCCGCTAAGCAGATGGGGCTGTCGGACACCTGTGGAATAGGTAAACGCATTACCTTCCACTTCATCCGGCATTCGCTTAAGTTGCTGAATAAGTAATCGTTAGTTACATAAAAATCTCCTTTGAAAGAAGAAGTTATTTTTAATGGATGTATTTGAATGGGTGACCATACCTCCCGAACAGTATAAAAACTGCCTTCTTTTTCGCGATTTGCCCCCACAATACCATCGGGAGCATTAGGACCGTAAGTGTCCATTTGTCCGGTATCTGTACGGCGGACAGCTTCATCCACATATGCCCAAAGGAAGCCACCGGCAAAAAGTGGATTTGCCTTAAACTTTGACCATAGTCCTTTGAGGCCTGCACCCTGTCCACGGTCATAGAGGCCATGCAGGAACTCCGTCATCATAAAAACCTTATGCCCGCGTTCCAACCGATACATGTTATCCGTACCATTAGGGTAATGACGTGTATCCAAGCCATTGAAATCCGCCCACGGATGAATGACGTGACGTTTCTGCGGATCATAGTCGGCAAAACGATTGTCAACAGCAGTATTCCATCCTCCTTCGTTACCATTTGCCCAAACAAAGATACACGGGTGATTCACATCACGAAATATCATCTCAGGCAGTAACTTTTCTGCTATTTCAGTGCTATAGCTATTCTGCCAACCACATAATTCATTGAGATAAAGAAGACCTATGGAATCACACGCCTCTAAAAAATGAGTATCTGGTGGATAATGTGAACGCACGGCATTCATATTCATCTGCTTAATGAGCAAAGCATCCTTCAGACTGAGTTCCCGGCTGATTGTCCTACCTGTTTCCGGATCAAAGCAATGACGGTTAATCCCCTTCACTAAAAGACGAGTACCGTTCAGATATACGCCATCTTCAGGACGGAATTCAATGGTACGGAATCCTATGCGCTCCGTAATCTCGTGCACAACATCTCCTGTTGTGGAAAGAAGACGCATCGTGAGTCGGTAAAGGTTGGGATGTTCAGGATCCCATGTCCTGATATTGTTCCAATGTGTGGTAAGTATCTGTTTCTCTTCCGTCGAAAGCCCGCATACCTGCCGCCCTATAGGAAGCTGTGAATCACAGGAAATGAGCGACAGTTCCAATTGTTGTCCTTTGGAAATATTTTTCAAATATACATCTGTGTGCAACGTACCGTCAGCACGGGCATCCACCGCTATATGTTCTATTTGCGTGCGAGGCTTTGCCGTCAGATATACAGGACGATAGATACCTCCGAAAAGCCACCAGTCAGCCCGGCGCTCCGCTGCATTAACTGATTTATCAGCCGACTGCTTCTTCACCGTCACTTCCATCAAATTCGTTTTCCCGAATTTCAGTCTGTCCGTGATATCATAAGAAAAACGATAGAATGATCCCTGATGAACAGGGCCAGCGATGACATCGTTGATTTTCACTTCAGCATCAGTCATAACACCTTCAAATACAATACTTATCTGTTTGCCTTTCCAAGTGTCCGGAACATCAAAACAATGACGATAGATGCCGTATTCATCGCAAAAATCATGTTCCCTGTAGGCATCATATTGCTTTTCTTTCTCGTGTTCCTTATAAATATAATAGCGCCCGTAGGTATAGCCTCCAAAACCTTGCTGTTCCCAGCAAGACGGAACATCTATCTTGCTCCACTTTTGAGAGTTCATACCTGAAGAGCACCAGAAATTCCACTTCACAGTATGATCCGGTCCTGTACCGGAAAGATACCTCACTTCTGTCTGTTGAGCTTTTGTCGTGCAAAAGCATAATAAAATAATGAACAGTCCAATAATTTTCTTCATACAATTCATGCTACATTAATAGGTTGGTTGAACTGGAAATACATAGAACATTCTGTCTGGTTTGAAATCAATCATCCATTGATCTATCAGGACATGATCATCCAAAGCAGTGATGGATAAAGTATGCTTTCCTTTCGTCAATTGATGACCAGTTTCACGAACAGCCTGTCCACGGAGTACATTCTGTTTCCATCCTTCCGAACGAAACGGCTCTTTAATAGAACATATCCGAGGCTTTTCACCATCTATACTAACACTGAAACGAATATCTCCTTTATCATTAGGTTGTGTCGGGATTACGGCAGTGCGCAGTATCGCCTCTCCATCCCATAAACAATCAAACTCAAAAGTAATTGACTTTCCCTTTGGTACGGAAACAGCATTCATACTATGTCCCAATGATTGAATCGTCACGACCCCTTTGGATGCGCTTGTATAATCGCAAGCATTAGAAACAATACAATGATCCTTAGCCACTTCCTCCAAAGGTAACGATTTTGGTCTTCTAAAAGAAGCATATTTCTCTATTTCCTTATCTGTCAGCCATATGGGAATTTTAGGCGGATAGAACACATATAAATCCCGCGGATTATGGCACATGGAGTATTTCCATTTGCCATCTGCCAGTTCATTGTTATAGTAATCTGTCAAATCGCGGATTTCCTGGTAAGCTTTAATGCTTTTGGCACAGGCAGCCATTAATTGACTTTCGCGGGTCCATAAAGTCGTGTCGCAGCTTCCCGGAGAGATGCAACGTGCTCTTTGTGCCTCCAGCATCTTTGTGCTCATGGCAGCAGCGCCAAATACAGGATACTTAATTTGGGCAAAGAAAGCATCTTTGCGTTCCTGAGGAATCATTGGTTCCACTTCCGATAAAATCTCTTTAATGGCTTCATAGGATTCCAGATAACGATCCAGTTCGCCGCCGAATTCGGTTAAGCTAAAGTCCGTATTTTTAACCGGAGACCAGCCTTTGGTATATTTTTTCTTGTCCAGCTCCACTTGGTTCCAACCCATAAATTCCGGTTTACGGATGCCGCACAGGCGATAAAACTCTAACATGGCAGGCAATAATTTTTCTCCTGCTTCTTTGCCAAATTCGCGGCAAAGCCAGCTCTTCTGATGCTCCACAAGAGTAGATGGAGATACGGAATTGATATTCCATGCCATATCCAGAAAGAGTTCCAAATCGTATGCCGCGGGTTTCAAATCGTGCACATTAACCACCCACAAACGGCGGGCATTGCAATCGTATGCCTGTTTCATTTCACTATAAATCAATCCCGGCTGGGTAGTGCATAACCACATATAGTCATGCGGACGCCCCCAATAACTGAGATGATAATACACTCCGGCACCTCCGTTACGCTTTTGCTGTTCCTTGTCACTTAAACGGGTCATATAGCCATAGTTGTCATCACACCATATCAAAGTGATGTCTTCCGGCAGTTGCAAGCCATTCTCCATTATTTGAAGCACTTCTTTATAGGGGACAAAAGCCTGGGGAATTTTCTCCACATCTTTATCTACATACTTCGATAATAACTTGCGCTGGTCGTCAATAACCTGTTGCAGTGCATCGGTCTTTTCCTGAAGGGTCTTGACCCCTTCCATTCCACTGTCGTGAATACCTCTCATACCCATGGTGTAGAAATTTTCATAAGGTCCAGCCTCTTTCAGCCGTTCTATCCAATAGGATTGTACCCCTTCACGGTTTGTTATGTAATTATAGTCACCCCGTTCATTGACTTTCCATTCACCTACATTATTGCGCATCATTGGCTCGCAATGCGAAGTACCGATGAGAATGCCGCAACTGTCAGCTGCTTCTTTAGCTCCCGGCACAAAGTAGAACGGAGTCGTAATTCCATGCATTCCCGGCCAAATAGCATTGGCACGAAGGCGCATCAGCAATTTGAAGATTTCTTTATAAGTACGTGCACCAATACGTCCTTTTATATCAGACGGTTCAAAGTTTTTCCAGCTCCAAGGCTGCAAGCTCCAGTCTTCATCATTTAAAAGATTCCACGATACTCTACCGATGGACTCTGAAAAGTAGAATAATCAGCCGGAAGGGTCAATCGCTCTTTTCTCATCGGTGTTACATCTCCCCACCATACCCATGGAGACACTCCTGCCAAGCGGGAAAGTTCAAGTATGCCGTAAGCAGTTCCCCGACCGTCACTTCCTACAACCAACAACTGATTTTCTCTTATCTTTATAAAAAAAGCGTCTTTTCTGGCAACAATACTATCCACCGGGATTCCGTCTTTACGGAGATCTCTTAGGATAGACTTGTTTTTATCCAACTGAATAATATTAATAACCGCCGTTCCGAAAAGAGTTTTTTGAGGTAATACCCCCGTCACCTGTTGCATGTCACCCTTAAACATATCCAGTGCTACCGTCACTACTGGAGAAACAGATCCAGGCAAGGAATAAGTAATAGGACGTTTACCATTATACCAAACAAATTCTTTATTGGCAACAACCTCTCTTGTACTAGCTGCACAAATCACTACAATATGCACAAACAAAGCTACACTGGTTATAGCCATAATCAATAATCGACTTTCCCTTTTTAATTTCACATTCATCAGTTATTCTACTTTAATTGATTTTTTTAATAATTCATTTTGCTCTTTAATTTCAACATAGTTTTTATAATACTCTGTATTCTGATCATTCAATTTTTCATTATCTTGTATCGTCTTTTGATAATCTTTTATAAATTCATCTACATTATTAAAACTTACTACATTACCATCTCCTATAACACTCGAATTAATATTTTTATAAATTTTCTTTTCCTCATATGTGCTTCCTCCTAAAGCACCCACTATAGCTGTAGCAATTATAATAATCAACTTCCATTTCTTATTTTTTATTTTAAGTTCTTCTTTTTTTATTTCCTTTTCTTTTATCTCTACATCTGACATATTAATCTCCTTTTATCTTAACATTGTACTTTACATTTTCTTAAATATGTTCCCCCCCACTTCCTATTTTAGCTTAAAATACTTTTAATCTACTAAAAGCAACAAGCCACCCGAATCCTAACGGACCGAATGGCTTATAATTCTATTATATATATTATGTATTGCCCCACTACAACCATTAGAATTCCTATCAATCCCATCTTTATTATCTTAATTAGAGTATAAAGCACCTAAATTTATTTTGCAATAATTTACTAAGTATATACTCTTCAATATTATGTATACTTTAATCTCTACTTAAAGCAAAATATCTAAAAGCTTATTATTATAATATCTTTATACTAATACTAATTCCAACATTTTTAAAATCTGTTCATATATACCAACTTTCTGGGCATCCTGAAGTATTATTTCTACACGATGATTGAACATCCCGGTTTTTATATAATCATTTTTATATTTTCCAAGTAATTTACAGCTTGATACTAAATAGTTATATGAATTCGACGAAATTCCATCACTAGAAATAGCTGCATCAACTAATACTCCATCGACAAAGCCAGCCTTATAATTTTTTGCTATACGTAATACAAAATCATAATCCTCTAATGCCGAAAAGCTATTATCCATCTTTCCTACAGCATTAAGACAATTTTTTTTAACCACTAAACTTGAAAATGGTATTAAATTATCCCATAATAGTTGGTTATATATATTTCCTATTTTATTATCATACGATATTCTCTCATCCGGCAGAATCATACTATGTGTATCATCAATCTTATATCTCAACTTACTGTAAACAAAATCTAATTGCTCATTAAGTTCAAACAATTTCATCTGCCTTTCCAGCTTATCAGCAACCCACATATCATCAGAATCCTGAAAAGCTATATATTCTCCTTTTGATACTTTTATTCCATAATTTCTTGCCGCACATACCCCTGAATTTGTAACAAATTTATGATAAATAATCCTATCATCATTAATTTCATTTATGACATTCTCAGTTTCATCTATAGAACCATCATCTACAATAATTAATTCATAGTCTTTATATGTTTGATCTAATATACTCCTTATAGAATTCTTTATAATATATGCTCGATTATATGTGGGTAATATTACACTAACTTTTCTTTTCTCCATATTTCTAATCCTTAATTTTAGCTCTGATATTTATATCAATTTAATATATTGGAATTTTTAATACATACTTTATATAGTTCACACATTTCTTATCAACTGTTCCACAATATTACTCCACACATAATTGTCTGCCACAATATCAAAACCATTCTGAATTATTGCTTTCGCTTCATCAGAATTATCCAGATAATACTTTATTAACTGAGGTATTTCTTCACACGCATCAAGCTTATAGTAAACAATATCTTGTTTATCTTTGAAATGCTTCTTAAGCCATTCACTTGAATCCGTCAATGGTAAAGAACCTGACAGCAGGATATTAAATATTCTATCGTGAGTACCCGCCTTAAACCACGGCATAACATTAAGATTAATCTTTGCCTCTGCCATAACTGGAAGTGTCCTCGCAAATGGGACACGGTCATTAATAATATGCACATTACTTAAATTAGCAGAAGGGTGATTTTCCCAGCCTCTTCCTAACAACCATATATCAATTCCTGCTTCGGCTATTATTGAAATAATCTTCTCCCTGTAATACATTCTCGCCATCCAGTCTATAGGTTCAGAAAATCTAAACAACTGCTTAACCTGCTCCTGTGCTAATGAAAGCTCCATCATATCAATAACATCAAGCACCGCCTGCTCCGTTGTTATACTATTATTGTCAATCATATACTCAGCAAGATTGTGATAAAATATCCTAAGCAGTTCATTATCTTTAAATGTATTGTCAATCTGTTCCAGATAACCCTGTGGTCTGTAATATGTCCCGGAAAATAACACATCATATGGACGTTTATCATAACCTTCAAGATTTAACTTTCCATTATAAGTACCCGCGTGTGGCATAAATTCTACTCTGCCTACAGTACCACCAAAATATTTCTTAACATAATCAACGTGATTATCATCACAGCAGAACTGCACATAATTTCTTGGATGCTTCTGCATAGTCGGATGAAATCTCAATGGGTGATCCATCAAAATATTAAGTGCTACCGTATCCATAGAATCCCACAGCTCTATAAACATATCGTCTTTTAAGCCTATTCCATCAAATCCTATAGCCGCATCTGCTCTTACCGCCAAAAAGTCTGTAAACGCTTTAAAGGAATGTTCTCCCTCCTGATTACTTCTATTAAGGTCTAATATAAAGCATTGGTGATTTCTTTTTCCTAATTCTTCTACAATTCTGTCTGTAAAATAGTTAAAGGATTCTACACCAGAATAAAAAAGTACGAAGCGCATACTATGTCCTTTCCTCACTGTGATTATATAATCTTACGAGTGCTATAACTGGGATATTAAATCATAGTACAACTCATCCGCCCTCTTCTCCCAGCTATGAAATTGCAATGCTTTTTTTCGTCCCTCATCAGCAATCTTTTGCATTTTATATTTATCTGTAACTAAATCATTAATAATATGTGGAAGCTTGTCTATATCTTCTAGTTCAAACATAACAAGTTCATTATCTGTAAAATTCTCTTTCATATAGATGGAGGAATCTGTAACAGCAACAGCTCCAGCAAGCATTCCATTAAATACACGGTCATGTGTTCCGTCCTTAAACCACGTCATTGTATTAAGTACAATTTTACTATCATACATCAAATCCACAATTTTATCTGCTGACACTCTTCCTCTATAATCAAGATTTTCATTATCTATCCAATCGCAGACTTCCCAGCCAGTTCCGTATAATGCAACCTTAAAACCCGCATCTACAAGAGTCTTTACTGCCTTCTCCCTATAATAGGATACTGCCATCATATCAATATAATGTAACTTTTCAATAACATTTAATAACTCATTATCTGACAGAATAATTCCATTATGAAACAGCCTTTCTTCTATCACATCTTCTGTTGTCCTATCGGGATTATTAATAAGCTCCTCATATGTCTCATTAGCAATTTTCTTTGCGTCAAATGTAAATTCCTTAAAGTCAGGTTTGCTCTGTTCAATAAATTTATATGAGATACCGCCTGCATACAATATATCAATACTTCTTTCGCAGATAGGCTTTATTGATATATCCTTTGCTTTACCTCCATGTGGCAGAAATCCAACTATCGGAATCTGAGGATAAAATCTTTGAACAAATTTCATATGATTCCTATCAGGACATATAACAACAGCATTAGCTGGCGCATTATCCAATGCCTTCTTATGTATAAACGGATGATCCATAAGAATATTAATGCATGGAATCTGTAACTGTTCCCATATATTCTGACCTTTTATAAGCTCCATATTAAATCCAAGTTATTAAAAGTTACAACTGCTTTTACTGGTTCTTTTATGAATTCACTCAGCTTTATCATTGAACCTTACATATTCCTGTGAATTAAATATCATAACTTCAAGTCCGATTTTTTCAAATTCTTTCTTTAGCTTCATAAGTTAAATATATCTAATGTATCGTATAGACCGACCATCAGAATAACTCTATCACGCATACTATTTCCTCTATTCTAAATTTAAAATATTTATAATATAATATTAAAATATTTCCAGTTATCTTTTACATTGTTCTGTAAGTTCTCTTATCTGTTTTTCTGCATTATTATCCGATATAGTTTCATCTATGAAGCTGGTTGCTAATTCCATATAGAATGGCGTAAGCTTAGCATAGTCCCACCATAACTTTTCCAGATTATAATGAGTAACCTTTCCGTCCCATGGTTTATACCATGCATAATGAATAATAGATACCTTATCTCTAAGTGTCTCATACTTGATGTCGCAATAATACGCTATTCTTGCAAATAGATTATAAATTTCAAACGGAACATACTTTACACTATTATGATGAACATAATTCAATATATCCTGGTCAGGGGCTTCCATTTTATAATTCCAGACATTTCTGGCTATTCCCATATAATAATCATAGTTATATTTATGTCGCATTTGTTCAATATTCATAAGTAAAACTCCTGAATTAAAATATCTATGATTATGAAGCTCTTCTGTTCCGAATATTTTTCTGTGCATAGGTCCATAATGCTCTGGAACACAATTACCGCAATCATCTTCACAAGCTATTAAATCATTACCATCAAAATTCATATTATAAAATGCTTCCAAAGACTTATTGACAATAATATCTACATCAAAATAAAACATTCTTTTTACATTTGGTGGTAACACATCTTAAAGCATTAACCTGTAATATGCCTCTATACTCCACATCTTATCTGTGTACATTCTGCCAGCAAATTTATCTTTTTCTATATATAGCGGATATATAGTTACATCATATTTATCAAGGCAGTCCTTTAATCTTTGTACGTCTTTATCTGTCAATTCACTATGAAGAATATATACATCTATATGGCACGGATTATTTTCGCATAATGATGTCAGCATTACCCCTGTATACAAAAGATACTTTCTGTTTAATGCAGTTGCTGCATTCATTAATCCCATACCTCCTCATATCCTTCTTCTGCTTCCTCCTGAGCTATTTCTACCATCTGTCTTGCTGTAAGCTTGCTTTGGTAAACCGGATTATTAAAAGATTCTCATGATCTTCTCTTACGGAATGTGACTTTTCAAAAGATATTGCATAAAAATCCTTTGATAGCCAATCATAATCTCTTTGTGTCATAACTTCCGGGTGAAAATAATATCCTCCATACCTGAATGAGTGCCAATTACGATAATTATAAATATCCGGATAATTAACAGCCATATATGTACCAAATGTCTCGAATTCACTAAAGCTGTTCTCCTGTATATGCTCTAGTCTTATTGAATAAAGTATCTTCTCCCAAAACATTTTCCCTTTAACAGCAGCATTACTCTCTATATCCTCAAGCATTTTAATAACATAATGACAGTCAAATATCATATGCTCTGATATAAATGACTTATCTATGGTCTTATTAAGATTAGGAAGCAGCTTATTCATCGTTGTAAAATATTCCTCGTGAAACTCATGCTTTAAATCAAAATATGGTCTGCCATCATCACCAAACATTGAAAAATCCTTACATGGAACTGTATCCCCGTCCCACGACATATAATACTTATCCTTGCATACTCTGGCATATTGTAGCTTTAGGAATTGCTGATAATACCAGCCAGCAATTCCTCTTGGCAATTCTCTTCCAAGCAGTATATCCGACATAATATCTCTGATACAATTGTATACATCATCAAATGGAATAATATCATTCTCATCAACAAAACCAGCTTTATCTCCTAACGATGACTGTGCCACCAGCTCACCTAATCCTTTACTTCCAACAAATAAGACTTTTCTTACAGGAAGATAATCAACTATCCTTTTATTATTACTCTCTACTCTTTTAAAGTCATTTGGTGTTACAACAACAATTGCATCATACAATTCAGTATCTGTCATATATTCCTCCTTGAATCATAATTACAGTTTTACACTAAAAATAAAGTCATAGAATTCTTTAAATGTTTGCAAGTCTTTTGTAGTATTTATCCTTTCAACTATTCCATTAAAATATTCACTAGTCGCAATGTTTTTAGGATTACTTTTAGAATATCTGATTTTTTTATATCTTAGTAACTCATGTAAATAATGGAAATGATATTTTGCCGTAGTTTTCATCTACCTTTTCTGGAGCAAGCATTGCCTCTGGATTACAATCTTCAATATTATAATGATTATAATATGGATAGAAAAATGAATCACGTTCCACTATCTCTTTAGGATATAATCCTTTACAACCTAATAGCCAAGTTTCAAAACAACGATTACATACTAATATAATAATGTCAAATTCCATTTTTCTATTATTATAATGATTATTAATTTTATCTATAACTTCCTGTTTTCTTTTATCTACTTCCATCTCTTCTGCATCTAAAATAACAACTAATTTATCAATTTTACCCGGATTTAATATAATTGTATCTATTGTATCAAAAAGTGCTTTTGTTACTAATTGTGTAACCCCTTGCCCGCTTTGCAATATATAATTATTTTCCTGTATTTCCTGTATATCTGCCACACGTTTATATCCAAAATCAATATATTCTAACCATTTTGGCAACACTTTTAAAAATGATTTTTCATCTTCTAACAAAAAGTAAAAATTCATTGTATCTTTCCCTCAAACTCCCATCTATTAAGCAAATTAAAATAAGCATCATGTTGGCTATTTCCTATACCATAACTTAAACTACTGCTATTCTTTACTATTGAACCTTCTCTATCAATAATCTTCCATTTATTCTTATCTATTGCATTGATAATTTTAGGATGATGACTTGTAATAATAAACTGTAAATCGTCTCTTTCTGATAACATTAATTCAGATAAGACATCTATACAATTTACTCCCAAGCCATTCTCAAATTCATCTATTAAAACCAGGGAATCTTCAGACATTGTAAATAATTCAACAATATAATATATTGTCTTTAACATACCATTTGAAATATCTTGTTGAAGCAATTTCTTTCCATAAACCTCAATTGATACCAGATACATTTCCCTAACCGCATCTTCTTCAACATCAATATCTTCAATTTCCATAAATAATTCTTTTACTGCATCAAATATTTTAACATATATATCAGGATAATAGTTTTTTACAATATATAATTTCACAGCTACTGGCAGATGACTAAATACCTTAAATTCCACTTTTTCCTCACTAACATTTAAAGTATCTATGACCTTTGATTTTAAGCGACTAAAGCTTTCGCTCCTAATGCCACCGCGAACCGCTAATTCTATCTCAACAGGATATAACTTACGTATTCCAGAAATCAATTTTTCAAAATTCTTATCATCTGAATATTGCAATATTAAACTCTCACTCTTTTTAGGTTGTGGTACTTTATCATAACCAACCACTTCAACTTCCAGATTCTTTCTTTCAAATACTATTTCATTATTTTTAACTAATTTTTCGTATACAAATTCATATTTATTATCTTCATTTATTATCAACTCATTCTCATTAACTTTATTAATCTCATAAAACCACTCATACTCCTCATCATCTACCAAAACGCTAATTCCAACCTTGTATGGTCGTAATGGTTCATCCTTATCAACAGCTAAATTCAATGAATACTCTACAGCATTAAGAATTTGTGTTTTTCCAACACCTGATAATCCAACCAATAAAGTTACATCATTATTAAAATAAATTCTTTCAATCTTTAATTGTGTCTTTAAATTTTCAAATTCAAGCCATTGAATCTTCACGTTTTTCACCCTTTCGTTCATACAGCATCCCTCCATTATATGTATATTCATATAATAAAATTTAATGCTATGTTGTAATTTATATTAATATATATGATACCATACAATTAGATTTGTATAAATAAAAAATCCATCATTATCAGATTAATTATATCTAATAATAATGGAATCACTAATTAATATTTTCTTATTCAACCAATACTCTAAAATATGTTATTCCTTTAATGGTATTAACTAGATTTAATACACTTGAATAACTTTAAATTCAAGATTATTATTCACGCCATCATACACAACTATAAGTTTTCATTGTACAATTCTCACATAAACTAGATGTGGTAAATAAATATCCTCCTTTAACTTTTGTTTTATCGCAATCCAAAAATGCCTTTGCTTCTGCATGTATTGCTCTTGAATGATAGGGATTATTCTTATGCTCAATTGTATTGTATACAGTTTTAAAACAATAATAATCCAATTCAAATTCACTATATAATGAACATTTTGCTTTTGGATCTTTTTTCACTTTCTCTGTCTGCTTCTGAAGATCTTCTATACTTCTATAAATACAAGGAATCTTACTATTTGCATGCACATCATTCCATCCAACGGACATAATATTGTAATGCTCATCAGTTACAACAGCACCAACCTGCCTTGATATACAACCAGAATTAACTTTTTCATCAAAAGCAACCTGCATACATCTTTCTAAATCTGTCGGTGGCACTAACCCTGGATGCATAATAAGACTTATCGTCACCATGTAATTTTATTTTATGACATAAATATTCTGACTATACCTGACCATAATATGCATTATCGCCATGTTTTCTATAATAATGCTTATCTAAAATATAATCTTTCATCTCTGCTGCTGGATTAAGTACTATAGTTTTTAATGCCATCTCTGCTATCGTTTCCATTACTACCGAATTATACACAGCATTTTGCGGACTATTTCCCCAGTTAAATGGTCCATGATTCTTCACCAAAATCCCCGGTATATCCATAGGATTATATAACCTGTCTGTAATTGTTTCTATTATAACTTTACCGGTATTTTTTTTCATAACCATTAACAACTTCCTCTTCCGTAAGTTCTCTCGTACAAGGATATCTCCCCAAAAATAATCTGCATGAGTTGTTCCTAATGCTGGTATATCCATTCCTGCTTGAGCAAATGCTACCGCATTAACCGAATGCGTATGCGCAACTCCTTTAATTTCATGATATCTGCGATATAATTCCAAATGTGTTGGTGTATCAGAAGACGGCTTCCACTTTCCTTCTACAACCTCACCACTTTTAACATCTATAACTACCATATCATCAGGAAACATTTCTTTATAATCAACCCCTGATGGTTTAATAACTATATATTTCCTATCATCTGATATACCACTAACATTCCCCAAGTATATATTACAACTCCTTTTCAAAAAGCTCCAGATTAGCAGCACATACTTTTTCTTTAAGTTCATCAAGCATTGGCTTTTCTCTCTCCTAACCAAAATCACACCATAAATACTATCATATAATTTTTATATTTTGTTAAATCATCCATTATAAATCTATGAATTTTTTCACCAGCTGTTCCATCTAGATTACTAGCTATGTCCTTAACCGCTTCAAGCTGTCTATTCTTTACAGAAGACAATTTATCATTAATTATATCCTCTATGAAATCATAAATACTATATTCATATGACTCTTCACATGCAAAATAACCTAGCTCACTCTTTTTTATAAATGCATCCTCTGGGCATTTTTTTAACAGTTTTCTGGGATATTTGCTGATTATATATATGTTTGCTGTCGAACAAATATATCGGTCTACCACTTACTTCAAACAAATCTATAATTGAACTATACCTTGAACCAATATAACCATCGCATAAAGCAATTGCTGTTGAAACATCTGGTGATTCATCAAAAATTCCAATATTATTCTGAACATAGTAATTAACTAATTCTGTATACTTTTCTATATATTGAGGACGCATTGCCTTAACTGTTCCTTCTAATAATGGATGAGGTCTCCATACTATTACCAGATTACTATAATTACCAACAACATCAAATAAGTAATGCAGTTTATTCATAAGCAGCTCTCCATTTTCAAGGAAATCTGTTATTGTGGTATTAAGCATAAGTGCTTTTTACCTGTTAAATCAATATTCCATTTTTCAGGAGCTGCCAGTCTATTATTTACAAGCTCTATTATTTTATCAAACTTGGGTGAACCTAAAGCCTCTATTCTATCATAATAATCATATCCTCTACAGCTTTCCTTAGTTCTTTCCGATTGAAAGAACAAATAATCTGCTCTATGTAATAATGGTAAATCTATATAAACATCTGAAATAAATCCCGCATTTACATAATATGGAACATATGCCAATTTCTTGCAATTCTTTTTTAATTGCTCTGAAAAGTACGCTGGATGCATTGTAGTAACATGATTAATATTATCAAATGGATAATGCATAAATACAACATCTGGTTTTTTATCCCCTAGTAAATAATCCTGAAAATATGTTACCGGAACATAATCTGGATATTTGTCACCATCATATTGGGTTTCCCATTCATTAGTCTTTCGGTTTGCTTCAAAATATGGTATCGGAACTACTGTTGTTTCACACCTTTTATCATTATAAAATGCTCTCCATATACTCTCTAAACTATCCCACATTGCTGCTTTGTATGGTAAAAATACTACTCTGTATGTTACAGGAATATCTCTAATCAGCTTTTCTATTTTATCCAAATCTGTTAATAGATTAATTATGTCCTGACTTACAATTCTCTTTTGTGTGCACAGATATATATATTCACAGAATTTTTCTAATTCAGATATGATATTCTTGTTTTTTATCATCTCAATATCATATTCATATACACATTTCTCAAGACTGTCTCCTATTGCTATTGTGCTTTCCTGACACTTAGTAAGAATTTCAGCCTGCAACTCCTTATTATTAACTTCTAATAACCTATTACATAATTTTTTAATAATACTGACTAGATTAACCAATCTGTCCTTTTCTTCATTAAGCATAAGCTTTACCATACCTTTTGAATTATTATATATTTTATCAAGTCTGTTCAATGAATACTAACAAACTTATTGAAATGAACATATCATAATATTTTAATGCTATTATTATCACTTTTTTCACAGCAATTTCATAATATACTGATTGAACTTTCCCAAGAATATTCCTTAAGGTTTCGCATAATATATCTTATTTCCCACTTGAATCCCCCAGTATTTTTCTTGCTCATTTTCAAAATCCATAGGTTCATCTAAAATTAAAGTTGCCCCCATATTCCAATTATGATCTATTACAAACTTATTATCTTTATACTGTTGCATCGAATATACATATTTTCTCTTAATATCACCTTCACTGTAACTATCGTACGTTATAACATAACAAACTTCTAATGCAGAATTAAAAGGATTTTTTAATTGATACACGACTCCATTATTATACAATCCATAAACTTCATAAAAACTTTGTTTATTTAACTTGTCATCAAATATGCATTTATCAAGATTAATTTTTTCATCTATATCTTGTATTTTTGATGGTTGAATTATTTGCCATTTTTCTTGTATTTTAGTAATAATCATACACACATTTGTTATTCTTGAAGCATATCTCATCTTAGAATATATTGAAAATTCATATTTGCCATCATTATCCCAATCTTCATATCTTATATCTTCAAAATCATAATCAAAATTATCACTATCGACACAAAACAATAACTTATATTTGGGCTGTAATCCTAATAACTCATCTATAAAAGACTTATCTTTTCTTTCAAATATTGATATATTAGTTCATTTTTCATTTTTACTTGTAATATACTTATTAAATGTAATAATTGCCTTTTTGTCGACAAGAATATCAAATGTATTATTATATATAATCTGAATATCTATATTCTCACTTCCAACATTCATATTAATTTGTTTCTTTAAATATTCTTGTAATTTTTTCACCTTCAT
>ENA-OPYX01000883-OPYX01000883.1-human-gut-metagenome-genome-assembly--contig:-NODE-883-length-17008-cov-4.202950_pt1 | contig 17008 bp, 15 predicted proteins | sample MGYA00242639_ERZ504486 | MGnify/ENA primary metagenome ERZ504486 (study PRJEB26092, sample SAMD00036296) | human gut metagenome | host: Homo sapiens | study: EMG produced TPA metagenomics assembly of... | reverse complement strand
GTTTATTATTTTTATCATATACCAGAAGTCTATAGTGTGGACAATTACAGTATTGAAAAATCTGAGTAGTTGTGTCTATGACAGCCTACCTACAATTTCTCTGTAATATCTTTCAAGGATTCCAAAATAATATCTGGTTTTACATCACTTGCTTCCACATCTTCCAAAGTACTTTCCCCACTTAATACCAGAATTGATGTAACATCGCTTCCATCTGCGACTGCTATGTCTGTATAAAGTCTATCTCCAACGATCGCTATCTCTTCTGGTTTATAACCGGTTTCTTTGATGATGTAGTCTAGTGTGTGTTTAGATGGTTTTCCAAAGAATTCTGGGAATCTTCCTGTAGAAGCTTCTACTAATTTGGCCATGGAACCACAGTCTGGAATAAATGTACCACCTTCCATTGGGCAATTCCAATCTGGGTTGATTCCGTAGTATGTACAGCCATTTCTTATATAGTGGCATGCTTTGGATATTTTTTCGTAAGTTAGTGTTGTGTCAAATCCTAAGATCACAATATCTGGATTTTCATCTACCAACGGCATATTAAATGTCTTAAATTCATTGATCAGCGATGGAGTTCCTACAACATAAATAGTTTCCCCTGGATGCTTTTCTTTCAGATACTTGATCATAACATGACTTGAGATCATCATCTGTTTTGGCTCAATGTGAATGCCCATGTTACCAAGTTTATCAATATATGCCTGCTGACTCTTTGATGAGTTATTTGTAAAGAAATAATATTCTCTTCCTGTTTCTTCTACTTTATTTAAGAAATCTTTTGTAAAATCGAATAATTCATTTCCCAAATAAATTGTTCCGTCCATATCTAAAATAAAACATTTAATTTCCTTTATTTTATCAACCGTCATTCTTTATCTCCTTATATTTTCAGGTATAGAAAAAGGCTTTTGCTGTAGTGAACAAAAACCTTTTTTCTAAAGCATTATTACATTTATAGTAAAGTAGAATAATTCTACTTATACCCCTTGCCCATAATATGCATTTTCTCCATGTTTTCTGAAAAAGTGCTTGTCCTGCAGATATTGTGGTGCTTGTGAAACCTCTGGTTTCAAATGTTCTGTACGATATGCCATTTTGGCTACTTCTTCAAGAACTACCGCGTTATGTACAGCTTCTGCTGCATCTTTTCCCCATGTAAATGGTCCATGATTCGTGCATAAAACTCCTGGTACATAGATTGGATTTTTCTCTTTAAAGGTTTCAATGATCACCAATCCTGTATTCTTTTCATAATCACCTTCAACTTCTTCGGCTGTCAGTGATCTTGCACATGGAATCTCTCCATAGAAATAATCAGCATGTGTTGTTCCATATGCAGGAATACTTCTTCCTGCCTGTGCCCATGAAGTTGCCCATGGAGAATGTGTATGAACGATTCCACCAAGATCTTCATATGCTTTGTATAACTCAAGATGTGTTGGGGTATCAGAAGATGGATTCAATTCTCCCTCGACTTTCTCTCCAGCCAGATTCATAACAACCATATCTGATGGTTTTAATGTCTCATATGGAACTCCACTTGGTTTGATCACAAATAAACCTTTTTCTCTGTCAATTCCGCTGACATTCCCCACTGTATATGTAATCAAACCTTTGGCTGGTAATTCCATATTTGCTTCATAAACCTTCTGTTTTAATTCTTCTAGCATGAAATGACCTCCTCATAGAAATCATAAAATTTTAATAAACGCATAAATGTAATCCTTGCACGTACATATGGTGATAATCTTGCTGTCTCAGCCTGATAACTTTCATCAAATCCTAGATCTTCTAATGATTTTACTCCCTCTACTTTATTGATCATCGCAATCAATTCTTCATCTGTTGGAATTTCATTAATGATTGCTGCAATTTCTTCTTTATGTTCGATCAATTTCTTAGAATCAACCTGTTCTAACAGATTTGGAGTATTTTCTTCCATGATGATATCAAACATTCCTGGTTTATTGAATTTCTCACGAATCAGATCTTCCTCGATTGGCATTTTATCCTTTACTTTGAATTCGCCTGCAAGCATCTTGTCAGCTGCTTTGTGGTAAATCTTAGAAGATAATACCAGACCAACTCCTACTTTCTCTCCATGATAGAAATCAATATAATCATTTAATACTTCCATCTCCCATAAATGAGACATATGATGCTCTGCACCAGATGCTGGTCTTGAGTTTCCTGTCATCTGCATAGCTAGTCCTGATAATAATAATCCGTACATCAGATCTTCATATGCTTTTGTGTCACCTGTTTTCAGTCCATCCAAACTTGAGATCAAACTGTCTAATGCCTGATATTCCATATCACAGATTTCTTTACAAATGTATTCTCCTGTCAACAAATGTGTGATCTTCCAATCTGCTAATGCAGTATATTTTCCAAGAAGATCTGATACCCCAGATGCTGTCAGGCGTAGTGGTGCTTTTTTGAAAATATCAGTATCTGCAATTACTACAACTGGAGATACCGCTGTAAAACTTTTCTTAAATCCATGCCATGTCATTGCTGCTACTGTAGATACAAATCCATCGACACTGGCTGCTGTTGGTACTGAGAAGAATGGTATCTTCATCTCATATGCATGGAATCTTGTAATATCATGAACTGTTCCAGATCCCACAGCGATCATCATATCTACATCACCAATCTCATCTAATCCTTTTTTAGCTGCTTCTACACCATGTTCATTAGCATGAAGATTATCAGGATCTAATACGATCTTTTTTAGTCCTGGAACCAGTGCTTCTACTTGTTTACCAGCTGCTTCATAAGTATTCTCATCACAGATCATAACCAATGATTTTTTATCAGCATACGCTGGTCTTTTTAAGATTTCTGGCAACTGATTGATTGCACCGCTGTCGATGATGATATCATCGACAACGATCTCGTGTTTTCTTCCGCAACTACATGGTTTTAAAAACTGATTTACATCTATTTTCATAATCTATTACGCTCCTTCTGCCTCATTTGCTGCATCGTTTTTGTCTGCCTGACGATCAAGATATGCTACGATCTGTGCATTCTTTGTCTTAAAGATGAAGAATGCTACTGCGTATACTGCAACTGCGATTCCAATAAATAATGGGTTTCCTGATAAGAATGCAAGGAATACGAAACCAAGCATTGGTTTACCAAGGATGTTGAAACTTGTGATCATTGCTGCTCCGGCTGGAATTGCGAATCCTGCACCTCTGGCAACGTCTGTGAATAATGGTGCTGTGTATGTACACATTAATAATCCTAAGCTGAACCAGATAACACCGGCTACTAAGATCTTAGACATATTTCCTTTGTATACTGCTACAAGTCCCTGTACCATGTATGGGATAGCTAAAAGGTCAACAACTGGAAGTACCTGGTTACCAGGAAGTACTGTTGCGATAACTACCATGATTGGGATTAATAATAATCCACTTGTTAATGTTGCTGGTTCACCATATCCTACAGCATCGTTTACTGCGATGTACCATTCTCTGTCTCCAGAATTCTTCATGAATACTCTGGCTGCTTCTGTGATAGGTGCGAATGCCTGAGCAAACATACTAGCGATTTTAGGGAAGATAGCCATGATTGCTGCTGTAGCGATGGCTGCTGTAAATACGCTTCCCCATCCTGCCATAGATGTTAATTTTCCTACGTTTCCAAGGATACCGATGATTCCACCAAGGATGAATCCTAATGTCATTGGTTCACCGATGAATCCTAATTTCTTTTCGATTGATTTAGGGTTTAATTTAACTTTGTTTAATCCGAGTAAGTTTAAAATTGGGTCGATTGCGATAGCAAAGATTGCTGGCTCTACGTTATGCATAGCGATGATTGTACAGTTTGGATAGTTATAGTATTTAGACCAACGTTTTGCTACAAGTTCTGAAATTAATAAGCTGTATAAGTTTAATAAAACCATACATGCAATACCTAATGCAAAGTTGTGAGTCTTGAAGATTACCATAGCACCCCATACAATGTATGAGTAGTTGTTCCATAAGTCAGATGGCTGGAAAATGTTTGTCCATTTTACAAGGAATAAGATTGTCTGCAATGCGATACCAAGTCCTAAGTAGATCATACCAGCACTTGTTGCAAATGCTACGACAGATGTTGCCTGCCAACCTACGTCAAATGTGTTTAATTCAACCCCTGTTACATTTGACATTACTTTTGACATATTTTGTACCAATGGTGTGATGATTGGTGTATATGCCCCGATGATCAATGAGAAACCTTCCAAAGATACACCTGCATACAAAGCCGATAAGAATGCTTTTGCTGGTTTTACTCTAAAGATTAATGCAATGATAAAAATGATAAATGGAACGACAATTGCTGATCCGAAATTATCTATGATTGCTTTCAAAAATTCTAATACTACCATAAGTTCCTCCCTTTGTTCCGAAGAACACACTCATATAATTTTCTCTTTTAACACTCTAAACTTTTTATTTTCCTACAGATTTTAATGCCGCTACGACATCCTCAAAGAACTGATCTTCCCCCATTCCTGTAATACAAGCGAAAGCATTGACTGTTGGGATTCCATAATCTCCATCTGGTAATGGGCTTGTATGTGTTAAAATATCAAATCTTCCAGAAGTAGCTAAGTTTAAGGCCTCTGTTGGACGAGCCTCTGTTGTAGAAACACTGTATCCTCTTTCCCCAAGCTTTTCTTTCAGCTTTGCAGCTACCATAGATGATGTTACTGTTCCTGATCCACACACTGATAAAATATTTACTGCTGCCATAATAAATCTCCTTTCTTTTCAAGATGTTATCCTGAAATATAGCATTAATTATTTACATTTATAAATTGCTTTCTTTTTCTTTAATGATTTCTACAATCTTTTTTTATCGCCAGTTTTCATGATATTAGCTAAAACATCTTGATCCTGGAGTACTGCAAGAATTCTCTGTAAAAAGACTAAATGTTCTTTTGGATCTTCCACTGCAAGCATAAAAACTAATTTTACTTCCACTGGTTCATCAGTTGTTCCCATCTGAAAGAAATGAACTGGTTCTTTCAAAACACCGATCGCTACTCCTCCTTTGATCACATGCTGTTTATCAGTATGAGGAATTGCGATTCCGATACTTCCCATATTAACTCCAGTCGGAAAATCTTTTTCTCTGTCTTTTAAAGCATCGATATAAGTATCTTTACAATAACCCTCTACTATAAATAAGCCTCCAAGTTTTTCAAATACTTCATCGGAACTTTTTGCCTCAAGATCAGGCACTATCAAGTTTTCATTCAGGTCTTCCCAAATCATTGTATCTACCTCGTTTCATACTCAAATTGTTCTATAATCTTGTAAATTTCTTCTCCCGTCTTACATTCTTTAATCTTCACACGAAAAGACTGGTTATAAAAAAGGTTTACTAATTGAAACATCGCTTTTAAGTGAGTTTCTTTGTTGATCGCACTCAGACAACATACCCATTCGATTGGATCCATCTCCTCCTTTCCAAAAGGAACTGGAGTCTTTAGCCTGATCAGACTCATTCCAACTTTGCTGGCTCCTGCATTTAATGCTTCATGTGGAAGTGCAAATCCTGGAGCAACAACAATATATGGACCATTTTCCATGACATTTTGAATCATAGCATCAACATAATGTTCATTGATGGCTCCTTTCTTTATAAGATACTGTGCAGAAGCTTTGATTGCTTCTTTCCAGTCACTGCATTCAACCCCGATTTGAATTGCCTGTGCTGGTAGAAGATCGCTTAACATAGTTTCTTCTTTTTTCTGAAAAAATGTATCAATGACTGTTCTTATCTTAATCAATGAATCTTCATCATTCTTATCTTCTAAAATCTCTTTTATCTTTTCCAGAGATTTAAAAGAATCTGTTTTTTCCTCAGAAACAGTTTCTTTTACTGTTGTCTTCGGAGTGATCTTTGATAATTTCTCACCAACTCTAATGCAGTCCTCATCGGTCAGTAATGGATCAACCTGTATGTATTCAATCCCTTTTCCTTCCAATGAAATCGTTGAGATTACTGCATCAACATCTTCCATATTCATATTCTCAATATCATGTGCTGGAATAATATCTATCACATCCAAGTGGAAAAATTTTTCCAATCTTGCAAGAAGTAACTGAGATGTACCGATTCCTCCGTTGCACACTAAAACTACGGAATATCTTACGGTTTCATTCTTATTTCGCTCAATCGCTGCACAAATATGAACTACGATATAAGCAATTTCTTCTTTTGATAACTTTCTTCCAACATATTCTTCCAATACATGAACATTCTTTTCTGTGGCTTTCTTTACTCCTGGATATCTCTGAAGTACTTCGTCAACAACAGAATTAATTGCAAATCTATCACCAAGCGTTGAAAACGTTGACTCCAAATGGTTGATCAGATTTTCGTAAAAGATATAATCTCCCTGAAGATTTATACGAATATCTTTTGATATATTCTGGATGAAATTTCTTGTGATAACCTGCATCTTAACGATTTCTTTGTTACTAGTCGTTTTCTTGATGTATTTCATCCGGTTTAGAACATCTGCTACATAATATATTTCTGTATCTGGTATTTCTTTTACAATAAACTGCTGGATCTGATCGATCATTCCCTTCGCCATTTCCCATTTGCTATTCTTTTTACCACCATATTCCACATAATGTGATTTTCTTAAGCGGTAAAGCGAAAGCTGAAAGTAATTTCTTAACTGAACAAATGACCGATCTGTCAAAAACCTTCCATAAATATGTTCTGCTTCATTGATGATCTTCTCGATTATCGAAATATCTTCCAGATCTATCTTTAAGTTCTTTGAAAGGCACTGTGTTAAATGCTGAAAAATTGGCTCTACCTTGAAAATACTATTTCCTGACTGAATCATATCGAGCAATAAGTTTCGCTTATCAATTTCTCTTCCTTCAAGCAGTAACCCTTTATTGGAATGAGAAAGTACATATAAATGTCTCTCTCTGCAAAAGTTTTTGATATGTTCCAGATCCTGAATGATCGTTGATCTGCTTACAAACAGCTGATCTGCAATCTCTGACAATGTAATGTAATCATCAGAACCGATCATTAATACAACTGCAAAACTGACCCTTTCTTCTCTTGAAAGTTTAAAAGAATAAAACCCTTCTTCCGAAAGAGATTCTCTTGCCTTTGTGATATCTTGTTCTGTGTTGATCACACCTCTTTTCCCAAGATTTAATGGTTGTAAATGATTTTCTTTCAGATAATCATTGATCTGATCAATATCGTATCGGATGGTTCGGCTTGAAACTTTAAATGTATCTGCCAACTCCTGAATCGATATTGTCTGATTATATTCTGATTTTTGTAATTAGCTGAGATAATATTTCTCGAGATCTCTTATTCATATGTTCACCTCATCTGTAACTAAAGTATAGCATCGTACTTTTTCAAAAAACAGTTTCAAGTATTTCAAAAAAATGCAAAAAATAGTCTGCTGACAATTTCTTTCACATTTTTTTGAAAATAATTGTTAAAGCAGCTATTTTTTATACTTTGTAATTGTATTTTTTATTCTAAACTATGTTTTAACATATCGAGAACCATCTCTGGTGCCTTCACATATGATTCTACGGTTGCTCCTCCCTGATGATTTGTCACTGTAATATTGTCTAATTTCAACAATGGTTCATCTTTTGAAACAGGTTCTGTCGGAAATACATCGATTGCTGCTCCCATGATCTTATGCTCTGAAAGTGCATGATAAAGTTCTTTCATATCAACTGCGACTGCTCTTGCTGTATTGATCAAATAAGCAGTTTCTTTCATCTGATTAAATTCCTCTTTTCCGATAATTGGTGGATCACCAGCCTTAATCCTTGCATGAATCGTGATCACATCTGATCGTTTGATCAGTTCTTCTTTTGTAACTGGTTTGCATCCTTCTTCTCGAATCTTATCTTCATCTGCAAATGGATCATGAACAAGGATAGTTGGATGAAAACCTTTCAGACGTTCAATGACGAGACGACCAATCGTTCCAAATCCAATGATTCCGATCGTCTGGCTTCTTAGTTCTGTCAGTGTCTCAGAATTTTGATATTTTTCTCTCCACTCACCATTCTTTAATGCTGTACAAGATCTTGTGATATTTCTTAATTCATTTAAAATCATTCCAATCGTATATTCTGCAACTGCATATGCATTATGAGCTGGGCAATTAATAACTTTCACACCCTTTTCTTTTGCCGCTTCCATGTCAATATTTTCTACACCACCACGACAGGATAAAATATACTTTAGATTTTCTGCTTCTTTGATCACTTCCTTACTAACCGGACACTGATGTACAAAAATAACATCCGCCTTTTTCATAAGCTCTGTAATCTCATCTTCTACCTCAAATGCACATGCTCCCTGTGTTTCTATCTTTCGGATAACTTCCCTGAAATCATCTTTACTACTGTTTTCTTTCCAGGATTTACATATAAACTCATCAATGATCGAACTTTTTTCTAATTCCCTCCTAAAATATATGGACGGAATCATCATATCTCCTACTGCAACACATTTCATAATAAAACATCCTTTCTAACACTTATATTTGTTTCATATTAACATTTTTATGTTCGTTTTGTCTATATAAATGTTCGTTTAGAACTTTTTATTATTCTCTTGTTTCTTGAATTTTCCTTTTCTGTAAAGTATAATAAAAGATAATTATATAGTATATAAAAGGAGCTATTTCGTTGAAAAAAGATATACGTCAACAAAAAATATTAGATTATTTATCTCATTTTGAACGGATTTCAATTTCTGAAATCTGTGAAATATTTGACATCGTGCCAATGACTGCACGAAGAGATTTAAAGGAACTTGAGAATGACCATAAATTGATCCGTACACATGGAGGTGCAACACTTCCTTCTCTTTCGATTCACGATACCACTCTTCCTTTTCATCAGCGTATGACGCAGAATATTGAATTGAAAGAATCTATTGCAAGAGCTGCTCTTCCTTACATTCAGAATCGACATCATATTTTCCTTGCCTCTGGAACAACAGTCCATATGTTTGCTACAATGCTCAAAGATTCTGGCACCTTAAATATCGTTACAGATGCAGTCAATATTTCTTACGAATTAAGTTCATATCCTAATATTCATCTAATTTCTCTGGGTGGAGAAATACGTCATAATTCACTTACTACAACTGGTCAGATTGCCGAATCGAATCTGAATTCATTCCAGCTTGACTGTGCTTTTATTGGAGTTAATGCTGTTGATGAAGAAGGAAATATCTTTTTAGGAAGTATGGCTGAGGCATCAATTGTACGCCTGCTCTGTCACATGGTTCCTGAAATCTATTTTCTCGCAGATGAAACCAAACTTATGAAGAAGATTTTATCTACATCTGTCAACTTGGAAAAGGTCGCAATCTTATTACGAATCCTTCAATCTCAGAAAAATGCATTCATACATATGAACAACTCGGTGCCTGTGTGATCACAGAAAGTCAAAAAGACCGGAGATAACTATTCCCGTTATCTCCGGCCTTTTCATTTCTTGTAATTATTTACTCTTTGCAGCTGTTGTTGTGTTCTTCGCCGCTGTTGTTGTAGTAGTTGTTGCTGCTGTAGATGCTGTTGTAGCTTTATATTTAAACTTAACTTCTTTCCACAGATCCTGATCTACAGACTTCTTGTCATCCCACTTCTTGTCTGCATCTTTTGTCCACTTCTTGTAGACTTTCTCGTATGCTGCCTGCTGTTTTTCCTGAAGCAGTGTGGATTTGTTTGATGCAGCTGCTGTTGTGTCGTTTGGATTTAACATCTTGATGATCACGTATGCATCGTCTAATTCTACGACTCCGCTTACCTGGTTCTTCTTAAGTTTTGCTGCTGCTGTTTCGAATTTTGTTCCTAATGTGGCTTTTCCTTTTGTATAGGATTCTTCGTTGTCAGAGTTTACGCTGAACTTCTTAGCTACAGAGCTGATACTCTGACCTTTCTTGATCATCTTTAATGCGGATTTTGCTTTCTTTAGCTGATCTTTCTTCTCAGCGGCTGTCATGTCTTTTTCTTTTCCTGTCTTGCTGTCTGTTGTCTTTGTTGTGAAAACAAGTTTGTAGACTTTGACAGTTTTGGCTTCGTCATCTGTTACTGTAACGTTTGCTTTCTTGATGATCGCCTGCATAACTTTACTTGCGATCGTGCTTTCTTCGTACAGTTTCTGGATCATATCTTTATCTGCTTCTGTCTTCTTCATGACTTTCTTACCTGTTGAGTCTTTTGCGAAGGCAGTTACGCTTTCTTTGATCTGCTTCTTCTCAGATTTTGTTAACTTCACGTTGTAGTCGTCTGCGTGTGCTGCTAAAACTTTAATCTGTTTTAACTGGTTGATAACGCTGTCTTTGACAGACTGCTGCATTGTGATCTTCTTTCCTTTGCTGTCTGTTCCGACCTGCATAGACCACATGCTGTCTCCGAAGTATGCTCCGTACTGAGCTTCTGCCTGATACTGCATGATTCTTGCATATACATGAGCTTCCTGGAATGTTACTTCTTGTCCTGCATATTCAAATAATGTCTTCTCATTCTTGCTTTTACATCCTGTAAATAAAGAAAGAGTTAACGCAAGAACTGCAGTTAAACATAGCAACTTCTTTGCTAATTTCTTCATTTCATTTTCTCCTTCATATTATGATTATATTAGGCTAATGTCTGGCGATATTATAGCACAAACTTATCGGATTATCAATGAATTGAGCGAGTTCACACAATGTTCAATCTTTTCTAACTGCTTCACTTTCTTTGTCTTTGACAGATCCAGTACAAATGTCGGATTCTTGCCTGCCTGGAAGGATAATTCACGTTTGTATTCTTCTAATATCGCTGGAATTTTTTCTACATCCACGGCTGCATCTGGTTTCATTTCAAATGAGACTTTTTCTCCTTTTTGTTTCACATCTGTCATATAAGCGTGGTGAGCTAATGATTTCAAATATGCAACATATAACAGATTGTGGACTGCTTTCGGCATTTCCCCAAAACGGTCGATCAACTCATCTGTCATATCTTCCATTTCATCTTTGGATTCAATGGATGAAATACGTTTGTATAATTCCAGTTTTTGATATTCATTATACACATACGTTGATGGAATAAATGCATTGATGTCGAGATCGAGTGTTGTGTCAAATTCATCCTCGTCTTTTAATTCGCCTTTTAATCTCAAGACTGCTTCATTCAGCATCTTGCAATACAGATCGTATCCAACTGCTTCCATATGACCGGATTGTGCCTGTCCCAAAAGATTTCCTGCTCCGCGGATCTCCAGATCTCGCATTGCGATCTTATAACCGGATCCAAGATCTGTAAATTCCCGGATCGCCTGTAATCGTTTTTCTGCGGTTTCTTTTAACAGTGTGTTTTTTTTGTACATCAAAAATGCAAATGCATTTCGATTTGATCTTCCGACACGTCCTCTTAACTGATACAACTGGGACAGCCCAAGCTGGTTGGCATCGTGAATGATCATTGTATTTACATTCGGAATATCTAGTCCTGTCTCGATGATCGTTGTAGATACCAATACATCAATCTCATGGTTCATAAATCCCATCATAATCTCTTCCAGTTCGCGTTCTTTCATCTGTCCATGTGCAAATGCAACTTTCGCATCTGGAAGCAATCTCTGTAATTCGGCTGTCACTTCTGCGATATTATTGACGCGGTTATACACATAATATACCTGCCCGCCACGTGTCATTTCGCGGTAGACCGCTTCTTTGACCAGTTCTTCATTATATTCCATAACATATGTCTGGATCGCTCTTCGGTCATGCGGTGGTTCTTCTAATACACTCATGTCACGGATTCCGATCAGACTCATATGCAGGGTTCTTGGAATTGGTGTAGCAGATAATGATAAGACATCGACATCTTTTTTCATTGTCTTGATCTTTTCTTTATGTGTCACTCCAAAACGCTGTTCTTCATCAATTACGAGCAGTCCCAGATTCTTATACTGCATGTCTTTGGACAATAAGCGATGCGTTCCGATCACGACATCTACCGTTCCATTTTTGAGTCCTTCGATCGTCTCTTTCTGCTCTTTTGCTGTACAGAATCTGGACATCATGCGTACGGTGATCGGGTAATCATGAAATCTCTGTGCAAATGTATTGTAATGCTGCTGTGCAAGGATCGTGGTTGGTACGAGATACGCCACCTGTTTTCCATTGTCTACTGCCTTAAATGCTGCACGGATCGCTACTTCTGTCTTGCCATACCCGACATCTCCACAGATCAGTCGGTCCATAATCTTCTTGCTTTCCATATCCCTTTTCGTATCATCGATCGCATTTAACTGATCCTGCGTTTCATCGTATGGAAATAATTCTTCAAACTCTTTCTGCCATACAGTGTCCTTGTCATAGACATATCCTTCTTTTGCCTGTCTTAGTGCATATAACTGCACGAGTTCTTCCGCAATATCTTTGACTTGACCTTTGACACGTGTTTTCGTCTTCTTCCATTCATTTCCACCTAATTTATGAAGTTTCGGCTTTCTTGCATTTGCACTTGCGTATTTTGCGATCTGGTCTAGGGCTGATGCTAAAATAAATAAATTATCACCGCCCTGATATTCAATACTGATGTAGTCCTTTTCAACCCCATCTGTTGTGATCTTTTCGATTCCGCGGTAAATACCGACTCCATGTTTTTCATGAACAACGTAATCACCGATATTGATATCTGCAAAACTTCGGATCTTTTCTCCTTGTTTTTTCTTCTCTTTCTTTCGGCGCTTTTTTTCTTCTCTTCCTTTGAAAATGTCTCCTTCTGAGATTAATACCCATTTGGCTGCCGGATATTCAATTCCTGTCAGAAGCTTTCCTGCTGTGACAACGATCTGCCCTGCTTCCACTCCGTATTTCAAGTCCTTATCATAGGTCACAACCAAACCATTTTCTCTCAGATCACTGCTTAAACGTTTCGCTCTTGTAACAGATGGAGAAGCAACAACGATCCTGTAGTCCTTACTCTGATATTTGGTAAGATCTTTGACTAACTGCTCAAACTAGTTGTTATAGTACTGAAGGATTTGTATTCCATAAATAAGGTTCTAGCAACTCTAAAATCATTGATCTCGCAGATAAGATTGAATAACACAGCATCTTATGTTTCTCGATCTGATAAAAATGCTCTCGTAATCTGTTACCGTATTTGCCTGTTTAGGCAGAAGATACCCACCTTCAGACGACTTTTTCAACTCTCTGAGAATTCCAGATAAAATGCATCTGCACGTTCTCTGATATGTTTTGGTTCATCCATATAGATCATGCTTTCTTCTGGAAAATAATCTAAGATGCATTCTGTATTTTCATAAAAATATGGGAGATAACCTTCTACTCCGATCAACATATGAAGTTCCCTTAATTCCTCACGAACACGGTCCATTTCTTTTCTTAGGCGGGCTTCCTGATCATACTTTTTTTTCATTTTTTAAACTTCTTGTGATAACTTCTCATAATCTTCTTCCATATTTCGAAGACCATGTTCAATCCTTGGCTGGTTTAAAAATGATCTCTGATGCCGGATAAATGGTCAGAGTATCGACTTCTTCGATGGATCTTTGGCTTTCTTTATCAAAACTTCGGATCGAATCAATTTCATCTCCCCATAGTTCGATACGATATGGGCTTTCCTGCGTGTATGGGAAAATATCAATGATTCCTCCTCGCACAGCAAACTCACCTGGAGCCTCAACAAATGGTGCTTTTTCGTAGCCTCTGGCAACAAATTCTTCTGCGATCGTTGCCTCTTCCAGTGTCTCTCCCATTTTAAACGTCATCTTATGATTCTTGATATCACTTAATGGAACAACCTGATCCATCACAGCATCGATCGTCATCACAAAGGTTCCACATTTGTCATCCACGATCTTCTTGATTGCCAGCATACGGTCTCTTGCGATTGCATTTCCATGAACATCGGCTGTATAGAATAATGGATCTTTTGCTGGAATATACTGAACCTTTTCTCCAAAGAAATGACTTGCCTCAACCCATTGTCTTGCTTTGTTCTCGTCTGGTACGATGATGATCTTAAATTGCTTTTTCTTATGATTTCCGATCAGACTGGTCAGATGCCATTTGGCTGTATCGGTGCATCCTGATACAAGAACCGGGCCACAGTAATCTTCGACCTCATCCTTTAATTGTCTGTATACCGGATCGTCTTTTAATATATGTTCTAACACTTTCTATCCCTACTTTTTCTTATTGTGGCGGTTCATCGCTTCTGTGATGTCGCCCATAACGATCAGCTGTACTGCATCGTACACTTCATCAAAACGTTCCGCAAAGATTGCCTGTTCTTCTTTTGTAAAATGTCCTAATACATAATCTGCCAGATCATATCCTTTTGGTTTCTCTCCAACACCGATCTTCACCCTTGGGAAATCCATACTTCCTAAATGACTGATGATACTTTTCAGTCCATTATGTCCCCCTGCACTTCCCTTTCTTCGGATACGCAGTCTTCCAACATCAAGGTCGATATCATCATGAATAATGATAAAATCTTCTGGCTCTAATTTATAGAAATCCATGATTGGACGAAGACTTTCCCCGCTTAAGTTCATAAATGTCTGTGGTTTCACAAGAAGGACTTTTTCTCCTTCCATATAACCAGTTCCGATCAATGCTTTGTGTTTCCCTGTATTTATACTTATGCCTTCTTTGTCTGCAATATAATCAAGGGCTTCAAATCCAATATTGTGTCTTGTGTTGTCATATTTCTTTCCCGGATTCCCCAGTCCGACGATTACTTTCATAAGATATCTCTCCTTTTTCCCTAGAATCTATAAAACTGACAAACACCCGGAAATCAATGGATTCCCGGGTTGTCTTTTTCTTTCTTTAGTTATAGTATATCCCAATTTACAATTCTCAGCAAGATTTTTTCTAGTTATAATGCCTGAAAGAATTCTCTTGTCTTATTTACCTTCTTCATCAATGTATCAAACTGTTCTGGTGTCAGTGACTGTGGTCCATCACATAATGCTTTGGCTGGATCATTATGAACTTCTACCATTAATCCATCGGCCCCAGCTGCGATCGCTGCTAATGCCATTGGCTCTACCATATCTCTGATTCCTGTTGCATGAGATGGATCTACCATGACTGGAAGATGGGATTTCTTCTTAATCATAGGGATTGCAGAAAGATCTAATGTATTTCTCATAGCTGTCTCGTATGTTCGGATTCCTCTTTCACAAAGGATTACTTTTTCATTTCCACCTGCCATAATGTATTCTGCACTCATTAACCATTCTTCGATCGTTGCTGCAAGTCCTCGCTTTAATAAGATTGGTTTGTTGATCTTTCCTAATTCTTTTAATAATTCAAAGTTCTGCATATTTCTTGCTCCAACCTGAATCAGGTCCACATCTTCGAATAATGGAAGATGACTTGCATCCATGATCTCTGTAACAACTGGAAGTCCTGTTGCTTTCTTAGCTTCTAATAATAATTCTAATCCTTCTCCATGAAGTCCCTGGAAAGAGTATGGGGAAGTTCTTGGTTTGAAAGCTCCTCCTCTTAATAATCCTGCACCAGAATTCTTCACATCGTTTGCGACTTCTGTGATCTGTTCTTTTGTCTCAATAGAACATGGTCCTGCGATCACTTGGAAGTTTCCACCACCGATCTTTACTCCGTTTACATCAACAACTGTATCGTTTGGATGGAATTTTCTGTTGGCCTTCTTGTATGGCTCCTGAATACGCTGTACATTTTCAACGATGCTGTTTGCCATGATATGACGCATATCTACAACAGATGTATCTCCCACTAATCCAAGGATCCTTGTGTTAACACCTTCGGATTCGTGGATTCCCAGTCCCTGCTCTTCCATCTCTTTCTTTAATGCGTTGATCTTTGCTTCTTCTGCCTGTTTCTTTAAAATAATAATCATGATGTTCGTCCTTTCCTGGCAAGTCGTTTCTATCTTGCTTCTCTGGTGCGGCCTTTGTTTCTTTGAGTAAAAAGAAAAGGCATGCACTCTGTTGCAAGAATGCATGCCTTAAATATTTTACTCTGTCGGTTTAAAGTGACATAAGTTTTGGCGATGATTCATTGCAACAAAAATAGTCAGGATAAAAATAATAACCCTGAAAGCTAAAGTAATAAAATGTGCAATTATTCATCTTACTTGTTGTCATCTTAGTTTCTCCTTGTTTTGATGTTTTTACGATACATGAAATTTTTTTCTGTGTCAATAGATTTATAGATGTTTTTATAAAATCCATAGACTATATTTATGATTTATTTTATGAATTATAAAATTTATTTTTTGCGCACTGCAAGAAATGATGCGATCTTAACTTTTGGTGTTTCTTCTGTCTTGCTGTAGTATGCAAAATTAAGCTGTGATTCTGTCGCTCCTGGTGTTAGGGATGCATTTTCATAGTTTGTACTGTATTTATCCCAGTTTGCTTTCCATGTGGACCAGCTTTCTGTTTTAGAAGCAGATGCATCATTCCAATGTTCTGTCGCTGCACTGACTGTTGATGAAAGGATTGGAGATGCCATCATAACTCCGCCTGCTAACATCATGGCTGATACAGTTGCTTTTGCTACATATTTTTTTGCATTTCTTGCTATGTTTCTGCGAATTGTTCTTACAATAAGATCCTCCTTTGATATAGTCAATCATTCTCTGTTGTGTTTAACTATAAACTTGGAAGATTAAGGGAATGTACATGGGAATGATAAGTTTTTGTAAAATTTTTTAATTGTATGACGGGAATGTATTGAGTATTCATGCTGATAGATGTATGTTAAACGTTATCGTTTTTCAATTTTTATAGAGGTGGACAGATATTATTAATGCTAATACAGTAAAACATACACACTGTGTAGTGGTTTGAATAGACTTCATGTGTATGTGACAGAAATAAAAGAAAAACAAATATTTAAAAGAATCAAGGTGGCAAAAATGCGGAGTTGCCACCTGATTCTTTTAAAT
>ENA-OPYX01000880-OPYX01000880.1-human-gut-metagenome-genome-assembly--contig:-NODE-880-length-17067-cov-3.746458_pt1 | contig 17067 bp, 17 predicted proteins | sample MGYA00242639_ERZ504486 | MGnify/ENA primary metagenome ERZ504486 (study PRJEB26092, sample SAMD00036296) | human gut metagenome | host: Homo sapiens | study: EMG produced TPA metagenomics assembly of... | reverse complement strand
GAGTACCATATATGTGCTTCTGTGTTGAGATAGTCGGTTATATTAATATCCGTATCTGCCGGTAACATCATAAGTTTCACCGGCGTCAGAAGTCAGCGAAAAGGATTTTTTGCATGATTAGAATAAGAAGTGACAATCCCCTTGACAAAATAGTAAGTTATATCTGAATCACTATCATAATAGAGCCGGAACCATCTATATCATAAGTACATATTGCCCCTCAGGCTCCTTAGGGGCGGAAAGGGTGATTTAGATCTGAGGGGGCTTTGCCAAAAGCTTGTCGGATAGCAATATACTACCGAGTACGATACTGCCTGCGATACATTAGAAATTTTTTACATTATTCATGGTTAAATGGCCTCCTTGTTTAGTTATTGAATATTATATCAATTAAAGTGTGAAAATTGTAATTTTGACTTATCGAAATATGTTTTAGATAATATGAAGTGTGGATACGCTTTCTTCCTTGTCAGGAGTTTCTTCTGATGATCTTACAGCCACCTTCAATTCCATGATCGATGATCTGGTGTCTTCTTCCATTGGTGGCGACGGAAGTAGTCCCGGAAGTACACAGATTTCTCCACAGCTGCGTCAGGACTATACTGATTTCTGGAAACAGGCTTTCAGTAACACAAAATACGATGTAAAAAAAGCAGATAAAAAAGAGAACACCTATCAGATAACTGTAGATACCCAACAAATGCAACTTTACACTGCCATGGAACCGATTTATGATGAGAAACTTGCCGATTATCTAAAGGATAACAGCGTAGACAGTGACCAGTATATCGAAGATGTATACTCTCTGATGCTGGAAGCTTATCAAACCGCCCTTGACAAAGCAGAGTACAACGATCCAGAATCTGTTACTGTAACTCTTCAGAAAGATGATTCCGAGCAGTGGAGTATTTCTTCTGACGATATGACCACTCTGAAAAATGCTCTGATTGATCTTGCCTCTCTGAATCCTTCTGCTGATGGAACCACCGGAACACCTGCCCAGGTAACCGCAGAAGATATCGCTAACAGCCAGTCTGAGGGAGCTCCGAATATGGAATATCCGAAGGATCTGGAAAGTACACCAGCTTATAAAGTGGGCGATGCGATAACTATTCAAAGTGACGGAAAAGACGTTGCTACATTTACGATTGACAAAGTAGAAGTTACGGATGACCGCAGTGAATATGATACTTCTAATCCTGATAAAGTTATTGTCATTACATACACATATAAAAATCTGGCATTTGATGATCCTCTCTTATATGATCAGATGAGTTTTCGTGTGCTTGACGGTGATACTGTATGTCTTCCTTATTATCTGGCAGATCTGACTTCACCGGATCTTGCCACTACCGGTGGTGATGCAGTAACTGCTACCGCAGCTTACGGCATCAGTGCTTCCTGTAATGAAGTGACCATCTATGTGGATGGAGCTCAGATCGCATTCCCATTTCAGGTTTCCGCATCTGTTTCATAATGTTATCTTTTTCGTAACTATTCAGTAGCCACTGTCCCGCGAGGTGTTTTGACATGATTTTCAAAAAACTCTCCGTCTTTGTGTTTCGCCTCAAAGACCGGAGAGTTTTTCTTATCTTATTGCAGAATCATCTTGCTTTATTCACACCGGAACGTTCCACAGCAGGTTTCTTCACAGATACAGGCCTGGCTTCCATCGATGTGCACATGATCCGCCTGGCATACCTCCTGTCTGTTATAGGTACAATCATGAGCTGCACATCCGACCTGAATAGAGCTGCAGCCGCCTCCGCATGTATAAGCATTGGACATTCCGGTCTTTTCCACAAAACTTGAACACCAGGTTTCATTTTCCGTAGCTGCATGATCTCCTTTTACCTGGATATCTCCTTTGGAACAAAGATTATCCTTATTATACATACATTTTACCGCTGAACACTGTAATGCTGGCATTGCACATACCTCCTTCTTCTTAATAATAAAGAGCATGTCCGGACTGCTTTCTAATCCGGGCATGCTCTAGTATGTGCACATGTTCTGTTTTTATACCTAACATCACTATCTTAAACAAGTGCTTTTTCCAGTTTTTCGATCATCTCGTCGACATCTGCTTCCGTAATCACAAGCGGAGGTACCATACGAAGCACGTTCGTCCCTGCGGAAATAACCAGCAGACCGTTTTCAATTGCTTTCGTAACCACTTCTCCTACCGGTTTTCCTTCCAGTACCAGTCCCTGCATCAGACCTTTTCCACGTCTTGTGGTAATAAAATCATATTTTTCCACCAACTGATCCAGTTTTTTCTCCAGATACGGTGCAACTTTATTGACATGTTCCACAATTTTTTCAGATTCAAACAAGTCAAATACTTTACTGACTGCCGCACATGCCAGAGGGTTGCCGCCGTATGTGGTTCCGTGGTCGCCAGGTACTAAAGATGCGTTGGCTGTCTTTTCATTCAGGACAAAGGCTCCTACCGGAACACCGCAGCCCAGGGCTTTCGCGCAGGTCATAACATCTGGCTGTACACCGTAAGCCTGGCAGGCAAACATGTTTCCGGTACGTCCCATACCGCACTGGATCTCATCGAGGATCAGCAGAATATCATGCTCATCGCACAGTTTCCGTACGCCCTGAAGGAATTCCGGCTCTGCCGGATAGATACCGCCCTCACCCTGTACGGTTTCCATGATGATCGCACAGGTCTTGTCGGTAATCTGTGCTTTTACGCTTTCAAGATCATTGAAATCTGCAAATTTGATTCCTCCGATCAGTGGTTTGAATGGATCCTGATAGTGGGTATTACCGGTTACGGATAAAGCTCCCAGACTTCTTCCATGGAAAGAATGGTTCATCGCGATGATCTCATGATCGTTGGAGCCGTCTTTCAGGTAAGCGTATTTTCTTGCTACTTTGATCGCACCCTCGATGGCCTCGGTTCCGCTGTTTGTGAAAAATACTTTGGAAAGTCCGGTTGCTTTTACCAGTTTCTCTGCTGCTTCCATCATTGGTACATTGTAATACAGGTTGGAGGTATGGATCACTTTATCGATCTGATCCTTCAGTGCCTGATTGTATGCCTGATTATTGTATCCCAGGGCAAATACAGCAATTCCTGCTGCAAAGTCCAGATATTCTTTGCCATCTACATCATACAGATGAACACCGTTTCCTTTGTCCAGAACGATCTGGAAACGATTATAGGTATGCAGAATGACTTCTTCTGCCCGATCGATATATTCTTTACTGTACGTCATAATCTTTGATCTCATCCTTTCTCAGAATTGCGGTTCCGATTCCTTTATTTGTAAAGATTTCCAGCAGCAGACAGTGCGGGATTCTTCCGTCCAGAATATGTACTCTTGAAACACCTTCTTCGATCGCATCGATGCAGTTTTGTAATTTCGGGATCATGCCACCGCCTACATTGCCGTTATCGATCAGTTCTTTTGCTTCTTTTACAAATAATTTGGACAGCAGGGTGGACGGATCATTCGGATCCAGATATACGCCTTCGATATCGGTCAGGAATGCCAGTTTTTCTGCATGGACTGCCTTCGCGATCGCACATGCCGCATCGTCTGCATTGATATTGTAAGTATCAAAGTTTTTATCCAGACCAATCGGACAGATAATTGGAAGAAAATCCTTTTCCAGCAGATCTTCGATGATCTTCGGATTCACGGAAGTTACATTTCCCACATATCCGATATCTTCCCCGTTGGAATATTTCTTTTCTACATTTAACAGGGCACCGTCTTTTCCGCTGATACCCACTGCCTTTACACCGAGAGATTCTACCAGTGTTACCAGTTCTTTGTTGACTTTGCCAAGAACCATCTCTGCAACTTCCATGGTATCTTTATCGGTTACGCGAAGACCGTTGACAAATCTTGGTTCCATACCGACTTTTCCTACCCAGCGGCTGATCTCTTTTCCACCACCGTGTACAATGATCGGCTTGAATCCTACCAGTTTCAGAAGTACCACATCCTGGATGACCTGACGTTTCAGATTTTCATCCACCATTGCGCTTCCGCCGTATTTTACCACAATAATTTTCCGGTTAAACCGCTGAATATAAGGCAGTGCTTCGATTAACACCTGTGCTTTTTCCAGATATTCGTCTTTACCATTTTTTTGTTCTCCTCTTTCTGGTTCTTGTATATCTATTTATGAACGATAGTCCGCGTTGATCTTTACATAATCATATGTCAGATCGCAGCCCCATGCGGTAGCTGTCGCCTCTCCCATCTTCACATCTGCAATCGCTGTTACTTCTTTTTCGGAAAGAATCTTTGTCGCTTCCTCTTCACTGTAATCGGTCGCTACACCGTCTTTGATAATCTGCAGTTTTCCTGCTTTACTCTCAAAATACAGATCTACTTTTTCCGGATCAAACTGTGCCCCGGAGTATCCCATCGCACACAGGATTCGTCCCCAGTTCGCATCATGACCAAAGATGGCTGCCTTGGTCAGATTGGAAGTGATGATAGATTTACTTAAAGTTACCGCCTGTTCCTTGCTCTCAGCGCCAACTACTTTTACTTCAAATAATGCGGTTGCTCCCTCTCCGTCTCCGGCAATTTTCTTTGCCAGACAGGTATTGACATAGAGCAGCGCATCCAGGAAGGTCTGATAGTCTTCATTTTCTTCTGTAAGCTCATCATTGCCTGCAGCTCCGTTTGCCAGAAGCAGTACGGTGTCGTTTGTGGAGGTATCTCCGTCTACCGAAACCATATTATAAGTATCTTTTACTACGGTACTCAGTGCTTTCTGCAGCAGTTCCTTGGAAATTGCCACATCGGTGGTCAGAAAACCAAGCATCGTACACATATTCGGATGGATCATACCGGATCCCTTGCACATACCGCCAAGTGTTACGGTCTTTCCTCCGATCTCCATGGTCACTGCCACTTCTTTCGATACGGTATCTGTGGTCATAATTGACTGTGCTGCCAGTTTTCCTGCCTCTCTTGTATGGGATAACAGCGGTACCAGATTCTTTATGCCTGCACCCAGAAGATCCATCGGAAGCTGTTTCCCGATGACACCGGTGGATGCCACCAGTACAGAATCTTCCGGAATCTGTAGGCTTTCAGCTGCGATCTTTGCGGTTTCTTTGCAGTAACCATATCCCTCTTCACCGGTACATGCATTTGCCACACCGCTGTTGCATACGATTGCCTGTGCTGTCGGTGCATCGTATACAATATGCTGATCCCATTTTACCGGGGCTGCCTTCACCACATTAGTCGTGAAAGTTCCTGCTGCCACACACGGTTTCTCGCTGTATACCAGTGCCATATCTTTTGTGTTTCCTTTTTTGATCCCGGCTGCCAGTCCTGCTGCCTGAAATCCTTCTGCTGCGGTAACTCCGCCGTCAATGATCTTCATCATGTCCACTCTCCTTTGAGTCTCTTTCGTTCTGTAGTTTTTTCTCTCCTACGGGAACATTGGAACCAGTTCAAGTCCTTCACTCTCTTTCAACCCAAACATCAGGTTCATGTTTTGTACGGCCTGTCCAGCCGCTCCTTTTACCAGGTTATCAATGGCTCCCATCATGATGATCCGGTTGGTTCTCGGATCGATCTTGAAGTTTACATCCACATAGTTGCTGCCTTCCACCCATTTTGTCTGCGGGCAGACATCTTTTTCCAGTACACGGACGAATTTTTCATCTGCGTAATATTTATCATAAATTGCCTTTACCTCTTCATACGTCACATCTTTTTTCAGGCTTGCATAGGCCGTTGCCAGAATCCCACGGTTCATCGGTACCAGATGCGGAGTGAAGTTGATCGTGATCTTTTCGCCGCATGCATAACCCAGCTGTTCTTCAATCTCCGGGGTATGACGGTGGGTCGCCACACCATACGCTTTCATATTTTCATTGACTTCGCAGAACAGATTGTCCACTTTCGCACCGCGTCCTGCACCGGAGGTACCGGATTTTGCATCTACGATAATCGTGTTCGGATCGATGATGCCTTCTTTTACCAGCGGATAGCAAGTCAGGATACTGCAGGTTGTATAGCATCCCGGATTGGCTACCAGACGGGCTTTCTTTACATCCTCACGGTTGATCTCACACAGTCCGTACACAGCTTCTTCGATAAACTGCGGTGATTTGTGCTCCAGTTTGTACCATTCTTCATATACCTTTACATCTTTGATACGGAAATCCGCACTCAGATCGATGATCTTTACTTTCGACAGAATCTCTTCATTGACTAAAGATGCACACAGCCCCTGCGGCGTTGCTGTGAAAATCACATCCACCTGATCTGCCAGAACTTCCATATTATCATCCATGCAGTTTGCATCTACCAGCTGGAAGAAGTTCTGATAAATGGACGCATATTTTTTATCAATGTAACTTCTTGATCCGTACCACTTGATTTCCACATCCTTATGCCCCAGAAGAATACGAACCAGTTCCGACCCTGCATATCCGGTTGCTCCAATAATACCAACTTTAATCATTTCTTCAATCTCCTCTTTCTTTCATAACGTTAATTTATTCTACTCTCTTCCACTGCCAAAGTAAAGTGCCTGAGATGAGATCTTTCTTTTTTTCTCTTTACAGTTGCATAATTATACAACATTAGTGAATAATATGCAAGTTTTTTTATTTTTTTCCATTTCTCTCTTGCTTTTTCTATTTATATGATGTATATTATGCCTTGTAAAATTCATCTGAATTTGATTTTGTCTCGATAAGATATACAATCAAATGCATAAAAATACATTGTATACCGATAAACGGGACTGAACAATAACATATATCTGTAAGGAGGATATTATAATGAAAGAAAAAGTAATCTTAGCGTATTCCGGTGGACTGGATACTACCGCACTGATCCCGTGGTTAAAAGAAACTTTTGATTATGAAGTTATCTGCTGCTGTGTAAACTGTGGTCAGGGTGCCGAATTGGACGGGCTGGATAAGAGAGCTGCCATGTCCGGTGCTTCTAAATTATATATCGAAGATATCGTAGACGAGTTCTGTGATGAATATATCGTGCCTTGTGTACAGGCAGGTGCCGTATACGAACACAAATATCTGCTGGGTACTTCCATGGCTCGTCCGGCTATCGCCAAACGTTTGGTGGAAATTGCCAGAAAAGAAGGTGCTACCGCGATCTGCCACGGTGCTACCGGTAAAGGAAATGACCAGATCCGTTTTGAACTAGGTATCAAAGCACTGGCTCCTGATCTGAAAATTATCGCTCCATGGCGTATGACTGATGTATGGACTATGCAGTCCCGTGAAGACGAGCTGGAATTCGTAAAACAGCACGGCATCGACCTGCCATTCGATGCAAAACACAGCTACAGCCGTGACCGTAACCTGTGGCACATCAGCCATGAAGGTCTGGAACTGGAAGATCCTGCAAATGAGCCAAACTACAAAGATCTGCTAGTTCTCGGTGTTTCCCCGGAAGATGCTCCGGATCAGCCGGAATATGTAACCATGACGTTTGAAGCCGGTGTTCCGAAAACACTGAACGGAAAAGCAATGAAAGTTTCTGAGATCATCACCGAGCTGAATGCACTGGGTGGAAAACATGGTATCGGTATCATCGATATCGTAGAAAACCGTGTCGTTGGTATGAAATCTCGTGGTGTATACGAAACTCCTGGCGGAACTATCCTGATGGAAGCTCACGATCAGCTGGAAGAACTGATTCTGGATCGTGAAACCATGGAAACTAAGAAAAAACTGGGCAGCCAGTTCGCACAGGTTGTATATGAAGGAAAATGGTTCACACCACTGCGTGAAGCGATCCAGGCTTTCGTAGAATCCACACAGAAATATGTAACCGGTGAAGTAAAATTCAAACTGTACAAAGGCAACATCATCAAAGCCGGTACAACTTCTCCATATAGCCTGTACAACGAGTCTCTGGCATCCTTCACAACCGGTGATATGTATGATCACCACGATGCTGACGGATTCATCACTCTGTTCGGACTTCCGCTGAAGGTTCGTGCACTGATGATGCAGGAAGTAAAAAACAATAATAAATAATGCAAAACAGTTATCCCCGGCAGAATGATTTCTGCCGGGGATTTTTTTTATCTTTGTCTGTGGTTTTCAGGATTTTCTCGTTACCACACTTATTTCTATTTTTACTCGTTCTCTTCCACATACTTCTGAATATTCGAAGCATTTACATATTTCTTTGTCTCGTCTCCTTCGATGACTACCAGTGTCGGTGCCTGCATGATGCCGTATCTTGATACCAGTTCCGGGTTTTTCTCGGCATCGATCAGCTGATACTCTTCTTCCGCTTCTGCAAGCATCTGTTTCGCAATCTTACAGTTCGGACAGGTACTTGTGGTGAACAGATATTTCACACTGTCCGGATGCTGGATCTTCACATCGTCTTTTGTCATAGTTACCATCGTTCTGGTAGGATGTTTTCCGCCCATCACCGGCCGCTCCTCTTTCACTGCTTCCACCGGTTTTTCTGCCGGTGCACCGGAGTGAAGGATATCATACACGGTTCTGTTCTTGTATTCCTGCGCTTTTCCGTCATTCCAGTTCTGTACCGGACGGTAATATCCTGTAATTCGACTGTAGACCTCTGCCTTCTTGCCACAGGTCGGACAAGTGAAATGTTCTCCCGCAATATAACCATGTTCTTTACATACCGAATAAGTCGGTGACAGGGTATAATAAGGCAGACGATAATTTTCTGCAATCTTTCTTACCAGTGTGGCTGCCGCCTTCCAGTCCGGAAGTTTTTCTCCCAGAAACGCATGAAAGACCGTACCGGACGTATACAGGGTCTGCAGTTCATCCTGCACATCCAATGCATCAAAGATATCAGAAGTATAGTCTACCGGCAGGTGAGAGCTGTTGGTATAGTACGGGGTATCTCCTTCATGACCTGCAGTAATAATATCCGGATAATGTTTCTTATCATGTTTTGCCAGACGATATGCGGTGGATTCTGCCGGTGTTGCTTCCAGGTTATACAGTTCTCCGTATTCTTCCTGATAATCGGACAACCGTTCTCTCATATGATTCAGAACATCTTTTGTAAACTTCTGTGTCTTCTCATCAGCCATGTCTGCACGAAGCCATCTTGCATTCAGTCCTGCTTCATTCATGCCAACCAGACCGATGGTGGAAAAATGATTGTCAAAGCTTCCCAGATAGCGCTTGGTATACGGATACAGCCCCTCATCCAGCAGTTTTCCGATCACTTCTCTCTTGATATGCAGGGAACGTGCGGAAATATCCATCAGGCGGTCCAGACGCTGATAAAATTCATCCTCATCCTGAGACAGATAAGCGATCCGTGGCATATTGATGGTTACCACGCCCACAGAACCGGTGCTTTCGCCGGAACCGAAGTATCCTCCGGTCTTTTTACGCAGTTCTCGCAGATCCAGACGCAGACGACAGCACATACTTCTTACATCACTTGGCTGCATATCACTGTTAATATAATTTGAAAAATACGGTGTTCCATATTTGGATGTCATCTCAAAGAGCAGACGGTTGTTTTCTGTATCGGACCAGTCAAATTCTTTTGTGATGGAGTAAGTCGGAATCGGATACTGGAAGCCTCTGCCATTGGCATCTCCTTCGATCATGGTCTCGATAAACGCCTTGTTGACCATATCCATCTCCTGTTTACAGTCTTTATACTTAAAGCCCATCTCTTTTCCGCCAACGATTGCCGGAAGTTCTGCCAGATCATCCGGTACAGTCCAGTCCAGTGTGATATTGGAAAATGGAGCCTGTGTTCCCCAGCGACTTGGTGTGTTCACACCATAGATAAAGGCTTCGATACATTTTTTCACTTCCGGATAAGTCAGATGGTCTGTCTTTACGAAAGGTGCCAGATAAGTATCAAAAGAAGAAAATGCCTGTGCACCTGCCCATTCATTCTGCATGATGCCAAGGAAATTGACCATCTGGTTACACAGAACACTCAGGTGTTTCGCCGGAGCAGAAGTAATCTTGCCTTCTATTCCGCCTAATCCTTCTTTAATCAGCTGTTTTAATGACCAGCCGGCACAATATCCGGTCAGCATGGAAAGATCGTGAATATGGATATCTGCGTTTCGGTGCGCATCTGCAATCTCTTTGTCATAGATTTCAGACAACCAGTAATTTGCCGTTACCGCTCCGGAATTGCTTAAGATCAGTCCGCCTACGGAATAGGTAACCGTAGAATTTTCTTTTACACGCCAGTCTTCTACTTTCACATAACTGTTTACGATTTCTTTATAATCCAGGATCGTGGACTTCATATTTCTTACTTTTTCTCTCTGCTTGCGATACAGGATATAGGCTTTCGCCACCTCAGAATATCCGCACTGGATCAGCACATTTTCCACGCTGTCCTGAATATCCTCCACGGATACCTGATCTTTTTTATCTTTTTCTGGAAATCTGCGGTTACCCGTAGTCCCAGCATCTCCATCATATCCGGTGTATACTGTTTTTCCTGTGCCTGGAAAGCTTTCTCGATCGCCTGGGTAATCTTACTCAGCTGAAATGCTGCAACTTCTCCATCACGTTTTATCACATTAAACATTATTCCATCCTCTTTTCCTGTTGCTTTTACAGGCTGTATTTTATACGTTCACCTGCTTTTTGACCCTCTCGCAATTATTCCTTTACGGATGTGTCGATTACTATAGTAGCAAACCAATTATCCTCTGTCAATACAAAAAACTACCATATATTGTGTCTCATTTTCTACTTGCACAATATATGGTATGAATCTTATGTAACCTTATAAAGAGGGAAAAGCACCTTACTATAAGGGTTTGCCCTCTTTTTTCTTCTTTTCTCAGATCTGACTGTAAACCTCCATCGGCACATAAGCCTTCACAGAAATTCCTTCTGCCAGAAATTCTTCCTGCACCACCTGTCCATATTTTCGGATCCTGGCAATACTTCCTGCCTGATCATACGGAACCAGACGTTCAATATAAATCTGTCCTTCCCGCAAAACATCCGCAAGAAGTTCTTTCAGTTCCTCAAGTCCCTGTCCATTCTTTGCCGAAATCTGAAGTACATGATCGGCCTGAAATCTCTCAGCTGTCTTTATCCGTACACAGATCCTGTTTGTTAAACAGAGTGATCATTTTCTTATCCGACACCCCCAGCTGGCGCAATGTATCATAAACTACCTGCATATGTTCATCCATCTGGGGATTGGAAGCGTCTACCACATGGAGGATCATATCTGCATATTTGGCTTCCTCCAATGTACTTTTAAATGCCTCGATCAGATGATGCGGCAGTTTTCGAATAAATCCTACCGTATCTGTCAGAAGAATCTGCTGTTTGCCCGGAAGATCCAGCGCCCTTGTCGTTGGATCCAGCGTGGCAAATAACTGGTTTTCCTCAAGAACCCCTGCCTGCGTCATTGTATTGAGCAGTGTGGATTTTCCTGCGTTAGTATATCCCACGATTGCCGCCACCTTCACCCGACTCTTATCCCGCTGGCTGCGGATCAGTTCCCTGTGCTTCTGCACCTGCTCCAGCTGTTCTTTCAGCTGACCGATCCGGCTGTGGATCAGTCGACGGTCCATCTCCAGCTTTTTCTCACCCGGACCACGGGTACCAATGCCACCTCCGAGACGGGACAGCGAGGCACGCATACCGACCAGTTCTTGCCGCCCCGGTACTTTAATTGTGCAAGTTCTACCTGGATCTTTCCTTCGCTGGTCTTTGCACGCTGCGCAAAGATGTCCAGAATCACCATGGTTCTGTCCATCACCTTACATTCCAGTTCCTGCTCCAGATTATTTAGCTGTGCCGGTGAGAGTTCATCATCACAGATCACACCAGTGGCATCCAAATCATACAACAACTCTTTCAGTTCTTCCAGCTTTCCTTTTCCCAGATAGGTTGCCGGATGAATGGTCTCTCTGCTTTGCATGATCGTCCCAACAGTTACGGCCCCGGCTGTCTCAGCCAGTTCTCTCAGTTCATATAAGATTGTACGGTATCATCAGACTCATATGTCTGTACGCCTGCCAGAATCACCCGTTCCAGCTGTTCCCCCATCTCATACATGCTTTTTCCTCCTATCTTGTAGAAAGAAACTCGTTCTCCCGAAGAGCCGCCTCATCTTCCGGATACTGTTCCAGATATATCTTCATCTTTTCTTTTGCTGTAGCAAAATCCCGTTTATATTCATAGGCCACAATTTCATTATAAAGCAGACCCTGTTCGTCCTCTTTGGAATTTTCCTTCAGACCCTGTGCGATATTCTCCAGTGCGCTATCATATGCACCATCATAAATATCACACATTGCCAGTCCGTTATAGGCCTTGGCACCCTGCTCACTCTTTTGCAGATATTCCTGATACATGGATCTGGCACTTGCCGGATCTTCCATCTCCAGATATACCCGGCCCAAAAGCAGCATGGCATCCTCATATCCCTGTTCCATCGCTGTTTTCAATTCATCTCTGGCTGCCTCATAATTTTTTCATATTCGTAGATTCTTCCTCTGTGATAGCAATCTTCTCCGTCCTGAGGTTCTAACTCCAGAGCCATCTTCAGATAGGCATCACCATCTACTGCCTTGTTGTGATCCACATAAATCTGATAAATATTGATATACAGATTATAATCTTCACAGCCTTCCAGTGCTCTCTGAAAGTCTTTTTCGGCATTTTATAATCTTCCATGGAAATATATGCCTTTCCTCTCAGAAAAAATGCCTGTTCGTCTTCCCCTGCCTTCAGTATCTCGCTGTACACTTCAATCGCTTTATCTACCTCACCATAATCCATGCGTGCCTGGGCAAGATAAAACTGTACATCTTTTTTAAATTCCTTATCCGGATCATCCATATTGTTCAGACTTCTCGAAAAAGCAGCAATCGCCTCCGGATAGGCCTTTTCTGAATAATAGGCAATTCCTTCTGCCCGGTAACTTTCTGCCAGTTCTGCTGTTTTGATCGATTACCTGCTGAAATTCGTTTACTGCAGTAGTGTAATCCTTTTTTTTTCCATAGCCGCCCAGCCGCTTTCATAATGTTGTGCCGCATTATTTTTCCCACAGCCGCAGAACACCATCAGCGCACATCCAACCGCCAGTACCTCTTTTCTCATGACAAAATCAGTCCCTCTTTGTCCATCACTTCAATCACGCGCTGTACCATTTCACGACAGATCGCATCTTTTTTCGCTTCTACCATAACACGAATGACCGGTTCAGTGCCACTCTCCCGCACAAGAATTCTTCCGTCTTCTCCTAATTCTTTCTCCACCGAGGCAACTGCCTTCTTTACTTCTTCGTTGTTTCTTGCAGCTGTTTTATTGGCAACACGAACATTTTCCAGAAGCTGAGGATAAATGGAAACTTCTGATGCAAGAGTATTTAATAACTGTTTTTTTTTCAATAATAACTTCCATCAGCATCAAAGATGTCAGGATACCATCTCCGGTAGTAGCATGTTTGCTGAAAATAATATGTCCGGACTGTTCACCGCCGAGACTGTGTCCGTTTGCCATCATGTTTTCACAGACATATTTATCTCCTACTGCTGTTTTTTCGTACCGGATACCTTCCCTGTCACAGGCTTTATAAAGACCAAGATTAGACATAATCGTAGTGACGATCGTATTATTTTCCAGTTTTCCGGTCTCTTTCATATATTTTCCACAGATATACAGGATCAGATCTCCGTCGACTACATTTCCCAGATGATCCACAGCGATACACCGATCCGCATCTCCGTCATATGCAAATCCCACATCCAGATGTTTTTCTTTGACAAATTGCTGCAGCACTTCGATATGTGTTGATCCGCAGTTCGTATTGATGTTCGTTCCATCCGGCTCATTATTGATGACATAGGTTTTTGCTCCCAGTGCATCAAACACACTCTTGGCTACCGAGGAAGCGCTTCCATTAGAACAGTCCAGTCCTACTCTGTAGTTTTTGAACGAACGGGTAGGAATGGAAATCAGATAACCGATGTACCGGTTTCGTCCGGCCGCAAAATCCACCGTCCGACCAATCTTTTCTTTTGTTGCAAACGGAATCTTCGGAACATCATCATCAATATATCCTTCAATCATAGCTTCCACTTCCGCATCCATCTTTTGCCCGTTTCCACCAATGATCTTGATGCCGTTATCATAAAATGGATTGTGACTGGCAGAAATCATAATTCCACAGTCAAAATTTTCCGTCCGCACTACATAGGAAACGCTTGGTGTGGTGGTTACATGAAGCAGATACGCATCCGCACCGGAAGCAGTCAGTCCTGCAACCAGAGAATACTCAAACATGTAGCTGCTTCTTCTTGTATCTTTTCCGATCACAATCTGTGCTTTGTGTTCTCTTCCGTAATACCATCCAAGGAATCTTCCTACTTTATAAGCATGTTCCACAGTCAGATCCACATTCGCTTCTCCACGAAAACCATCGGTACCAAAATATTTTCCCATGATGTTTCCTCCGATCCTTTTATTTACATATTTTGTTTATTGGTTCATTTTTGCCAGCTTGGCTGTCTGGTCTGCTGCGATCAGGCTGTCAATGATCTCATCAAGATCACCATTTAAGATTGTATCCAGACGATGCAGGGTCAGTTTGATTCTGTGATCTGTCACACGGCCCTGCGGAAAGTTATAGGTACGGATCTTCTCGGAACGGTCTCCCGTACCTACCTGGCTTCTTCTTGCTTCCGCTTCTTCGTCATGACGTTTCTGCAACTCCATATCATACAGACGGGAGCGCAGAACACGCAGTGCCTTATCTCTGTTTTTAAGCTGTGATTTTTCATCCTGGCAGGAAATTACAATACCGGTCGGGATATGAGTCAGACGTACCGCGGAGTCTGTGGTGTTGACACACTGTCCACCGTTACCGGATGCACGGAATACATCAAACTTACAGTCATTCAGATCCAGCTGGAAATCAATTTCTTCTGCTTCCGGCATGATTGCTACAGTAATCGTAGAAGTATGGATACGTCCACCGGACTCCGTCTCCGGTACACGCTGTACACGGTGCACACCACTTTCGTACTTCAGACGGGAATATGCTCCTGCACCATTGATCATAAAAGTAACTTCCTTGAAACCGCCGATCCCGTTTTCATTCAGAGACATCAGCTCGGTTTTCCATCTGCGGGACTCTGCATATTTTACATACATACGATAGATTTCAGCGGCAAATAAAGCAGCCTCGTCACCACCGGCTCCGGCGCGTATCTCAACGATAACATTTTTACTGTCATTCGGATCTTTAGGCAACAACAGGATCTTCAGTTCTGTCTCCAGTTCTTCAATTCTGCTTTTTGCATCTGCCAGCTCTTCTTTCAGCATCTCACGCATCTCTTCGTCAGATTCTTCATCCAGCATCATCAGACTCTCTTCCACCGTCTGCTGACACGCTTTATATTCTTTGTATGCATCCACAATTGGCTGCAGTTCGCTCTGTTCCTTCATCAGCTTCTGAAAACGTGCAGGATCATTTGCAACTCCCGGCTCGTTTAATTCACTTAAAATTTCTTCCAGACGAACCAGCAGATCTTCTAATTTATCAAACATTTCTCTTCCTCCTGGTATATTTCATAACTGTTCAGTACCTTCACAGTTACGATTCAAAATGCATTCCAATTATTGTTTTTCTGTCCAATGGCTACCCGGTCAAGTCCTGCCAGATCTTTGATGATCTTTACCTGTCCATAACCGGCTTCTGTCATCATCTCTTTCAGTGCCTCTCCCTGATCATATCCGATTTCAAAGCAGAGCCATCCGCCCTGTTCCAGATATTCACCTGCCTGCGCCACAATCTTCCGGTAAAAATATAACCCGTCTTCCATCCCGTCAAGTGCCAGTATCGGCTCATGATCCCGTACCTCCGGCATCAGTCCCTCCAGTTCTTTCGTGGCAATATACGGTGGATTCGACACGATCACATCATAAACTCCCTCAACATCCGAAAACAGATCACTCTCTCTGAAATCCGCTGTGAGTCCCATCCTGTTTCTGTTTGCAATTGCAACCTGCAGTGCATCTTTGGAAATATCTACACCTGTTGCCGCGCTGATCCTGCCCTTACATTCTTCCAGCAAGCTCAGCAAAATACAGCCGCTTCCGGTACATACATCTAATAACCGACATCCCGGCATAATATGTTTTATTGTCTCCTCCACCAGAACTTCCGTATCAAATCGTGGAATCAGCACACTGGAATTAACCAGAAATTCATACCCCATAAACCAGGCTTTTCCGGTCAGATATTGTACCGGAATCCGTTTTGCCCGGTCCCGGATCATCTCTTCATATCTTTTTTGTACATCCGGATCTATTTTATCAGTTCCGTGAAGAAAATAATAGCTTTTTTCTATTCCGAAGACTTCTTCCATCAACATCCATGCATCCTGTCCGCTGTCCGGTACTTCGGCTTTCTCCAGTGTTTCGCTTCCCCATGAAAGCAATTGTCTCAATGTACTCATGACTTTTCTCCGTATTGTTCCGGAAAGTTTTCTTTCAGATAACTTCTCCAGTCAAATACCGCTTCTACCGCTGCGATAGCAACCTCTGCCATCTCCGGTTCCGGCTCTCTCGTTGTCAGATGCTGTAACATCAACCCCGGTTTACTCAACAATGCTACAATTTTGTTATCACTTTTTCCTGCCAGCCGGATGATCTCATAAGATACTCCGGCGATAACCGGCATCAGAAGCAGACGGATCACTACCCGCAGTACCGGTGAAGACACCCGGATAAACAAAAAGAAAATAATGCTGACGATCATGACAAACAGCAAAAAGCTGGTTCCGCAGCGTTTGTGTTCTCTGGAACTTTTCATTACATTTTCCACATTCAGTTCCAGTCCGTGTTCCACACAGTTAATACACTTATGTTCCGCTCCGTGATACATAAATACTCTCTGAATATCTTTCATTCTGGAAATCAGCACCAGATAACCGAGAAACAGAATCATGCGTACACATGCTTCTGCAACAGCGATCACGCCTTCCGACGTCGTCACATTCCGAAGAAAGCCTGCCAGGAAATACGGCAGCATGATAAACCAGGGCTATGGAAAATATCACAGAAAATGTCATTGTCCCATACAT
>ENA-OPYX01000878-OPYX01000878.1-human-gut-metagenome-genome-assembly--contig:-NODE-878-length-17079-cov-3.169597_pt1 | contig 17079 bp, 20 predicted proteins | sample MGYA00242639_ERZ504486 | MGnify/ENA primary metagenome ERZ504486 (study PRJEB26092, sample SAMD00036296) | human gut metagenome | host: Homo sapiens | study: EMG produced TPA metagenomics assembly of... | reverse complement strand
TTCGCGGTGACGCCCTTCAAATCGCCGAAGCCGTCACCGTTCGAATCCATGAAGGATTTCGGGTAAATTTGGTAGACAACTTTATCTTTAAAATCATTCATGGTACACACCTCACAAAATCAGGCAATGCCTTTCTTTTTGCCGACGCTGACGGTCAGCACAAAGGGAACAACGATGGCAATGACCATGCACAGCGCAAAGCTGAGCATATAGGCAGGCTGGATGGACAGAATGCCGGGGATGCCGCCGACGCCGATAGCGTTGGCCGTGGTGGAAGTAGCTACGCAGACAGCTGCCGCGATGGCCGAGCCGATCATGCCGCAGATGAACGGGAAGTGGAATTTCAGGTTGACGCCGAACATAGCGGGCTCGGTAACGCCGAGGTAGCAGGAGATGCAGGAGGGTACGTTGACCTCCTGAGCGTCCGCGTTTTTGCGCTGTAAGTAGATCATGCCAAGGACGGCAGAACCCTGCGCAATGTTGGACAGAGCGATCATCGGCCACAGCATCGTGCCGCCGAAGTCGGCAATCAGCTGCATATCAATGGCGTTGGACATGTGGTGCAGGCCGGTGATGACGAGCGGGGCGTAGACAAAGCCGAAGATAGCACCAAAGATGACGCGGAAGGAGCCGGAAATGCCGGCGTAGACAACATCAGAGATGACGGAGCCGATCTTCCAGCCGATGGGGCCAAGGATGGTATGAGCGACGATGACGGACAGGACCAGCGAGCAGAACGGCACAACGATCATCGAGATGACCGGCGGGCAGATCTTGCGGAAGAATTTTTCCAGATACACCAGCGTGAACGCGGCCAGCATGGCGGGAATGACCTGTGCCTGGTAGCCGATCATGTTGATGGTGAAGAAGCCAAAATCCCATTTCGGGATGTCCGCCGCTGCCGTGGACGCGACGGCGTAGGCGTTCAGCAGCTGGCCGGAAACAAGCGTCAGGCCGAGGACGATGCCCAGGCTCTGGGTCGTGCCCATCTTTTTGGTGACGGACCAGCAGATGCAGACCGGCAGCATGTGAAAAACGGCCTCACCGATCAGCCAGAGGAAGCTGTCCACGCCCGACCAGAACTGGCTGATGTCGCACAAGGTCTGAGTGCCGTTATTGAAGAAATAGATGCTGTCGATGCAGTTGCGGAAGCCCAAAATCAGACCGCCCGTAATGATGGCAGGGATCAGCGGGGCGAAGATCTCGGCCAGCACGCTCATAACTTTTTGCAGGGCGTTCTGGTTCTGCTTGGCCGCGCTCTTGACAGCCTCCTTGGAGACACCGTCGATGCCGGAGACCGCGATGAAATCATTGTAGAAATCGTTGACCGTGTTGCCGATGATGACCTGGAACTGGCCCGCCTGGGTGAAAGTGCCCTTGGCGGATTTCAGTGCTTCAATTTTGGCAACGTCCGCCTTGGCGGGGTCGTTGAGGACAAAGCGCATACGCGATACGCAGTGGGATACCGCCGCAATGTTCTCCTTGCCGCCGACGTACTCAAGCAGCAGCCGCGCGTCCTGTTCGTATTTACCCATAGTGTTTTCCTCCTTTTGCCCGGTAGAGCGGGCATCTTTGAACTTGTTCATACAAGTTCTCCTTACAGCCACAGAATACCAAACTTGTTCATACAAGTCAATATGCTTTTGCAAAAAAGCAGTGCAGTACGCCTGTTTTCGGCACTGCTCACAAGTTGCCCACTTGAAATTTAGCCGAAAAGACGGTATACTAAAGTAAATGTTTGAACAAGCTGCGAGGTACACACCATGCCAAAGGCAAAATATGAAGGCATTTATCACAGCATCCAAAAACGCATCGAGGCGCAGGATTACCCCTATCAATCGCTGCTGCCCAGCGAGAATACGCTGATAGAGGAATACGCCTGCTCCCGCAACACAGTTCGACGCGCATTGGCGGAGCTGGTAGCCGACGGCTATGTGCAGACCATGCAGGGGCGCGGCGTGCGGGTCATCTACCAGCCGGTGGGCAAAACGACGTTTACCATCGGCGGCATCGAGACGTTTCAGGAGACCGCCCGCCGCAACCGTCTGCACGCTGTGACGAAGGTCACGAAGTTTGAGACTGTCATCGCCGATGAGTGCCTTGCCGCCAAGAGCGGTTTCTCGGTTGGGGATGAGCTATGGAGTATTGAACGCGTGCGGTATCTCGACGGCAAAGCGCTGATTCTCGACGTCAACTACTTTTTAAAGGAGTTTGTCCCCGGCCTGACGCCGCAGATCGCGGCCAGCTCAATCTACGATTACATTGAGAACATACTGGGAATGCAGATCATCACCAGCAAGCGCCGCATGACGGTGGAACACGCCACCGCCCGCGACGAAAAGCTGCTGGACATGGGCACCTATGGCTGCGTGGCCGTCGTCGTGAACCAGACCTTCAACGCCGCCGGTCTGCTGTTTGAGTACACCCAGTCCCGCCACCAACCGGACTATTTCTGCTTTCAGGACATTGCCACGCGGAAAAAGTGAGCGGCAGACACCCGGTGCAGGGGTATCCACCTGGGATTTTGCGCTGGGCCGGGGCTCCGGCAAAATGGGTTTTAGGGTGTCCCTTCAGCAAAGAACAAGAAGGATGACCGTTGTGGCCATCCTTCTTGTTCTTTGCTGCCTCTATTTTGCGTAAAAAAATGCAAGTGACAATAGGCGCATAGCAAAAGCGATAGGGTAAAATCCGTCCCCACATAACTTCGCTAAATCAAAGTTTAGCGAAGGACAGGGGAGGCTCCACACTTTTCCCAAGTTTTTATTATACCTCTTTCGGCTAAATCTCTTTACACCTTCAGCATTCTGTATCCAATGCCGATATGCGTCTGGATATACTGCGGCGAATCCGGCTCGGATTCCAGCTTTTTGCGCAGCGTAGCCATAAAAACACGCAGCGAGGCCACGTCATTGTCCCAGGAACTGCCCCAGACTTCGTGGGTGATATAAGTATGGGTCAGCACTTTGCCGCAATTCTTGGCCATGACGCAGAGCAGTCTGTACTCGATGGGCGTCAGGTGCAGTTCCTGCCCTTTCAAGGTGGCACAGCCAGCCGCAAAATCAATTTGCAGATCACCGTTGGTAAAAACCGAACAACCGGCGGCGTTTTGCAGCATCGAGATGCGGCGGAACGTTACCCGCAGCCGCGCCAGCAGCTCCTCTACCGAGAACGGTTTCGTCAGGTAGTCGTCGGCGCCGCTGTCCAAGGCTTCGATTTTATCGCTGTCCTCGCTGCGGGCACTGATAACGATGATGGGCATCGCAGACCAACTGCGAATACGGCGAATCACCTCGATACCGTCCAGATCAGGCAGACCAAGATCCAACAGCATCACATCCGGTGCATGGATCGTTGCCTGTTGGAGTGCTTCGGACGCAGTAGCCGCCGCAATGTACTTGTAATCCTGCGTTTTCAGTGTCGTGGTAATCAGGTTGCGGATAGGCGCATCGTCCTCCACAACCAGAATCAAGGGTTTATTCATGCAAAGAAACCTCCCCAAGGGGCAGTGTAAAAGTAAAGATGCAGCCGTGCGGCTTATTGTCGGACAGTGTAATGGTGCCGCCGTGGGCTGCGATGATCGTGCGGCATAAGGCCAGTCCCAGCCCAAGGCTGCGGCGGCTGTCCGAAATGCGTTTTTCCCCGGTGGAGAACATTTCAAAGACCTTTTCTTTTGCTTCGTCGGGAATACCGGGGCCGTCATCGCTTACCCGAATTACGGCGCTTTCCCCCTGCGCCGCAGCGGAAAGGACAATGTGCGACCCGGCAGGCGTGTATTTGATGGCATTATCCACCAGATTGATCAGGACCTGCACAACCAGCTTGGCATCCATGTGTGCCAGCAGCAGATCATCGTCCATCTGTACAGTAATCGTGTGCTGCGCACTGTGCCGGTTGGTATGGCGCAGGGCTTCTTCAAACACTTCACTTACTAACTCTGTAGAGATGGACAGATTCATCCGCCCATCCTCAATGCGGGAGATGGAAAGAATGTTCTCCACCAGATTGATGAGCCACATAGAGTCGTCGTAGATGTCCAGAAACGTTTGCTTGCGGGCGGGGTCGTCCATCTTCTCATAGTTGCTGATGAGGTTGGAGGCATTGCCGGAAATGGATGTCAGCGGGGTACGCAGGTCGTGGGAAATCGTGCGCAGCAAATCGGCGCGCAGCTGTTCATTCTTGGCGCGAACGGCAGCGCGCTCTTTCTCCTCGGCATTGCGGATATTCTGAATCGCCAATGTGACCGTAATGATGGAAACGATCAGCATAATGGCAAAGGTGACAGGGTAGCCGCGCTCGTATGCGTGCAGCGTCAGGCGGGGCTCTGTAAAGCAAAAATTGAAAAGAAGCACGCTGGAAAACGAGCTTAAAAAGCCGTAGAAATAGCTTTTGGTAAAAAGCGAGGTCAGCAATGTCCCCAGAATATACACCGATATGATATTTTTTGGTAAAAGAGAAATACCAGAAAACATTGCCGATGCCGGTTGCAGCGGTCAGGATCAGCACTGTGATCAAAAGATCCTTTGCCTGTCGGACGGCCTGCTCTTTCATTGTATCGGGAGATGGCTTTTTAAATATTCACAGCAAATCCTCCCTTCTGAAGGTTATCATACCATATTTCGGGCGGCATTACCAGCGCCGGAAGCCTTCACGCCGCTCAAATTGTGCGCGGCGAACGCTGCGCCAGAACGCATCACACCGGATACCGATAAAAACAAGAAAAAGTCCTGCAGCCAGAAACAGCAAAATCAGCAGTGCCGTTCTCAAATGAACCACTTCCCTTGCAAACGATCAGATATGAAGCACCGACTCAGGGCCTTGCCCTCGCCCAGCACCAGCAATGTGCCGTCACCGGGCAGAACCGTGTCCGAGTCAATGTTGACGTCGGCAATCCCGTTGCGCTTGATGCCCAGAATGTTGATGCTGTATTTCTTGCGGATATTGATGTCGCCAACGGTCTTTCCGATCCACGCGGACGGCACAGATACTTCCAGAATGGCGTGGTCTTGGTCCAGCTCGATATAATCCAGCACATGGTCGGACCCATAGCGGATGGCCGCCCACTTGGCCAGCTGCTTTTCCGGGTAAAGCACCTCATCCGCACCGTTGCGCAGCAGAAATTTAGCCTGCACATCCCGTTCCGCACGGGAGACGACCATTTTTGCGCCCAGCTCCTTCAGCAGAGAAGTGGTTTCGAGCGAGCTCTGAAAGTTTCCGCTGATCGCCACAATACAGACATCAAAATTGCGGACGCCCAACGCCTCCAAGAATTCCGCGTTGGTGCTGTCGCCGATTTGGGCGTTGGTCACAATGCTCAGAACGGCGTTGACGCGGTCCTCGTTTTCGTCCACCGCCATGACCTCATGGCCGAGCTTGTTCAGCTCCTCTGCGATGTGGCGGCCAAATCGACCCAACCCGATCAGTAAAATAGATTTCATGGTATGTACCTTTCTTTATCCTACGGTGATGCGTTCCTGCGGCAGCCGTGCCGCGCTGCTTTTGCTGCCGGAGAGCGCTGCATAAATCATAGTCAGTCCGCCGACGCGCCCAATGAACATCAAGAAAATTAAAATCCCCTGTGAGACGATTCCAAGATGCGGTGTCAACCCCAGAGACAGCCCTACGGTAGCAATGGCCGAGGTCGTTTCAAACAGACATTCGGACAGCGGCAGCGTCTCCACCGTGCTGATGACAAACGCTCCCGTCAGCGAAAGGATGAGATACAGTGTAAAAATAGCTGCGGCATCATGGACTGCTTTTTCTTCCATCCGCCGCCCGAACATTTCGGGGCTTTTCTGCCTACGGAATACAGCAAACGCATTGGCGGCAAGCACTGCCGCCGTTGTTGTCTTGATGCCGCCCGCCGTAGAACCCGGTGAACCGCCGATGAACATCAGCAGAATGGTAAGGCCGCGCCCGCTGCTGGACAGTGACGTATAGTCTGCCGTATTGAATCCCGCTGTTCGGGGCGTTACGGACTGGAACAGCGAGAGCAGCAGCCGCTCCCGCAGGGTGCTGCCTTTGAATTCAAAGCAGAAAAAGTATAGCGTTGGCAGCAAAATTAAGAGCGCTGTCGACGTCAGAATAACTTTGCTCTGCAGCCGATAAGCGATGAAAGCAAAGCCGATTGCACCGCACGTCATCCCATGTCAGAAAGCCGATGCCGCCCACAACGATCAGGGCGGAAATCGTCAGGCTGATAACCGGGTCTGCGCGATATGCGGTCAGCGAGACAAAAGGCATGTCGGGGGTACCCATTAAATCAAAGCCCGCATTGCAGAAAGCGGAGACGGAATGAAAAACGGCTTTCCATATCCCGGAAACGCCGAAATCCCGGCAGAAAACCGGGAGCATACAAAGCGCGCCGATTCCTTCTATTATCAAAGAGGTACGGATCACAAAGCCTGTCAGCCGCACAATGCCGCCGACTTTTGGAGCAGACATGGCCTCCTGCATCCGCCCGCGCTGGGACAGGGAAATGCGCCGACCTGATAAAAGCGAGAAAGACGCGCCGACTGTGATCACACCCAAGCCGCCGATTTGAATCAGCACCATCAACACGGCCTGACCAAACGCTGACCAGTGAGAAGCCGTATCCCGCACAACCAGCCCTGTGACACAGACGGCGGAGGTTGCTGTGAATAATGCCTCATGGAAAGGGGTGACGGTGCGCTCCTGCGCAGAAATCGGCAGCATCAGAAGGGCCGCCCCGATAAGGATAACCGCTGCAAACATCAGAATTATGGACTGAAAGTAATTGAGCTTACAGGCTAAACGCCGATGAAATGGCAAGAGAAATCACACTCCAGCAGAATTTTCGTACAATACAGTATAGCGCCGCCCGTTTAAAGATGGTGTTAAGCTTTTCTGCCGGAATATTAAGATTGCGTTAAGATTGCATTGCACCCGATGCTTCGGAGATGATCGTGCATTGGCTGTTTCGTCTTTGCACGAAAAATTCGCCGTTTCCACAAGGAAACGGCGAACGATAGACGAATACTGTTTTTCTGTCTGCTTGACGGTGTGAACCTCCAAGCATTTTATGGCTTTACTTCGGTCTTTTTTGGGGGAATGTGCAGCAGCCTCTCAAAACCCACTTATTTTCCAAGCACAACGGACAGCTTGATTTCCTTTTCCGTTTCGCTCAGGTCGAAATCACCGCCGTCAGCGACGGTCACGCGCAGCTCATAGAGTACGCCGTCCGTCAGCTCCGTCACAGCCGCGCCGGTCTCATCGGTGATCGACCACAGCTCGGGGGCAACCTTTGCCAGCTTGCCGTCTGGGCCATAGGCGTAGAGCGTCAAATCGGAGGCGCTGCCGGACAGGTTGTTCATGCGGAAGGCCACCGTGGTATTGGGGTGCACATTGCGGATGGCCGCGGTATTGCGCCAGCTTGCAACCGTACCTTCGCCGCCGTCCTGTGCAAACTGATCCTGCGCAAGCACATTTCTTGCCGCCTGATCGAGATCGACCTCGCGGTACGGAAGCTCGGGCAGGTAGACAAAGCGGTCCTGCAGGCGGAGCAGCTCCAGATAGCCGGTGGGACAGTAGAGTGCATTTCCGCTGTTGCCGGTGTACATGCCAATGGCCATATTATTGTAGCCGTACTTGTTGGAAACATCCATCGTAAAGACAGTCTCGCCGGTTGCAAAGTCGAGAATGATGTACTGCCACATACCCGTGGTCAGATCCTGCACATAGCCGTAGATATAGCCCGTTGCGGTGGAGAGCTTCATGATCGCTGTGTCACTCAGATCGTTTCGGGTCCAGATGCTCTTCATCTCGTAGCCGCTGTCGGTTTTCACGGTGTCCACGCGCTCGACGCCGGGGGCGATCATGGCATTGCCCTTCATCAGCCAGTTCTGGTCATAAATGTTGGCGTAGCTCTGGATCGAAGAATCGTTGTTGGGGTCGGCAAGGCCTGCGTTGCCCGCGCCGAACCAGTTGCAGACAATCGTGCTGACCGTGCCCGCGCCGTCATCGTAGACGATTGCAGAGTTTTCGATTGCCACCTGATAGCCATCGGGCAGATCATCGAGCACCGGCGTTTTTGCCACGACCTCACCGGTTTTCATGTCGAGCGCAAGAAGATTTACGGGGTCTGCATTGTCGGTGAACATCACAAGCTCCGGCGTCAGCGACGGAGAGCAGCCGCCGCCCCAGGCAAGACCGCCGCCGGTGGTCTTGTCGCCTTCACCGCTGACCTTCGCGCCGACGCTCTCATACGGCGTACACCAGACAGCCTCGACACCGTTGTTGGCGCGCAGCAGATAGCAATTCTTATTGGTCAGAATGACCGCGCCGTCCTTGGAGGCGGCAATGCCGTTTTCCGCGCCCTCGCCGGGCGTCAGCTCGTAGACGAAAACCGCCTTCGACAGGTCGGTCTGCTCACCGTTGAGGATCGCTTCGATTGCCGAGTGGGCGATATAGCCGAGAACGCCCTGCTGCTGGCGCTCGGGATAGATGCGGAAGCCGCCGGTGGCGAACCAGAGGTTCCCGTCGTAGTCAATACCACGGAAAGAAGATTCTGCGTCAGCTCCTTGCCGAGCGCGGCCTCTGCCGCCGCCTTGATGTCGATGTCAAGCACCTTTTCAAACTCGGGAAGGACATTGCCCTCCTCGTCCGTTGCGCGGAGCATCAGTACATGGTTGTTGCTGGTCGGGCAGACGATACGGTTTTCAGCGTCCAGGAAGGTGTAGGAGCTTTGGATCAGGTAGCCGCCGCCGTCATGCTGCTTCGGGGAAAAATAACCGAGCGTCTTTGTCTCCTCCGCATTTAGATCGCGGATGGCGATGCCGCCGAGCAGCGGAACGACTGCATGGCCGTAGCTGTCAAAGTAAATGGCGGGCGACGCATTCGGGTTTGTCGTTTCATAGGAAACATGGATCTCCGGATAGATGCCGAGCGGCAGAATTTCGTCGGTTGAATCGGTGTTATAGCCGTCGTGATGGATGTTCGCATCACTCTTTGCCATGTAGGGGGTTTTCCTCGACCTGCTTGGGCTGCAAGGCCTTCACGGGGAGTGCGTCGGATTCCGGCGCGGAAGGGGTCGTTTCCTCGGCAGGCGCGGCTGTGGCAGCCGGTGTTGCTGTGGCGGAAGGCGTCTGCGTGGCCTCCGCCGGTGCCTGTGCTCCGCTGCAGGCTGCCATCGACAGGGTCAATGCTCCTGCCAGCAGGAAGCTGCCTGCAGTATAAATCGGGTTTCTCTTTTTCATCGGTGATCCTCCTTGCTGTGTTGGTTATGATCCGCTCGGGGCGAAGCAGACGGTTGTTTTTCCTCTACCCATACATAAAGCCCCTGCCGGAATGCTTCTTCCGTTATCGGCTCCAGCAGAAAGTAGTCTACGCGCAGCCGGAACGCATGCAGGGAAAAATCCAGCTCGCTGCACCATATAATGCGCGTTTTCGGGAAAAGCGCCCGCAGGTGCTCCACTGCATTCAGCCCATCCACGCCCGGAAGGGAAATTACAGCGTTGGTCGGCGCATTTTTGCGCGCGACCTCAAAGAATACCTCCTGCCCGCGGTAGCAGTCCACCCTGGGAAACAGACCGCGCTCTGCGCAGAACCGTGAAAGTTGTTCTCTGTAAAAGGTCTCCTGCGTTTCGCTCTTTGTCAGCACGGCAATGTGGTACATAGCGCTCCGCCCCCTTTCTGCCGTCGTTGACTGTTTCTGCTTTCAGTATACGGAACGGTGCAGGCTTTTCAAGCCTTTTGGCACGAAAGCCCCAATTCCGGCACGAAATCGGGTTTTTCCGCCGTGCCGGAGTCGGAAAGTTGTGCTATAATGTGCTATAATTTAAATAGAAACTTTCCGGAAGGAGCCAGTCCGGCATGAGAATAGCAATTGTGGATGATCTTGAGACCGAGCGCGCACAGCTGAAAACGCGCCTTGCACGGCAGCTGCGCCTGTGCGGCGCCGAGGCGGAGCTATTGGAATTTGAAAGCGGCGAGAGCTTTCTCGCCGCAGAAAAAGAGCAGCGCTTTACCGCCGCGTTTCTGGATATTTACATGCACGGGATGAGCGGCATGGACGCTGCCAAGGAACTGCGCAAAACGGACACAGACTGCCTTCTGGTTTTTACCACGACCTCAACCGACCACGCGCTGGAGGGCTTTCAGGTCCGTGCGCTTCACTATCTCGTGAAGCCCTTTTCCGAGGAGGAGCTTTCCGCCCTGCTGGTCGAGATGCTTGCAAGACTCCCCCGCCCCGAGCCGGTCCTGACGGTGAAGGTCAGCGGCAGCGATGTCCGTCTTTGCTACCGGGACATTATCTCGGCAGAGCATTTTGCACATCTGATCAACATCCGCACGACTGCCCTGAAAACGCTGGTCACCCGCCAGAGCTTTAAGGTGTTCACCGAGCCTCTGAAAAAAGATCCCCGCTTTTTCGTCTGCGGCAGAGGCATGATCGTCAATTTAGAGCACGCCGCAGATTTTCGGGACGGTGCCTTCTGCATGACAGACGGCAGCAGCGTCTATGTCAGTCAGGAGCTTTTAAAGCCTGCCCGGCAGGCGTTTATGGAATTTCTGCTGCAAAGGGAGCGTATGAAATGAAGGATATTCTGCGTCCGGTTTTGGAGCTTCTCGTCGTACTCCCCGGCCTTTTGCTTGGATATTTCCCTGTAAAAACCCTATCTGAAGCAGTCCCCCGGAAGGCTGGCCGCCTGGCTTTTTCCCTTGATGGCGTGCCTGTGCATCGGCAGCGGGCTTGCCTGCTATCGGCTTGGGGCTTCTACGTTCCTTGCCCTTGCGGGGGTCGCGCTGGCTGCGATCTGCCTGTATACCAGAACGCTTACCATCTCCCTCTGGAAATCCGGCACGATTGCGCTGTCCGTCTGCGCGGTGTTCGCGTGCGTGAACAGCCTCTCCCGTGCCGTCAGCGCCGCGATCATCCGGAATCTGCAGCTGCCGCCGGACGGACCGTGGCTCTGCCTGGGCGCCTGCGTGTTCTATAACGCCGTTTGCTGGGTCATCGTGCTGGCCGCGTATTATCCTGCGACACATACGGTGCGTGCGATGGTCGAGGACGACAATTTTGCGCAGACCTGGTATGTGTTCTGGGTCCTGCCGCTGGCGTTCATCCTTTTGAATCTTTTCATGATCCCGCGCTATCAGTCAACGCTCCAGACTGGCCGCGTACTGCAGGGCTATATTGTGCTGAGCAGTGCGCTTCTGGTCTTTATGTTCTGCTTCAATGCAGTTTTCCTGCTGATGGCAACCAGTCTCAACCGCAATGCGAAGCTGCAGCAGGAAAACCAGTTTCTTTCGATGCAGCAGCAGCGCTATGAAAACCTCAGGACCGCCATCGAGGAAGCGCGGCAGGCACGGCACGATATGCGCCACCAATTAAATCAAATTTCTGCGCTGGCCGAGGCAGGTGACCTGGAGAACCTGAAAAGCTACCTTGCAAAGACCGTCTCCCGCATCCCGAATCTTGATATGTGCTTCTGTGAAAACCGTGCGGCTGACAGTGTTGTCGGCTATTACTGCGCCATGGCAAAGCGCGATGAGATCCCCTTCCGCGCCAGACTCGACCTGCCGGAAACACTGCCGGTTGACGAGATCGATATGTGTCTCGTGCTTTCCAACCTGCTGGAAAATGCGCTGGAGGCAAGCCTTCGCACCGCACCGGGCAGGCGGCAGATCGAATTTGACCGCCTATCTGCATGCGGATCGGATCCTTCTGATCGAGGTTGAAAATGCGTTTGACGGCGAGGTCAACGAAAAGAACGGCGTTTTCCGCTCCTCCAAGCGGAGGGAAAACGGGATCCGGTATCCAGTCCGTCACCCGTATTGCGGAGAAAACCGGCGGCACCAGTACCTTTACCCATCAGAACGGCACCTTCACCGCCAAGGTCATGCTCTGCGGATAAGAGAATATTCAGGGCATATCCTGACAACGCCCGGTACTACAAACCGCAGGGAGTGCGGGCGGCTGTCCCCTGCTTTTACGAAAGGAAAGGAGCAACACAATGGAGCAGCTCTTGCGCCAACGCGCAGAATCGATTTGGACAGCGGCCATCCGGTCCGTTTTGCCGGATGAGGCGGTGCGCCGCGCTTTGGAGCATTTTCAACCGCAGGGGCGTGTATTTCTCGTGGCGGCGGGAAAGGCCGCGTGGCAGATGGCCCACGCGGCGCTGGCCGTGCTGGGCTGTGTAGACGGCGGGATCGTCATCACAAAATACGGCCATGTCAGGGGGCCGCTGCCCGGCGTGACCTGCTGCGAGGCAGGGCATCCGGTGCCGGACGACAACAGCTTTGCGGCCACCCAGCGGGCGCTGGCGCTTGTCAGCGGTCTGCGGGCGGACGACACCGTGCTGTTTCTGCTCTCCGGCGGCGGCAGCGCGCTGTTTGAAAACCGTTGCTGCCCGCTGAGGAGCTGCAGGCCATCACACAGGCGCTTTTGGCCTGCGGTGCGGATATTGTTGAGATCAACACGATCCGCAAGCGGCTGTCTGCCGTCAAGGGCGGGCGGTTCGCGCTGGCCTGTGCGCCCGCCGCGGTGTACAGCGTGGTGCTCAGCGACATTCTCGGCGACCCGCTCGATATGATCGCCAGCGGCCCGGCCTGCCCGGACAGCTCGACCTGCGCGCAGGCTGCTGCCATTGCGGAAAAAGTACCGGCTGGCGCTCTCCCCTGCTGCTGCGGCCCTGCTGCGGCAGGAAACGCCCAAAACGCTGCCCAACGTGACCACAAAAAATCACCGGCAGCGTGCGGGAGCTGTGCCGTGCCGCTGCGGACGCCTGCCGCGCCGAAGGGTACGAGCCGGTTTTTGCTGACAGACTGCCTTTGCTGTGAGGCCCGGGAGGCCGGCAGCCTTCTGGGAAGCATTGCCCGCACCCACGCAGGGCCAGGGCCGCAGGCGGGCCTTTATCGCGGGCGGCGAGACCGTTGTGCATCTGACCGGTCATGGGCTGGGCGGGCGCAATCAGGAGCTTGCCTTAGCCGCAGCCCCGGCGCTGGCCGGGCTGCGCGGATGCTGTGTTTTCTCGGTGGGCAGCGACGGCACCGACGGTCCCACCGATGCCGCGGGCGGCTACGCGGACGGCGAAGCCTTAGCCGCCCTCACTGCGGCGGGCCTGGACGTGCCCCGTGCGCTGGCCGACAACGACGCCTACCACGCCTTACAGGCCGTTGGCGGTCTGATCATGACCGGCCCCACCGGCACAAACGTCAACGACGTGGCAGTTGTGCTGACGGAATGACAAAAAGCAGACCACTTAAAAACGCCATCTTCTGTTTGCTTCTATAATTTTCTTTTGGACGGGAAAGCCCCGCCGCTCTCATGGCGAGGGAGCGGCGGGGCCTTTTCCGTATGTATCAGTATTCAACGCCCTCGCGCGCGGCGATGCCTCGGGTGTAGGGGTGCTTGACGGCGCGCAGCTCGGTGGAGTAGTCGGCGGCGTCCTGCATCCAGGCGGCGGGCTCACGCCCGGTCAACACGACCTCTGCCCCCTGTTCGGCGCGGGCGGCGGCCTCCCGCAGCAGAGCTTCCTCCACAAGGTCATTTTTGCAGGCGGCACAGGCTTCGTCCAGCACCAGCAGGTCAAAGCTGCCCTGTAAAATCGTCTGTAACGTCCTGGTGTTCGTCCGGCGTGCCTCGGCGCGCTCTGCGTCGGTCATAAGCCAGGTAAATTTCGCGTTGGGGCAGGCGTAGACGACCGCCCCGCAGCGGCGCAGCATTTCAATTTCGCCGCTGGAGCCGTCTTTTAAAAATTGCAGGATGACCACCCTGCGGCCATGGCCCAGCGCCCGCAGCGCCAGCCCCATGGCGGCGGTAGTCTTGCCCTTGCCGTCGCCCCAGTACAGATGCAGCATGGCTGTTCTCCCCTTGCAGTAAATTTCCGTCTTATTATAGCACACCCTCCGCGCCGCTTGCAAATACCGGCAAAAGAAAGAAACGGGATGCCCGCAAAAGTGACATCCCGTTTCTTTCTTTTATTGCTCAGTAGGGGCCGGGCATGCCCGGCCCGGCTGTGTAAGGAATACAAGCGCCTTTCGGTAAGCTGCGGGCCGCACGTGTGCGGCCCCTACCGCTCTGCTTCCCGTTTATTCCTCGTCCTCGGTCTTGATCGTAATGTTCCGGTCCGTCTTGGCCTCGATGCTGTTGGCGCGGACAATGTCGCGCATGTCGATGCCGGTGGCCTCCTTCATGGCCTCCATCGTCTGGGCCATCAGCACCGGCACATTGCCGGAGACACCCGACACGCCGGACGCATCGCCGCCGATGATGGACACCTTGTCGATGCTGGACAGGGGCTGCGCGACGCTCCTGGCAATTTCAGGCAGGACCTTGATCATCATTTCGGCCACAGCGGCGTCGTTGTACTGCTTGTAGGCTTCGGCCTTCTGCTTCATCGCTTCGGCCTCTGCCAGGCCCTTCTGGCGGATGGCCTCCGCCTCGGCCTTGCCGACCAGCGCGATGCCCTCGGCCTCCTGCTGCTTGGCAAACTTCGCGGCCTCGGCGGCACGCTCGGCCTCATACTTCTGGGCCTCGGCCTCCTTCTGGCGGCGGTACAGCTCGGCGTCGGCCTGCTTGCGGACCTCGGCATCCAGCTTGCGCTGCTGGACCTCGGCCTCCTGGGCGGCCAGGTCGACCATCTTCTTGCTGGCGGGCGATCTCGGCATCGGCCTCGGACTCCTTGACCTCCTTGGCGCGCAGGTTCGTCTGGATCATACCGGCGGCGTTCGCGTCGGCGGCGGCCTTGTCAGCCTCGGCCTTCAGCTTGGACTTTGCCAGCTCCAGCTCGTTGTTGCGCTGGGCAATGGCGGTCTGAGCTTCGATCTCCTTCTCGTTCGCGGCCATGGCGGCGGCAGCCTTCGCGCAGGAGACGTCGCGCTCGGCCTCGGCCTTGGCGATGGAGGCACGCTTTTTCACAAGCTCCTCCTGCTCGACGCCGATGGCTTCAATAACGCCGTGGTTGTGGCCCATGGCGTCCACGGCGTCCTTGACGTCCTGCACGTTGAAGGTCACGACCTCCAAGCCCATCTTGGCCAGGTCGGGGCGTGCGTTCTCCACGACGCTGACGGCCATCTGCTTGCGGTTTGTCAGGATCTGGTCCACGGTCATCTCGGACACGATCTCACGCAGGTTGCCCTGCAGCACATCGTTGATCTTTTCATTGATGTGCGCCTCGTCCATGCCGAGGAAGTTCGAGATCGCGGACTGCTGGCGGGAATTGATGTACTTGCGGATGTCGTCATATCCGGCGTTGCGGACCTCCTCGTCCGAGACGGTGGAGTTCTCGCTGTAGACCTGGACGGTGACGACGCTGTCGAGCCAGAGGGAGACGCCCTCCTTGGTTTTAACGCCCGTTTCCGGCGTTTTCACGTCGATTTTCAACAGGCGCATGTTCAGGCGGTCTGCGCGCTGCACAATGGGCAGCACAAAGACGCCGCGCCCGCAGACGACCTTCGGGCGGGAGAGGCCGAAGCCTGTCACGACGATGGCCTGGGTCGGCGGGGCCTTCTTGTAGCAGAGAAAGCAGAAGGCAATGACGGCCGCGGCAACAGCGGCAGCAATAATGAATCCCATACTCTTGTTCCTCCTTCAGAACACATTGGGCCGCAAAAAAAGCGGCAGCGATAAGGGTCGTCATCAGCGGGTTTTCTTGCTGATGATGCTACCATTATAGCTGCCGCCCGTGCTCCAAAACAGGACAGGTTTCGCAAAATACAGGGTGCTATTTTGCTGTTTACAGCGCGTCCTTCGCGCTTTTACATTTGCTTGGTAGGTTTTGCTTTTTCGGCCAGCAGGCACAGCACTACGGTCAGCACCATGTCGGGCAGCGTGTAGCCCACCGGCGTGTCAACGCCCATCAGCAGGCGGTAGGCGATAAAGCCCACGAGCCAGATAACAAGGTTGCGCGCGTCGGCAGCCACGGCAAAGCGGTCCCGGTGCAAAATAAAGTGGTCTGCGATCTGCACGGCGATCATCGGCGCGAACACCGAGCCGATCAGGTACAGAAAGCCCGTGATGTCGTCCATCGGGAAAAGGATGGCCGCCGCCGTGCCGATGACCGTCACGGCAATGGCGGTCTTTTTGCCGTTGAGCTTTGCGGACAGGCTCTCGGCAGAGATGCCCGCGCTCCACGCATCGAGGAAGGTCGTCGTGACCGTGGAGAAAACCAGAATGATCAGCGCGGCAATGCCGAGCCCGGCCTTGACCATGATGACGGCAATGTCATACTCGCCGGTAAAGATGGCCGCGCCCATGCCGATGACGTACATCCAGCAGGATACCGCGCCGTAGACCAGCACGCTGACCCAGGTCGCCTGGGTCGGCTTCTCGGCGTCGCGGGTGTAGTCGCTGATGAGCGGCAGCCAGGACAACGGCATCGCCACGGCCAGCTCCACCGCCGCACCGAAGGTCAGGCTCTCGCCGTCAATGCCGACCATGGCGTTGCCGGAGAAGAAGATGACCTTGCACAGCACCAGCGTCAGAATAAACAAAGCAGCCATCGTAATTTTGTTGATCCAGCCCAAATCGGTCACGCCGACGGCGATCCACACGATAATCAGCGCACCGATGACAAGGCACCAGACCCAGCGGCCAATCGCAAAAATGCCGCCGACGGCCAGTGCACCGTCATAGATCATGATGGCCGTCCAGCCGACGAGCTGCAAAACGTTCAGGAACGCAAACAGCAGGCCGCCCTTCTGGCCGAAGCTCATTTTTACGGTTTCCATAGCGCTGCGGCCCGTGCGCCCGCCGATGAGACCCGCCAGCAGCATCATGGCGCAGCCGATGATATGCCCGAGCAGAATGGCTGCAAAGCCCTTTGCCATACCCAGCGGCGCAAAGGCGGTGCCGGTCAGGATCTCGGCCAGCGAGACGCCCGCGCCGAACCAGATCAGGCCGTTCTGAAAGGTAGAGGTCTTTTTCATTCGACAAAATCCCCCTTCAGTGCGAACATGTGGTTCATCGGGCCGGAGCCGTGGCCGAGGTCAAGCATAGCGGCCAGTGCGCCCGAGATGTACGCCTTTGCGCGCTCCACCGACGTGTCAAGGTCATAGCCCTTCGCGAGATTCGACGCAATGGCGCTGGACAGCGTGCAGCCGGTGCCGTGGGTGTTGGGGTTG
>ENA-OPYX01000877-OPYX01000877.1-human-gut-metagenome-genome-assembly--contig:-NODE-877-length-17084-cov-3.310963_pt1 | contig 17084 bp, 18 predicted proteins | sample MGYA00242639_ERZ504486 | MGnify/ENA primary metagenome ERZ504486 (study PRJEB26092, sample SAMD00036296) | human gut metagenome | host: Homo sapiens | study: EMG produced TPA metagenomics assembly of... | reverse complement strand
AAAATCCTATGGAATTCTACTATTTCGTACCTCTATCTTTCTTTATGTTTTTATGAATACCTGAAGACATTCTCGTATAAAATTAAGTATTGTATGTTGAACGTTATCGGTTTTCAAATTTTTTAGTAACAGACAAATGTTTATTATAAATGCCCATACAGTAAAACATACACACTGTGTAGTGGTTTGAATAACGTAAATTATTTGAATATTATAAAAAGCGATCATGTGTTGGCAACCGTACGGACACGTCTGCACTTAGCGAGTGGATGGTCGTTAGACCATTCAGGAGCTTAGTACAGCTACGTGGGAGTCCGAACGCGAGTGGGTTGCAAACATATGATCTCTTTTTATAATATTCCACCAATAATTTTCGTCATTCAAATCACAATTTAATCATTGAGGCTTTTTGCTTCTTCAAATTCTTTCACCATAACATCGTTAGGTTCTTCTGTACATAAACTAACTACGATGATCAGAATAGAAGATACGATAAATGCTGGTAACAGGCAGTAGATTCCAAAAATTCCACCTAATTTTCCCAGAGTCACTGGCCATACAAGTGCAATGATACCTCCACTTAACATTCCAGCGATTGCTCCTTTTAAGTTTGTTCGTTTCCAGAAATAATGCAAACAGTGTTAATGGGCCAAAGGCTCCACCGAATCCTGCCCATGCATTTTCTACTAATCCGAATACAGAGCTGTTTTCATCCATTGCGATAAAGATACCGATCAATGCGATCACGATCGTTGTGATCCTTGAAACTAACAGTACCTTTTCTTCAGACATTTCTTTCTTAAATAATCCTTGGAATAAGTTCTTTGATACGCAGGATGATGCAATTAAAAGCTGCGAATCAGATGTACTCATTGTTGCTGCAAGAATTCCTGATAAAATAACTCCTGCCATAAATAATGGGATCAGTCCTTTAAATAAATGTGTTGTCATATAAATAAAGATTCTCTGATTTCCATTTCCAGCTAATTCTGCTACATTGGGATAAAGTGCTGCTCCTGTAAATCCGATACATACGGCTACACTTAAAGAAATCAATACCCAGATCATTGCGATATTTCTTGATTTCTTTACTTCTTGTGGATCACGAATCGCCATGAATCTTACAAGGATATGTGGCATACCAAAGTATCCAAGTCCCCATGCAAGTCCGGATAAGATTGGGATCACACCCTGTGATACTGCACCTCCTGTTGCTGGATCATGGTACTTCATAACATCAAAGAATCCTTCCATTGCCTGACCGTGTGCAATAACATTCGCTACTCCACCTGCATTCACAACTCCAACGATCAGTACGATCACAATGGCAAATGACATTAATAATCCCTGAATCAGGTCTGTTGTACTTGCTGCTAAGAATCCACCCATGGATGTATATAATACAATAACGATCGCACAGACGATCATACTCTTCTGATAATTTAATCCAAATACAGAGTTAAATAATGTACCACATGCAGCAAATCCTGATGCGGTGTATACTGTAAAGAAAATAAGGATCATGACTGCAGAAATGCTGCTTAAGATCTTCTTATCATCTTTAAAACGGTTACTGAAAAAGTCTGGCACTGTGATCGCATTATCTGCTACTTCTGTATAATGACGTAATCTCTTTGCCACGATCTTCCAGTTTAAGTATGTACCAAGGATCAATCCGATTGCTGTCCATCCTGCCTGGCTGAATCCTGTTGCGTATGCAAGTCCAGGAAGTCCCATCAACAGCCAGCTGCTCATATCAGATGCCTCTGCACTCATTGCAGTAACCCATGGTCCAAGTCCTCGTCCTCCAAGGAAATAGTCTTCGGATGTCTTTGTCTTCTTACTGTAAATGACACCAATCCAGATAACCATTGCCATATAGAGAACCATTGCGATCAATATTGGTAATTTCATATGATTTCTCCTCTTCTTTATGTGTATTTATCTTCATGATCAAAGTCTTATTTGACCTGAATTTTGACATGATTGTCTATTTTATCACATTCTTTGGATTGATTCAAGAAAAAGACAATTACTCGACATGCTCCGGCATGACAACAGCTGCCACAATATATAACAACAATCCTGTTCCTGTTGTGCATAATGCTGCTGTAAGGATTCGTACCAAAGTTGGATCTACCTCAAAATATTCTGCTAATCCTCCACATACACCAAATAAAAAACGGTCTTTTCTTGATTTATATAATGTTTTCTTCATTTCCTTTTCCTCCATCTATCTGTTACTTTGTTTTACAATATTGTATTATCGAAATCGATCGTAAGATCTCCACTTCCACAATCTATATTAATCCATCTTAATGCATCGATATTTCGTTTTTTTAGATCATCTTCGAAAAGTATATCTCCAATCTTAACATCTCCATTTCCACAATCTATATTATAGTTATAATCTTTTTCTGTTCCTGCCATTGTCAATGTGACATCTCCAGAACCCAGATCAATCTCTGTCTTTGATGTTGTGATCGTTGTCAGATCAATATCTCCACTTCCACAGTCTATGTCAAGTTCGTCTGTGATATTCAAAGAATCTGACGCAATGTCTCCACTGCCACAATCCATGGAAACTTTCTCAAAGGTAACTCCTTTGGGCAGAATAACTGTGATCTCATCGTTTGATTGAAACCAAAATAATTTAAAATGTCTGCTCTTCTGCTTGATTTCAATCTCTCCATCTGACTTTAATATCACTGGCTCCCAGCTTCCTTTTTTCTTTATGATCAGACGATCCTGATTCCCATTTTGTAGCTTCACATCTCCACTTCCAATATCAATATTTAATTTCCGGATCTGATCTGCTCTTATATTTCGTTCCTCTGTCTGTAATTTACCGCTTGTCTTTCCTTCTGCATAATTTCGAATCTGTCTTGGATCTGCACCCATAACAAATGCTGCTATGATGCATCCGATTCCTGCAACAGCCGTTACTGATATTAATATCATGCATACTTTCTTAAATGTCTTCAAACTTATTCACATCCTCTCCCAAAATTTCTGTTCCAAAATTCACGGATCTTTGCAATGATCCATGGAATGGCAGTTGCACAGATCCATACAAGGAACCATAATAACAAAATTCCACCAGCGATCATCAGAAAACCGCCGCCCATCAACAATAAACCATATGGAACTGTCGTAAACATCTTATAAATTCCAGCACCGACCAGTCCAAGTCCTCCAAACAACAATCCTGCACAACTGCCAAAAATTCCTCCTGCAATTCCAATCACAATGCCAAAAATACCAGGAATCAGCCAGCTTCCCACAAAGACAAGAATTAAGATCATCAAAATGATATTCCGGTTTCTTCTTCCCTTCATATGCCATCTGCTGCCTTGTTTTGCTTCCTTTTGTGAGTCTTTTCTGCTCATCTGCTGGTGATCTTCGTAAGTTTCCTGTCTGTATCCTTCTTCTGTATACTCACTGCTTGCCTGATTTCCCTGTACAGAATCACGGATCATCCTCGCGATCTTCTCTGGGGAACCAAGTTCCTTGATCACCTGTTCTTCTTTCTCTTCTCCTGCTTCCTCAAAATAATCTTCATAATATGCGATCGCATCTTCAATTTCTTCTTCTGGAAGATCTTTTAGTAAAAAAGATAATCTCTTTAAGTACTCCTCCCGGTTCATACTCTCTCTCCTCCTTCAAAAATTCCAGATATTCTCTGGGAATATTGTTTCCATTCTTCTTTATATAACGAAAGCTGTGCTATTCCCACAGATGTGATCTTATAATATCTGCGGTTCCTACCGCCGTATTGCTTATCATAAACTTCCAAGCAGCCATCCTTCTTAAGTCTCCTTAATACTGGATATAATGTAGATTCTGATACTTCTAACACTTCTCTTACATCCTGTGTGATCTTATATCCATACGTACCTTCTTGTTCTCTTGATACGACAGCCAGAACTACCGCATCTAACAGCGCAGCTCCTGTATTAAAAACCATTGGCATCCTCCTTACTCATATTATATGCCATATAATATTATATTTTTCATATTATGTCAACTCGCTGTAGATTTCTTATATAGCGTAATTTACATGAAAAGAAATCTGCTGTAACTAAAAAGAGACCATCACATATCTCTATGCAATGATCTCTGTAATATTTATTTTAAAACTGTTTTGAGCTGATTGACCGCTTTAGCACTTGTCTTGCTCTTTAGATCCTGATAGTCAAAGAATGCAAATCCATCCACATGATTCTTTCTTGCATACTGAACCTGTTTCTTTAAGACTTTGGTATCACTCTTCCATTCTTTTCGCTCTGCACGATTCTGGCCAACATTATGTCCCGCACGATATACTGCGATTCCAATATAAAGTTTAACTTTCTTGCTCTTTGCTGCCTTGATCCAACGATCTGTGACTTTATTAAATTTTGCAGTTGGATGTTTAAATCCCCAGTATACCTGTGGGCAGATATAATCAACATACTCTGTAGAATTTAGCCATTTATAGATATCTACATAATATGAATATTTACTCGTCAGATTATCAATATTTCCTGCTGGACTGATACCATATGATACATTTGGATCTACACTTTTTACTGCTTTTTTCATCTGTTTTACAAGAGTATTTACCTGTGCACGACGGTAAGTATAGATACTTTTCTTTTTCTTCTTATAAGAAGATTTGTTGTATTCTTTTGCATCAAATGCCTTTTTGACATTACGTTTTGTAAAAGATGGATAGAAATAATCATCCATATGAATTCCATCGACATCATAATTTTGTACGATTTCTTTTACTCCGTTTGTGATCAGTGTTCTGACTGCTTTCTTGGATGGATTGTAATACAAACTTTCCACCATAAGATAATACATTTCTTCTTGTAGACTTCTTGGCATGCCATTTTCTTGCCTGATTATTCTTTGCAAGTTTCTTATAATTCGTAGAACCTGTTGTTACACGATATGGATTTACCCATGCCTCGATCTTCATGTCAGTGTCATGTGCAACTTCTACCATGATCTTTAATGGGTCAAATCCTGGATTTCTTCCCTGTTTTCCAGAAATATATTTGGACCAAGGAAAATACTTTGACTTATAAATGGCATCTCCAAATGGTCTTACTTGCACGATCACGCGATTCATTCCAAGACTCTTTCCTTTTTTGACAACACCTGTAAAGTAGGTACGGAAATTTGCTGCCGTTCTCTTTTTATATTTTGCACGATAAGAGTCATAATCGTAGAAAGAAAACCAGAATGCTTTATATTCTCCCATAGACTGTGTCTCTTCCTGCTGTTCCGTTGTAGTTTCTGTTGTCGCTTCTGAAGCTGTTGTTGCTTCTGTTGTCGCTTCTGAAGCTGTTGTTGCTTCTGCCGTTGTTCCCTGTGCCGGATCATTTCCATCTCTTGCTGCTGCCAATACCATATGGCTGCATAAATTCACAAACATTGCACTGACAACCAATAATGCGATCCATTGTATCTTCCCTAATTTTAAATGTTTCATATTTCCCTCCGATGTATCTTCTGTCTGCTGTTTTACTTTATTAAATCCATTCAAAATGTTCACATGCTTTCTTAATACCGTCATTGACATTTGTATCGGTCACATAACTTGCCATATCTTTTAAATCCTGGCATCCATTTCCCATAGCAATGGAAAACCAGTCTTTACAGAACATATCCATATCATTGTAATCGTCCCCGAATACAACCACATTTTTAATATCTGCGCCAAGATATTCCATCATCTTCACAATACCACCACGTTTATTATCTGGCTGGAACATTAAATATTCTGGTTCAAATCTCAAATGCCCGATCAACTCTTTCTTTGTAAGTTTCTCTTCTTCCTCTTTTGGAATAGCTACATAAATCTTGTAAATCGCGTCGACACTGTCAATATCTAACATATCATCGATGATATATCTGGTTGGTTCTTTTCTCTTTCCAACCTGTCTTAGAAATTTATCGTCTGTCATATAGACATCTTTCGTATCATCAAGAGCTACACACCATCCATACCCTAATTCTTCTGACTGATGAATGATCTGTAAACACCCTTCTTTATCCAAAGGAATATTTTCCACTAATTCATTGTTGATCACACAGCCATTGCCTCCACAACAGACCATATTTTTAAACCCATTGGCTCCTGTGAATTTACGTGCTTTGTAATGTGCTCTTCCAGTTGCGATCGCAACAAAATGTCCATTTGCTTCTAAACGATCCAACGCCTCTCTGGCACTTGGCACAATCTTCCCTGTCGATCTATCTGTCAATGTTCCGTCAATATCAAAAAAGAAATATTTCTTTTCCATTGTTATCTACTCCTTATGAATTCTTATCATAGCATTTTATTTATTGCAATGAATTTAACTGTTCATAAAATGTTGGATAAGACACATCCACACATTCTGAATCTTCGATCACAGTTTCTCCTTCTGCATTGATTCCTGCAATCGAAAATGTCATAGCGATTCGATGGTCGTATTTACAATTGATACTTGCTCCATGTAATGGATTACCGCCTTTGATGATCATTCCATCGTCTGTCGCTGTCGCATCAACACCCATTTTCACAAGATTATCAACCGTTAATGCGATTCGATCAGACTCTTTTACCTTCAACTCTGCCGCGTCTTTGATCACTGTCTCACCTTCTGCAAATGCTGCTAACAGTGCAATAACTGGAATCTCATCGATCAATGTTGGAATGACTTCTCCACCAATCACCGTTCCTTTTAATTTGCTTGTCTTTACAACGATATCTGCTGTTGGCTCTCCCCCATTATCGATCACATTTTCTAATGTAACATCAGCTCCCATATCTTTACATACACGTAGGATTCCATCTCTTGTTGGATTGATTCCAACATTTTTTAAACGAATACATGAATTTGGTGTGATCAGTCCTGCTACGATAAAGAAAGTTGCTGAAGAAATATCTCCTGGAACCACGATATCTGTTGCGATCATCTCTTCTGGAGGTGTGATCGTCGCTGTTGTATCATGTGATTCTACTTTCACTCCAAAAGAACGAAGCATTAATTCTGTATGATTTCTTGATAATGCTGGTTCTGTCACACTTGTCTTGCCATCTGCATATAATCCTGCTAATAACACACAGGATTTTACTTGTGCAGATGCAACTGGAGAATCATAATGTGTTGCATTTAATTTTGTTCCTTCAATCTTCAATGGTGCACATCCATTTCCATTCACACTTGTGATCTTTGCACCATCTGTTCTAATGGTTTGATGATCCTTCCCATTGGACGTTTATTTAAGGATGCATCTCCAGATAATACAGTTTCAAAATCCTGACCTACAAGAATTCCTGAGATCAATCTTGTTGTTGTTCCGCTATTTCCTACATCTAATGTCTCACTTGGTGCCTTTAAGCCATGAAGTCCATTTCCATGAACAGTAACGTTCGTTCCATTCTGTTCGATCAAAACACCCATCTTACGAAAACAATCAATCGTTGACAGGCAGTCTGCTCCTGATAAGAAATTGCTGATATGTGTTGTTCCTTTTGCTAAAGATCCAAACATAACTGCTCTATGACTGATCGATTTGTCTCCTGGAATTGATAATTCTCCTCTAAGTCCCGCACTTTTTGTTAATTTCATGTTTTTATTTCCTCTCGTATACTGTGTAGTTTTTATCTCTTAAGATTTTTGTCGCCTTCTTTGCTGATTCATCATCATATAACATGATCTTTAAAACACCTTCTTCGAATTCACGGTTGTGAATGATTCCAATATTCTTGATACTTACATGATTCAAAGCAAGCAAGGTTGTCGTTGTTGCGATCGTTCCTGGTTCATCTGGAATATCAATAAAAATCTCGTAAGATTTCTGGATCAGACCAACCGCACTGTCTGGCACAGAATCTCTATATTCTCCTGCCTGTTTAAAATAATTATTCAAATATTCTCTGTCTTCCATATCAAGTGCTGCGATCACATATCCTAAATGATTCTGTGCTTTTTGCAGTAATTCTTTGATATTCTTCTTATTTGATAAAGAAATCTGTTCCCATACGACTGGAGATGAAGATGCGATTCTTGTGATATCTTTAAAACCACCTGCAGCTAACTGTTTTAAGATTCCATCATCTGTATCCATATTACTTACGATATGTACCAGTTCTGCTGCCATGATATGTGGTACATGACTGATCGCTGCAGTATAGGCATCATGCTGCTTATAATCCAGAATGATCGTTAATGCTCCTAATTCTTCAATGAAGTTTGTAAAATCTTTCACGCTTTGTTCGCTGACTTTCTTCGTTGGCGTGATAAAATAGTAAGCATTCTCAACTAATCTGTCAGAACTGAAAGAAAAACCTGCCTTCTCTGATCCTACCATCGGATGTCCTCCGATAAAGTATTCTTCCATTCCTAATTCTTCAATCTTTAAGTGAATCTCTTCCTTTACACTTCCTACATCTGTTAAAATACAATTTTTATTAATCGATCCTTTCAGATCTTTTAGATACATTACATTATATTGAACCGGTGCACACAAAAATACATAGTTGCATTCCGCAAAATCTGTTTTGCAGTCTGTAGCAATTGAATCAATGATTCCATCCTCCAATGCACTTTTGATCGTATCCGGGTTTTCATCCATTCCAATGAGTGTATAGTTTGGAAAAACTCTTCTTATTCCCTTCGCAATGGATCCACCGATCAATCCTAAACCGATAAATCCGATCGTAAAATTGCTGTCTGTCATTGTTTTACTCTCCTTTTTTCTTGCGGTGATCACAAACTCTTCTCATTCTTTGATCACACTTAGTTTTTATTTTAACTTCCTGTATTTAAAAAGTCAACACTGACACGCTTTAAAGTGACAAAGTATTTTCCTCTCTATTTTCTTGGATTTCCTACTTGAATACCAAAAAAAAATGCTTTATGATTATCTTAACAAATTATTTTACACTAACTTATTTTAATAAATGGAGTTTTCCAATGTTTGAAAAAGCCGTTATCTACGCAACAAAATGCCCACAACGGTCAGACAAGAAAAGGCACCAATCTCCTTTTAATTATCCACCCTATGGAAGTTGCTGCCATCGTTGCCGCTATGACTCTCGATCAGGATATGCTTTGTGCCGCTGTCCTTCATGATGTTGTTGAAGATTGTGACGGAATCTCGATAGAGGACATCCGTCGTGAATTCGGTGATATCGTTGCTTCTTATGTCTATCAGGAAAGTGAAGATAAGAGTAAGACATGGGTTGAGAGAAAAGGCAATACGATCGATTTCTTAAAGAACCGTGCATCCCGCAACGCTAAGATCATCGCCCTTGGTGACAAGCTTGCTAACATCCGTGCACTTTATCGGGATTATAACATCCTTGGCGAAGAGTTATGGGAGAGATTCAATATGAAGGATAAGAAGATGCAGAGTTGGTATTATCGTGGAATGATCGAAGGTTTTGCTGATCTTTCAGAATTTCATGAGTATGAGGAATACTGTCAACTTGTAAATGAAGTTTTCCCTGAAGAGTAACACAAAAGAAAAAAAGACTGATTTCGCAAACATTGTTAAATGTTTGTAAAATCAGTCTTTTTATCAGATTCTGAACTCTTTTGCCATCAAGATCGTTGCGATCGCTAGCAAAATACTACAGATAAAGATAGAACTTCCTCCTGCACGACCGGTTAAAAATCCTCCGATCACTGCTCCAATGATGAAAAAAGTAATAATTCCATAATATCGTAAACTTTTCTGCTTTAAGGTTTTGTCTCCTGTTTTGAAATACTGACAGAGTGCTTCTGTTCCACTTCTTAAATTACCAGTGCACATCGTACTGGCAAATGGATGTCCATGAACCCTTCGAAATGTCTCCACCTGCATAGAACATACAAAAGAAATCAGTACATTCGCCACAACATCATATTGTCCCAACGGAATAAATCCAACAACCGTTATCAGCACAAACTCAAGTGCCACAATTCTCTGTCTCCAATGAATCTTATGTTCTTCTTTATAAAAATGCTTTACGATCTCAACAAGAATTACTCCCAATGCAAATGCAAGGATTGGAACAAAATAGTAAAATGCCTGTGTAAAATCCCGCTTTTGAAGATTCACACCAAACAATACGATGTTTCCTGTCTGTGCATTGGCAAATACATGTCCACGCATTAAATAACTGTAGGAATCAAGAAATCCTCCTACGATCGCAAGAATTGCTGTTAAGAAAAAACTTTCTGACATCTGCAAACGTTTTTCTTCCATTAAATCTGCACTTCCTTTCCAAGCTCATAAAAAGATCTCATCAGAGTGATCATATCACCTAAATCTTTGCATCCGGCAGTTTCATACGTGGAATGCATGGATAGCTGTGGAAGTCCGATATCTGCTGCCTTGATCGATACCTGTCCAGTCAGGATATTACCAAGTGTTGAACCGCCTAACATATCCGAACGGTTAAAGAATACCTGACACCTAATCTTTTCTTTTTTACACAGATATTTTACGAGTGCCGCCGAATTCGCATCGGTTGTATATTTTTGTGATGCATTGTATTTTAATACAATTCCTTCATTGATATACGGACGGTTCGTAGGATCTGTCTTATCCTGATAGTTCGGATGAACTGCATGAGCGTTATCTGCAGATAACATAAAACTGTCTGCCACTGCCATATAGTACTCTTCTTCATTTTTTCCGCAAAGATAACTGATCCTTTTTAATACCTCTGGGAAAAATGTTGATCCAGCCCCTTGCTTTGTACCGCTTCCGACTTCTTCATTATCAAAGACCGCACATACTGTGACATAATCTTTGGAAAGCTTTGCATTTAACATTCCTTCGATGGATGAATATACACATTCAAGGTCGTCTAATTTGGGAGCTGCAACAAATTCTTCGTTGATTCCTAGTGTTGTTCCTCTCATTCGGTTATATAAAAACAGATCATAAGATAAGATATCTTCTTTCTCAACGCCTGATTCTTTGGCAATCATTTCCTCAAAAGCATCCTTTGTAAGATTTCCTCCACATAATGGCAGGAGATCTTTTTGTGGATTTAACTGTTTTGATTCATTTGAAGATCTTGACATATGAATTGCAAGATTTGGAATGATCATAAGATCTCTGTCAATATTGACCAACTGATCTTTGATCTGTCCGTTTTCTTCTATTATAATACGTCCCGCAACAGATAATGGACGATCAAACCATGTTTCTGGGATCATTCCACCATAACGTTCAATATTTAATTTCGTATAATGTTTCTCAACTGACATCTCGGGCTGTTCTTTGATCCTGTATGTTGGAGAATCACTGTGACTTGCCACGATATGAAATCCTTGAAAATCCTTCTTTGGCAAATGAAATGCTATGATAGAACTTCCGTTTCTCGTAACAAAGTAACTCTTTCCTTCCTCCAGATCCCAATATTCTTTCTCTTTTAATTCCATAAAACCATGTTCCAGAAACTGTTTTCTTGCATTCTCGATCACATGAAAGCAACTTGGACTATGATCAATAAATTCGATTAAATTTTTGACATTGTTTTTCATCACTTTTCCTCCAAAAATTTTCTAACGATTATTCTAGCACATTTATATAGGAAAGAAAAGAAATGTGGTTATGTCAGTTTGATATATCTGTTATATTCTTTTATTATGCAAGCACTTTTCCTTCAGGAAATGCAGCTCTAAACACAAAGCGTACAACAGGTCCTGCAATGATCAACTGATATGGAAGTGCCATACAAAATTCTTTGGAATATTTGTAATCCACATCATCAGTAAGTTTGAGAAATTTCCCATCTCGATACTAACTTCGACTGCTCCATAAAGTGACATAATGATCACCATAGGTACAACCATACAGCAAGATACTGAAATAACTTTTCTTAAAACAGAGCTGTCTGGTTTTACAAGATACTTAAATGCAAATCCTTTTGCGATCTTAGATACAAAGAACCAGTCGCAGCACATTGCAAAAATATATGCTGATCGGGAACCCTAACCATCCGGCTTTGATGGATTCCATTGATAATCCTCCCATATGTAATGATACGTTGTATATGCTCATCCAAAATACCATCATGAAACACATGATGAATGTATAGATAAGGCTTTCTCTTTTATTCTGTGGCATTTTCTTTTCTCCTCTTCTTGTTGTGATAAATTGTTGCTTTTCTTCAAGAAATAAGGCAAAAAAATAGTGGAGACCCTCAACCAAACTCGTTGCGGATCTCCACTTTCTATCGTGTGCAATCTTCACTGCGTTCTTTCCTGCTTATTTCTTGTCAATGCATTATTATACACACTTTTTATGTCTTGTATAAGCACTTTTTTTAATTTCGTCACATTCTTTAATTTAATTATTATACATATCATATTTTTGTGCATTTTCCACAATGAAATATGTTAAAATATAATTAAAAACAATTAGTTTTCATATACTTAAGAAGGAGGGATTTTCTTATGAAAAGAAATGTATACAGGATTTTAGGTTGTTTTCTTTTTGCTTTTACATTATGCATTATGACACCATCATTTGCAAAAGCTTCTGTTAAAAACATACCTCAAACAAAAACTTCTGGAACTTATGCTGGTAATGTTGACATCACTGGAGACGGAAATGCTGATTCTGTGATCATCCGTACAACACCCGATCAAGAAGTCTGGTACATCAACCGTTTTACGATCTATCTAAATGGAAAAAGGACCACAGAAATATCTCTCCGTGATCACGACTGTTATGACCTCACTGTAAAATATGCAAAAATGAACAAACAACATACATTTATCCAGATCATTGGCCGTGGTGAAAATGACTACGTTACTTATAATGAAATCTTTACTTATAACAAAAAATCCAACCAATTTCGTGTTGTAAAATCTTTGAATGATCGCTCATCTTACGCTGAAGAAATCGTTACTGCCAATAAAAAAGGGATTACCGTTAAACATCGTGTACAACCTATGGAAACCGGATGGATCAATTGGACACTGCCTTTTAAATACAGTAAGCAAAAATTCATTAGAACTGCATCTTCTACAAAAACGGTACGAAGCGAACTTGGACAAAACAGAAAAGATAAATATTCAAGATACTTTGCAAAAAACAAGTTTATCACTGCCAAAAAAGTAACTTTTTATAAAAAAGCTGGCAGCAAAAAAGTTGCTTTTCGTGTACCAAAAAGGGAAAGCTGTAACTTTAAAGAAATTAATTTATTCTAAAGAAAAAGATTTATCTACAGTTTAAATACGGGAAAGAAATATGGCTATCTTCGTGTAAATCGGGCAAATTATAACTTTGAAAAACCACTTTTTCAGAATGTTAATTCACGATTATCTGGCTGATCATTTTCAATACCAATCAAAAAAGAAAAGAACAACCATTTTGACGTTCATAATATGGTTGTTCTTTTCTTTTTAGTTTTTTTGAATTATATGTGTTTGAGTTTTATATGTTTTTTGGAGTTTTATTTTTTTATATTTTTGGAGTTTTCATTTATGATTATCTTTGTTTATCTTATATGTTTCTTAGGAGTTTGGCAATTTTATAACATCTACCATAAATTTTTATAAATTTCTTTTACATCTTCTGCTGTGATCGCTTTTCTTGTATTGGATGGGCTTCCACTTTCCATAGCATCTGCTGCCATTTTATCGATCACATTAAAGAATTCTTCTTTGTTGATTCCGTATTCTTCCAGTGTTGGTGTTTCAAGTTCATCGCAGATATCAACAACCGCCTGAAGGAATTTTTCACTTGCTTCTTTATCGGAATCTACATCACTCGCAGCTCCGATTGCTCTTCCAAGATCTGCAAATCTATCGTAAGCACCATCTAAAGCATAGATGAAGCATTGTTTTAATAACATCGCATTGGATAATCCATGCGCTACATGGAATAATGCCCCGATTGGACGGCTCATTCCATGAACTAATGTAACAGATGCATTGTTAAATGCGATTCCTGCTTCTAACGCTGCGATTGACATCTGTTCTCTTGCTTCTACATTCTTTCCATCATGGAATGCAACTGGCAGATATTTGAAGATTCGTTTGATCGCTGATAATGCAAATGTATCAGATAATGGCTGTGCAAGTTTAGATGTATACGCCTCTGCTGCATGTGTCAGTGCATCTAATCCTGTTGCTGCTGTGATCTTTGGTGGTGCAGTCATTGTAAACTGTGGATCAATGATCGCATAATCTGGCATTAACACTGCACCTTTTAATAACATTTTTACATCATTTTGTGTATCTGTAATGATCGTAAACTGTGTTGCTTCTGATCCCGTACCTGCTGTTGTTGGAATTGCAACCGTTGTTGGAAGTTCCCCACCAATGATCTTTCCCATATAGTCGGAGATATTTCCACCATTTGCAACGAGTGCTGCGATGGCTTTCATAGAGTCGATCGGACTTCCTCCACCTAGTGCAACTAAGAAATCGCATCCGTTTTCTTTGTAAAGCTCTAATCCTTTATTGATCATAACATCAGTTGGTTCCCCATTGATCTCATGATAAACAACATAATCTACATTTCCGTTTTTTAATGCTGCTTCTACTTTTGCACAGTTTCCAAGTTCTACCATTACATTGTCTGTAACAATCAGTGCTTTTTACCAAGCTGTCTTAATTTGTCTTCTGCCATATCAAGTGCGCCGGCACCTGTAAATATATTTCCTGGTGCAATAAATTCTCTTGCCATGTTCTTTTCCTCCTGTTTTTATTGATTAAAATTGTGCATCATGAAGCCAGAGATATCTCTCATCTTCATTTCGATCTGTCTGTAACCAAGGGTTTCCATCCAGATGGCGGATCATCCAGCATGTATACATCTGGAATCCTGGTGCAACAGCCTGTGGATGTAATTCTCCACCTGGGATTGCTGAAAAACTTCCATCTGTACTTTTAAATACCTGATCACCTACGAAACTTGCTCCAAATCCTTCCGGACGGTCAAATTTAAAGTAGTAAGTTTCTGGCTGTGGGTGTCTGTGTGGCAGATATCCTGACCAGTTTCCTCTGTCATTTAATACTTCTCCAAGTACCATATTAGAATATGGAGCGATATCATGATCAAAGATCGTATTTACACGGCGTTTTGCCACATTTCCAAATTTACCAACAGAAGAATATCCCCATGGAGCATCTTCTGGTTTATATAATTTTAGTGTCAAACTTTGTATCATTCTTTGTTGACTGAACAAGGATCTCACTATCTGCAAGTGCCTTAACACTTACCTTAGATTCTGTTGCTGCATGCACACACCAAGGTCCTTCTGTGAAAACATCCTTTCGATCTGCTTTCGCTGTCACATCATCAAATACAAATTCAATAGAACCGCTTAATAATAAGACTGCTGTTTCCTCACCTGTCTTTTGAAAACTTTTTTCGTCTCCTGCCTTCATTCGATATACTCGAACATCCATTAACATATCCTTATATTCATTGTCATAAGTTGTTAAGATCTGTTCTCCATTTTCATCAAATTCAGGATATCCAAATACTTTACCCATTGTCTCTTCCTTCTTTCTATTAGTAAGCTCTTGCTTCTTTTCTTCCTTCCATAACACCTTCACATGCCTTGCGAACGCTTTCTTTTTCAGAAGTTGTAGCAATTCCAACATTCCACCATGATTCATATCCATCTGTCATTGTCTTTGGAATTACTTTTAAGTCAAATAAGCATGCAACGTTTTGTTTCTTAGCATCTTCTAAGGCTGCTCTTAATTCTTCGATCGTCTTACATGTATAAGATTTTAATCCATATCCTTCTGCAACTTTTGCATAATCAACTGGGATCAGATCTCCGCAAGGTTTATTTCCTTCTCTGTAACGGAATTCTGTTGCAAGGGATCCAATTACCATGATTCATCTGCAGATTATTGATGCATCCAAATCCACAGTTATCGAATACTAAGATATTTGCTTTCTGTTTTTCCTGCATCATTGTCATGATCTCACTGTGTAACATCTGGTAAACTTGCATCTCCAACAACTGCATAGACTTCATTGTCAGGCTCTGCAAGTTTAACTCCGAGTGCTGCTGCAACTTCATATCCCATACAAGAATATCCGTACTCTGCATGATATCCACCACGTTTATCTGTTGTCCATACACGCTGCATACAACTTGGTAAGCTTCCTCCTGCTGTGATGATCGTTGCATCTTCATCGATCACATCTCTGATCGTTGCTAATGCTGCTGTCTGTGTGATCTTACCTTTTGTCAGCTCCACGAATTCTGGAATTGTTCTTGGATCCATATTTTTGATCATTGGTTCAAATGTTTCATCATATTTGTACTCAGCCAGACGTTTCATTTCTTTATCCCATACAGCCTTGGCTTCTTCAATCTCTCCATTATAAGATGAAACATAATTCATTGCTCTTAATTTTTCAGCTAATGCTTTCACTGTTACTTTTGCATCTCCAACTGCTTTCACAGAATCTAATTTATATGCATGATATCTGCTGTTATTGATAGATACAAACTTCACATCAGGATTTGCAAACTGTCTCTTGGATCCTGTCGCGAAATCTGACATTCTGCTTCCGATTGCAATGACTACATCCGCATCTTTTGCAAGAACATTGGATGCATAAGTACCTGTAACACCGATTCCTCCCATGCAGTATGGATGGCTTGATCTACATGCACTTTTTCCTCCCTGTGTCTCACCAAATGGAATCTTGAATTCTTCACAAAATTTTTCTACTTCTTCCCCAGCTTCAGAGTAACGAACACCTCCACCAACGATAACAAGTGGTTTCTTCGCATTTGCGATCACATTTGCAATGTCTTCAATCTCTTCTTCCACTGCCACTGGTCTTGTGATCCTGTGAACTCGTTTCTCAAAGAAATATTCAGGGAAATCAAAAGATTCACCTTCAACATCCTGGCAAAGACCGATGCAGCATGCTCCTGTTTCTGCTGGATCTGTTAAAACTCTCATTGCATTGATCAGTGCTGTCATGATATGTTCTGGTCTTGTAACTCGATCCCAATATTTGCACACTGGCTTAAATGCATCATTTGTTGTTGTTGATAAACTATTGCTCTGCTCTAACTGCTGAAGAACTGGGTCTGGCTGTCTTGATGCAAATGT
>ENA-OPYX01000874-OPYX01000874.1-human-gut-metagenome-genome-assembly--contig:-NODE-874-length-17140-cov-6.484865_pt1 | contig 17140 bp, 18 predicted proteins | sample MGYA00242639_ERZ504486 | MGnify/ENA primary metagenome ERZ504486 (study PRJEB26092, sample SAMD00036296) | human gut metagenome | host: Homo sapiens | study: EMG produced TPA metagenomics assembly of... | reverse complement strand
AATGCTTCCTTACTTGTTTTTCTTGTTCTTGCCATCTTTATTTTCCTTCCTTATTCTGCTTCTTTCAGTTCCTTACTCAGCTCTGACGCAAAGTATTTTATACTATTCGCATCCAGTCCAAAGGCTTTCAATATTACTTTCTGGTTCGCTGTTACTGCATGATCCAGACGGTATATATTGTCTAACTGACGTACCATTTCTATTTTTTCCAGCTCTTTTATTGCCGCCGGTACCGTCATATAGTTCGGTTTCTTATCCGGTTTTTTCATCTCTTCTTTTAGTTTTATATACATCTTGCAGCGCACTATCATGGATACAAATCCAACAAATATCTTCGCTCTTGCTGATTCTTCTGAATACACCCGGATGCTTTATCCAGCATGAACTGAAGCTGGGAGATATCGTTCAGACTTCCTGGATATTTTTCATAAAATAATGGTTCCTGATTATGAGTATCATACGCAACTGCATAATTAAATACCGGCTCTCCCATATCTACTTTCGGATGTCCAAATTCAACCATTTTTATATCTCCAGCCTGACAGTTTTTATTCGTTGAATCATAAGAAATATACTAGTACCAGGTGTCTGACCCCAGTATGTCTTTTAGTAAAAAAATGGCTTCATGTTATCAGTTTGTTCTTGTGAACTAATGATAACGTGAAGCCATTTTAGAATTAAATGAATCATACTCCCCAACATAACAATAGCCTTGACCATACTAAACAATCACGGCTATTATTCTCCTATTTTAATCCAGCTGTTTATTTTTATGAAAAAGTACGGTACAAATAAGTACGGTAAATGGCACTGAAAACACGATTCCAAAACTTCCAGCAAGCCCCTGCATGATTGCAATTCCAATATTATTTGAATTAATAATCTGCTGATACGGAAGATCATATGCGTAATCAAGAAGAAGTGTACTGACGCTGCTTCCTGCAAATGCCAGGATAAGCGTATTACTGTCCGTTCCCATCATATCTCGTCCCACACGCAGTCCTGCTTTAAAAAGTTCTGTTCTTGTTAAAGAAGAATTCTGTTTATAGATTTCATCAATAGCACTGCTGATTGACATTGCAACATCCATAACAGCACCTAAACATGAAATCAGCAGACCTGAAAACAGCAATCCACCTACCTGGATGCGATTTGTATTCCAGAGAGTCATCAACGTCTCAATATCCGATACATTATATCCGGAAATTCCAGATGCCTTACTAAAACACCATGCGGAAATCCCGGCAAGAACTACTCCGGCAAGAGTTCCAAGCGTTGCGGCACACGTTTTTCGTGTAGGACCTCCGATAAGATACATGGTAACCAGTGTCGTAATAAAACATACAAACACTGCGGTCCAAAACGGTGAGTATTTCAGATACACAAGCGGCAGATATACAAAAATCACGCAGAAAAACGTAAAGACAAGTCCAAGGCAGCCTTTTATTCCCTGCTTTCCACCAATCATGCAAAGCGCTAACAGATAAATAAGTGCAAAAATATAAATAACCGATTCTCTATCCTGTGTATAAACACTGGCAACTGTAGAATCACCTGCAACACTCTGCATAACGATTACTTTCATTCCAGGTTTGCATGCCGCGCCAAATAAATACCCAGAACTACTTGTAATATCAAGTTCTTCTCCTTTTCGTACCCCTGTAAGCATGTGTACACGTACTTTCTGCTCTCCTACACGGGTTCCGTTTTCCTCCAGATTATCCTGAAGAATTTTCACCACTTTCGCTTTCTCAAATGTCTGCCCTGTCCGAACCACCAATTCTGTTTTTTCTACCTGATTCAGCCTGATAACAAAAACAGCGAACACACAGACAAGTAAAAAATAAATAAGATACCGGACTGCCTTTTTTCTGGTAAGTAGCCCGGTAAGTTTTATGTTTTTCATAGAATTTGATTTCTCAGATTCTGCTTTTAATTCTCAGATGTTTCAGCTACTGCATCTGTAGAAGTATCTGCATTATCTGCTGGTGTATCCGAAGAATCTGATGCTTCAGCGTCACTGTCTGTGGTGTCAGCAGAAGTGTCTGAGGTATCTGAGGAATTGTTCGTAGTATCTGTGCCCGTTTTTTTGATAGTAAATGTATCATCAATTGCTTCTGCCTTACCATCATCTGTAATCTGGTAAGTATCAATAGAGAATGCATCTGCTGTCAATGTAATGACAGAATAACTTGGAAGCCAGTTCTGACTGCGGGCTGCCACATAATCCTGCTGAGTGGAAAGAAGTTCATAATACTTAGAACCTGAAGCGGAGTTTGCTGTCATGTACAGGATTCCCTGTGGATCTGTAACGGTATCTCCATCAACATCTTCGATTGTATAGCAGCTATTATCCTGATGGAATGCATCCAGTGCAGCCTGTGCATCTGTATCTCCTTCTTCCGGAGCAAGTGCGATCTGTTCCTGTGTATCTACATTTGTAGCATGATCCCAGTCATAATCTGTTCCATCTGCATTCAGACTGAACTCATATTTACCATGAGTCTGTCCATCACCATAAAGCATTTTGGAACGACTGTATGTATGGTCATGTCCCTGAAGGACAACATCGATATCATTTGCATCAAATACAGGAGTAAGCTGTGTACGAAGGATCATACCATCGGTATCTGAATGATCAAGACCAGATCCGTAAATATCCTGATGAATGGTTACGATACGCCATTTTGCATCCGGATAAGCTTTGACAGCTTCTTCGATTGTTTTCTGATGTTCTGCCACGTTATAATTATTGGTATTTAAAACAATGAAAAGTCCCTCACCATAACTGTAGTAATAATCACCACCAGCCTGAGTTTTTCCATTCTCTGTATTATTCGGATTATTAAAGTGATACATGTAATCTTCATTTAAAGAATCATGGTTACCAATCGTAGTTGCCACTGCAAGACCTTTCAGCGCATCAGCACTCAGGTAGGAAGCATATTCTTCCTCTTTTGCTTCACCTGTTTTGTTAACCTGGTCACCTGCTGAGATTACAAAGTTAATATCCGGATTTTCCTCAAGTGCTGTATTCAGAGTACGATTCCATGAAAAGCCATCATTCTCTGCTGCTTTATTTGCCGCACCTGATTCATTGGAAAGCTCTGCGCCATTCTGAGTCTGACCTTTGGAAGCACCAATCTGCGGGTCGCCTACATAAAGGATCTTTACAGAATCTGTACTCTGTGTTTTATATTCACATACGTCTGTCTGCTCACCGTTTTTCTCAACTGTGTAATAATAAGTTGTATTCGGTTCCAGTCCTGTAACTGTTACATGATTATATTCATAAGCCTTATCTCCCGTAAGACTCTGATCTACGTCACCGGCAGTTCCCTCGAATGTCTCAAGATTATCTTTATCTGTTCCAAAATGAACTACAGGTGTTGCATCGCTGTCACCTTTCTCACTATACCATGCGAAATTCAGCTGAGTATCATCAGCACCAGGCGTAAGAGATACCTTTGTAAAATCAGCTGCTGTTGTTTCCCATGCTGCATCCCAGTCAGACCATCCAGAATCAGCACCAACCACGCTGCTGTCTGTATAATGATCTGTAGATGCATATGCTGCCGGACAAACCACTGTCATAGAAAGAGCTGTTAAAAGACCTGCAATTAATTTTCTTTTCATAATAATAGACTCCTTTTCAAAAAATATTCTTGTTTTTCAGTCGTCGCATGAAGTATAGCACCCGAATTTTCCAAAAACAACAGATTTTCCTTATGTTTGACAGACATTTACATATTCCTTAACATAGAATCATAATTGTTAAAATCCGAAGTATAATTAACCATATTAGCCGCGAAATTCAGGTCATTTTATGGGACAGTCAGTAATTGTTCCAAATTATTTTGACAAAACAAATTTACCAGATTCAACCCATAAAAAAAGTACCTCCACCATGGGAAGTACTTTTTTAATAAACTTATACAAATGCCATCAAACTAATTATACACTTTAAATTATTTTATTTATCGCCTAACGCAACACTTTCTGCCACTGCATCCATCGCAAATTCTCTGGCGTCCTCTCCAAGCTGTACAAAGCCCGTATTATCCAATGCTTCTTCTGCAATGCTCACGCAGTTATCTGCTGCTCTTTCCAGATTATAAAGGATCCCGGAAAAGCCTATTGTTAAACCAGGATCACATTTCTGCTCTTTTACTCTGTTCAGGTGTGCCTTATTAAACTTCTTTTCCGCCTTGTTCATCTTTTTCTTATTCTTAAATACCTGTTCCGCCTGCTCGGCGCTTCCTTCTTTCACTGCTTCCATCGCTTGATTTAATAAATCCCATGTAATAGCAATGCAATTTCCCAACTCTTCATTTGCAGTCGCAGAAAGTTTCATTCCCTTACTTTCGATCTGATCCCAGATTCCATCAATATCCTGACATCGATCTGCTATCCTCTGAATATTATTCGTCACATAAAGCAGTCCCGCAGTCTGTTCCGACTGTTGTTCTGTCAGATTACCACTGGAAAAAAGTCTGGTAATATATTCTGTCACATCTTCCTGTAAATGCTGTACAGTTTCCAGTTTTTTCTTAAATTTATCATATGCGGCAGATGTTTTTCCTACGCTGATCACTTCTTATAACTGTGTAAGCATAGTTGCAGCAAAACCTGCCAGATTTTCCAGTTCCTGTGATACCAGATACATAGCAGCCACCGGCTGGTCAATCATCTTGTTGTCCAGATATTTCGGCTCATAAGCTGCCTTGATTTTCTTATCTTTTCCCGGAATAATCGTAGTTACAATTTTAACCATCAACGGAATCAGTGGCAGCCACACCAGTGTACATACCACATTGAAAGTCGTATGCGCATTCGCAATTTGACGTGAAATTACCTCTACTTCGTTGCCTTTTGGTGAAATATACTGTACGAATTTCGCAAACCACGGAATCAGCCATACAAAAACAAAACTTCCTGAAATGTTAAAGATACTATGTGCGATTGCAGTACGTTTCGCATTCTTTGACTGTCCAATAGATGCCAGAAGTGCTATAATCGTAGTACCGATATTATCTCCAAGCAAAATAGGAATCGCTCCTGCCAGACCTATCACACTTGTCATATCATCCGGTCCTGCCTGAGATGCAAAGTTCTGAAGTACTGCAATCGTAGCAGAAGAACTCTGCACTACCAATGTCATCGCCGCACCAAGAAGTACACCTAATACCGGAATGGAAGAAACTTTTCCCATAAGATCAGTAAAAACCGGACTGGTTGCCAGTGGTTTCATTACACTGCCCATAATTTCCTGTGACCAGTGCTCCTGCAAGCGCTCCCATGACCGGGTTCTTCGTAAGAAATCCCAGAATCTTTTTCATCTTTTCCCCAGCAGCTTTTTGCAGCGCATCACTCATGCTGTTCATTCCATAAAGAAATAACGCCAGGCCGCCAATCAGTCCAAAAATCACTTTTACATTTTCGTTCATTACCTGTTTTCTCCCTCTTCCTTTTCAAATACGTTCTGGTATTTCTTTCACGTTCATTTGTAAAATAAATACTGATACAAGTTCCTCATGCTTCTTGGTTTGCAACTTTATTAATTGTATCAGTCAGAAGAGGTTCCCTCTATCACGCTACGGTTTGAATAAGGTAAAATTACTGTAAAATATTACATTATAAATTTTTCTTTCGATATTCCGATGGTGTCTGCTTCAAGTGTTTCTTGAATACTTTAACAAAATAACTGTTATCTTTAAAACCACACCGATATGCTATTTCGTTAATTGTTAATGACGATTTTGCCAAAAGTTCCTGAGCATATTTTAACCGGTATAAGGTAACATACCCCATTGGCGACTGTGCATAGTACTTTTTAAAACATCTCCCAGCCTCGCTTCTGCTGATACCTGCAAAATCCGCCAGATTCTCCAGTGAAATTTCTTCCGCAAAATGTTCCTGTATGTAGCGTAGCATTTTTTGAATTCTTATCTGTGTCTGTTGATTTCCTTTGCTTGAATTTATATGAGAGAGTTCATTTTGATGGCAATACAAAATCTGAAATATGGATATCAGTTTTTGATGTATTTCAATTTCAGGGCATGCTGATTCTATTGGCTTAATCACGCAACGCTCAGTACTATTATCATTAACATTTTCATTTTCCGAAAGAAGTCCGTATATCTCAAACAAATGATTCAATAACGGTTTCTGCCATTCTACCGTTGGAGAAAGAATAAGATAAGGCAAATCCTGGTTGTTGAGTACAGGCGCAAAATATTTTTTTAAAAACAGTACTTGTCTATTGGTGCAAGTACTTCATCTGCAAATACAATATTGGGACACAGACAACATTTTCCAACTTCTGTCATACGATAACTGTGCATCTGTTCAGCTCCGATCAAAATTGACTCACCTTTTAAAAGGCGCAGATGTTTCTGTCCAATCTGTACTTCAATATCCTGATAAATTGCTGAAAAAATCTCATATCCCAAATGCCAGTGCAACGGCACCTGATAATCCGCCCACTGTTCCAAATTATCTACATAATATTTTATTGGAAAAGAAGAATCCTCAAACAGAAACATTTCCTGAAGCTGATGATCAAGCAGTATCGTATCCATATCTCTTATCTCTCCTTCTTTTATATTTGGGTAAATAATACCATAAATTGAGCAGATAAACTATAGAATCGCCTATGAGCAGGTGATATTATCTGGTAAAAAGGTAACTGTTCACACGCTACTATCCCGCGAGGTGTTTTGGCATGAATATGCCAAAATCCCGAGACATGCAAGCCAAAATTCCATTGCCGCAGGCAATCTGGAATGAATTTTGGCTACGTTACTGAGAACGGAGTGAACAGTAACGTAAAAAGCGATTATTCACAATAATATATCCAAACGATATTGATATTTGAAAAGCAATGCAAAAAGATACGGAGGTAACATATTAAAATGGCAACTATTTTACTTATTTTTATCTACATTTTTTATATCGGTCTGGGAATCCCTGATTCTCTGCTCGGTTCTGCCTGGCCGGCTATTTATGGAAAATTTCATGTTCCAGTCTCATATGCCAGCATCATTTCAGCAATTATTTCCACCGGAACAGTTCTATCCAGCCTTTTCAGTACAAGAATCATTGCCAAACTGGGAACAGCAAAGGTCACCGCTCTTTCAACGAGTCTTACCGCAATCGCTTTATTAGGTTTTTCATGTTCCCACAACTTTCTCTGGCTTTGTTTGTGTGCGGTTCCTTTAGGAATTGGTGCCGGTTCTATCGATACTGCATTAAATAATTATGTAGCACTCCGCTATAATGCAATGCAGATGAGCTTTTTACACTGTTTTTATGGCGTTGGTGTTACTGTCAGCCCTTACCTTATGTCACTTGCATTATCAGACAACCTGAACTGGCGTGGCGGATATCGAACTGTTTTTTATATCCAGCTTATAATTGCCCTCTTATCCTTTTTCAGCCTGCCTTTATGGAAAAAGGTCAAAGCAACGCAACAAGAAGACGACAATATTTGTGTATTGCCACTATTTCAGATGATAAAGCGTAAAAAAATATGGGCCTCCTGCGGTGTATTTGTTGGAATCAGTGCCTTAGAGTCCACCTGTCTGATCTGGGGAAGTACCTATCTTTCTGATACTATCGGATTATCCGCTGATATGGCTGCAGCATTGATCACCTTCTATTTCGCTGGTATGACTCTGGGCCGTTTTCTCTCTGGTCTGTTATCCTTGAAATTTTCTGACTGGAAAATTATCACCATAGGAGAAAGTATTATACTTGCAGCCGTATGTATTTTGCTGCTGACAAATACTGTTTCCTTTGCAGTACTTGGGCTTTTTCTGGTAGGACTTGGTAACGGCCCGATTTTCCCTAATATGACTCACTTAACCCCCATCCTCTATAAAAAAGAAACATCCCAGTCCATTATCGGAATCGAAATGGCATTTTCAAACCTGAGTATCATGCTTACACCGGTGCTTTTTGGTTTTCTGTCAGACATTACCGGTACTAAAATCTTCCCGGTTTTTATGGCAGTTATGTTTGCTTTTATGGCAGGATGCACGATTATACTTAAAACAGGCGATTCCAGGAGCCGTTAACAATCTTAACTCTATAAGCCTGATATTAATTTTAAAAGATTGCTGTTCTCACGCTACTATTCCGTACAAAATAAACAGCAACTTTAAAAGTCGATTTTGTGACTGTTTTTTACTGACATTTTTTCAAAAACACTTGACTTCCAGTACTCTTTAAGTACTAATATGTAATATACACAGGTATGTTTTCCGTATGTGTCAAACATATCTACATTGAATAATAATACATGTATTGACGCATCTATACTATGTTGCAATGCATGTATTATTGCATATAAAGGAGGAAATCGATAATGAAAACACGCAGATTGGGAAAGACAAATCTTCAGGTGAGTGAAATCGGCTTCGGTGGGGAATGGCTGGAACGTCATCCGGAAGAAGAGAGCATTGAGCTGATCCGCTATGCTTCTTCAAAAGGAATCAACATTCTGGACTGCTGGATGGCAGACCCGAAATCCAGAGATATCATTGGAAAAGGAATCAAAGAAAACCGCAGCCAGTGGTTTATTCAGGGACATATTGGTTCTACATGGAAAGACAACCAGTATTTCCGTACCAGAGATATGAAATATGTCCGTCCTGCATTCGAAGACCTGTTAAAAAGACTGCAGACCGATTACATTGATCTCGGCATGATCCACTACATAGATTCCGAAGAAGAATGGGAACAAATTCAGCATTCCGATTACATGGATTATGTAATGGAATTAAAAAATACAGGTGTCATCCGCCACATCGGTATGAGCTCCCATAATCCTAAAGTAGCAGTCAAAGCCGCTGAATCCGGATTTGTGGAAATGATTCTTTTCAGCATCAACCCGGCATTTGACATGCTTCCTGCAAGCGAAAATATTGATACTATGTTTGCAGATGAATTTGACAAAAATCTCAAAGGAATCGACCCGGACCGCGCACGTTTATACAAAGTCTGTGAGCAGAACGATGTCGGAATCACTGTTATGAAAGGCTTTGCCGGAGGAAGACTGTTCGATGAGAAACGTTCCCCGTTCGGTGTAACCTTAACACCAGTACAGTGCATCCACTATGCCCTGACCAGACCGGCTGTCTGTTCTATTATGTGCGGATATGATACAAAAGAGCAGATTGATGCTGCTACCGCTTACGAAAATGCTTCCGAGGAAGAAAAAGACTATGCATCCATACTTGCAAATGCACCACTTCACTCCTACCGTGGAGAATGTACTTACTGCGGTCACTGCAAACCTTGCGTATCCGATCTGGATATTGCAATGATCAATAAATTCTATGACCTTGCAACTATGCAGCCAACCGTACCGGCAACTGTACAGTCTCATTACGAACTTCTGAAACATAAAGCTTCCGAATGTATCGGATGTCAGGCATGCGAATCACGCTGTCCGTTTGGTGTTCCGATTGCTGAACGAATGAAAAAAACTGCTGAATTATTTGGTTGCTAATCAAATTTTTCTGTAAATACAAAAGCAGACAATTCCCGGAAACTCCGGATTTTGTCTGCTTTAATATTTTCCCTTTAATTTTCTTAGACAGTTCAAAAGTCATACTGTATTTCTAATAAACTATAAATTAGCAACGTTCTTTAGCATTCTTTTGTTCTGCGCGGTTAAGATATACATAAAATCCAATATTCAATACAACTCCCACCATAGTGGAAATCGGTGCTGCCAGACCAATCTTTGTGAGGCTGGCGTTTGGCTGGATACTCATAAAATATGCCAGCGGTAGTCGTACTAGAAGTGTCTGGATCAGTCCCTGTGTCATAACCCAGATGGTCTTATTGTTTCCGTTGAAATAACCTACCATGCTGAAAAGAATCGCTGTCACGATCGTTTCCAGCGCGAAACCTTTCAGATAAGCATAACCATTCTCAATAACAGCCGCATCTGTGGAGAAAAATCCTGCCAGCATATCACCTTTGAGCATAACAAGCGCAAATACCAGACATCCGACAACCAGACCGACTCCGATACCTGTAAACATAGATTTCTTCGCACGTTTTTTCTTTCCTGCTCCTATGTTCTGGGAAACAAAAGACGCCATGGACTGCATCAACGCACTCGGCACAAGCATCGCAAAGTTTACGATTTTACATGCAACTCCGTAACCGGAAGATGCTTCCAGTCCCAGACGATTGACAAACGCACATAATGCCAGAAATGAAACCTGTGTCAGAAACTCCTGAAGGGCCAGTGGTAATCCGATTTTCAGGAATTTTTTACACTGCGGATTCAGACGGAAATCTTTTCTTGCAATGCTAAACGGAAGTTCTTTCTTTATCAGAAGAACTACTGCAAACACCACACTAAGCGCCTGTGCAGAAACGGTCGCAATCGCAGCTCCTGCTGCATCCATATGTAATCCAGCCACGAGAGCCAAGTCTCCAATCACATTTACGATACATGCAACCAGAACAAACAGCAGTGGTGATTTGCTGTCTCCAAGTCCTCTGAAAATTGCAGACAGAAGATTATAAGCTACAATGAAAAAGATACCGCCTCCACAGATACGCACATAGCTGGCCGTCAGATCAACTGCCTCTTCCGGTGCCTGCATAAGTATAGAAATCGGATGAGCAAAACATACCATTACGATAAACAAAACAACCGAGATGATGGTAAAAACAATCGCTCCTCCACCAATAACTGCTCCTATCTTTTCCGGCTTCTTTTCACCAAGATATCTGGCGATCAGAACCGTAATACCCATAGCAAACTGAACCACCACAAATGTAACCAGGTTCAGAACCTGACTTCCTGTGGAAACAGCTGAAAGTCCGGAAGTTGAACCAAATCTTCCCACTACCAGCAAGTCAACAGCACCGTAGGCCGCCTGCAAGATCAATGCCCCAAGAACCGGCATCATAAAAGCTACCAGTTTCTTCAGAATACTCCCTTGCGTGAAATCCGCTTTATCACTTTTCATAATGTTCTCTCCTCTCACTCATAATCTCATGAAATTTTCCGATCGTGCGAATCATGCAATCTGCATCTTCCTCTGAAATATCATCCAAATACGAAGATAGTTCATTGAAATAATGCTCATTATACTTCCGGGACAAAGCTTTTCCCGCTTCCGTAAGAGTAATAAAAGTGACACGACCATCATCAGGAGAGGATAATTTCTGGAGGTATCCTTTCGTTTCCATTTCTTTTACTGTTCTGGTAACTCCCGGGCGCGGAATATTCAATGCGTCACTGATGTCTGATACTTTTACACAAATGCCCTGTTTTTCCATAGTCTGGATTTTATCCATGTATTGAATGTAAGATGGCATAACACCTTGCGGCAATGGCGGAAGCATTTCCCGTATCCGCTTTGCCAGATAACATGCATCAAACATTCTTTTGATTTTCTCATTTGTCATGTTAATCTCCTTGTATAATTACCTTAGTTAATTACCATTGGTAATTATATGAATGTTTTTCCGCTTTGTCAAGTAAAAAATATTACTTGTGAACTTCCAGTTTTTTCCGACTAAATCGAATGTCGCTATATCTGCGACTCAAAATAATTCTATTTTTCCGTCTTTTCTCCATCTGATCCTGCATTCAAAAAGTTCATGATCTCCTCATATGACCGCCCACTTTTTACAACCGCTGACAGGATCTCTTCTTTTCTTATGGCATCTCGCTTGTCTAACAGTTCTTTCAGATTTGCGCTGTTGCCTGGTCATACTTTTTCTTCGCTGCGATCACATCAGCCTCTGCTTTTTTCAGTTCCTTACTCAGCTCTGATGCAAAATATTTTATACTGTTCGCATTCAGTCCAAAGGCTTTCAATATTACTTTCTGATTCGCTGTTACTGCATGATCCAGACAGTATATATTGTCCAACTGACGTACCATTTCTATTTTTTCCAGCTCTTTTATTGCCGCCGATACCGTTATATAGTTCGGTTTCTTATCCGGTTTTTTCATCTCTTCTTTAGTTTTATATACATCTTGCAGCGCACTATCATGGATACAAATCCAACAAATATCTTCGCTCTTGCTGATTCTTCTGACTACACCCGGATGCTTTATCCAGCATGAACTGAAGCTGGGAGATATCGTTCAGACTTCCTGGATATTTTTCATAAAATAATGGTTCCTGATTATGAGTATCATACGCAACTGCATAATTAAATACCGGCTCTCCCATATCTACTTTCGGATGTCCAAATTCAACCATTTTTATATCTCCAGCCTGACAGTTTTTATTCGTTGAATCATAAGAAATATAAATCTTTTCACGGTAATTCCGTGACTCATTCCATGTATTCAGAAAGCCTGTACTCTGGTCATCTGTTACTGAATTCAGGAAATCTGATACGGTTGAATCGCTGTATTGTTTCATCTTTTCCGTAAAAAGTGGATGGTTGTATGTATAATCCGGATAGTACTGTGCTGCATTGTTTTCTGCTATGATCGAATAAACAGCCAGATCTAAAACCAGCCCCATATCACGTGATCCAAAATATTTTCCAAGGATATCTTTTAAACTGCATTCTTCTATGATCTTACGCAGTACAAAGTATGCTCCTACCCTGAGACAGCTGCTTCTGGAAGTCCTGTTTTTGCTTTCCGGAAGTTCTGCATCGGGGAAATATTTCAGGAAATTTTGATTCGGTTTCATGAGTTCCGGATCCGTATCTGACAGTTTTCCGATCGTTACTCTTTTGGGAAAAGTATACTTCCGGGATGGATCATAAACCCGGTCATACTCATACTCTATATATACAACATTTGACTTTTTTCTCCGTGTGATCTTGCCTTTTACGGTTGATACTTTCACTAAAAAATCCAGATACATAGCGCCCTCCTTTTAGGCGGTTATTCGCCTAAATTAATTAGGCTATATTTCCCGGCTATCTGCAATGGAAAACCGCAGAAACCCGGGATTTTTTATAATTTTATTTTGTTCTTTTTTCTTTAGGTGGAAAAATTACTGGAAGTTCACATTTAAGACGGATGATACATATTATGTTCTTTCTCCAATTCTTTATAAAGTTGCATACAGTTCCAGTTCTGATTATGCTCCGTCAGAACCGCCTTGTAATCCACAGGTGTACCTGCTTTCCGCAAAGTATAGAGCACCTGGTCAAACAGATTCCCCGTGATTCCTGCAAGGATCAGCATTTCCTTCTCCATCTGCTCCTGAGGAATCAGTGCTGACGGAATCTGTACCTGGGAAACCTCTTTCACTCCTGCCAGATATCCGATTGGCTGACCATAGTCCTGGGGTTCTACAGTTTTTAAACGTATCTTGAAAGGCAGCAACGCCATCTTTAACTTGCGAAGCTTCTGCTGATTCTGAAAATTTATTAATAAAATAGTTGGTTTCATATGGACACTCCTCCTGCTATTCTGAATAATTACAGCTATTATACTCTCTTCCCCTGAACCTGACAATAACACATACTCTGTGTTTTAACCGAATCAAGTAAATCGTTACTGTTCACTCCGTTCATAGTAACGTAGCCAAAATTCATTCCAGATTGCCTGCGGGGGGTGCGAAAAGCATTTTTCAAACACACTCTAACAACTTCTGTAATCTTCCCGCAACGCAGAAAAACAGGCTTCGATATCTGTTTCATCGATGCCTGTTTTTTCTGTGTTACAATTATTTTTACATTATTCCACCATACGGCTTTCATCCGCTTTATACTCAAAGAAATCAAAGTCAGCGCATTTCTTATGAAGCACACGGTCTGCGCAGGTAATGCCTACCATAGTTCCTGTGAATTCACCGTATTTACAGTACTCATCCGAAAATCTTGTAGTATCAAAAATACGTCCAATCTTCTCATAACTTTCCCCATCATAGCTCCACTCAAACCAAGATTTTCTTCCTTCGATATAAAGGCGCAGATAAATGGGCTTATCCTCTACTGGGATTCTTGTATTCAGAAATTCTGTTTTCACACCATTTTCCAGATGGATAATGGACAATGCACTCTGTCCCAGAGTTTCACTGTAATATTTGCGAAGATTGATATAGTTCATATTGTCATAATACAGGATCAGTCCCGCACTGTGCTGGTGAACTTCCGGCACAAATTCCATCTTTGTGGTGATTCTTGCATAAACACTGGTAAGCTTTCTTGCCAGAATGCTGACTTTATTCAGAGAAGTCCTTGACTCCTGCCCCCGAATACGGACATAACCTTTTCTTGCTTTTACATCAGCAAATCTCTGCGGCATAATGCGGGGTGAATAATAGAAATTGCCAAGCTCGTCCCCGTCAAAATCATCAAAATCCGGTGTTTTCTCCACTGGATATTCCGGCAAAGAACTCTCAGGTACTTCCAGCTTTGCCAGATTACTGCCATCTGCCATACGCAGCCAGTTATCCTCTGTCCACATCATTTTCTGGATTGCAGTTTCTCTTCCCAGAGTACAGCGCAGTTCCGGTACAAAAGGTCTGGCGCAGAGATGTACCAGATACACCTCACCGGTAGGAAGCTCAACATAGCTTCCATGTCCGGATTTCTGAAGAACAGAATCCGGATTATAATACTTCGGCTTCAGATGATCCGGATCCTGTCTCTCATAGGATTCTCCGGGTACACTGGTCACAATAGGATTCTTCGGATCTTTTTCATATGGTCCCCAGACATTTTTGGAACGCCCCATGGTAACACAGTGGTTATATCCTGTACCGCCTTCCGCACACATAATATAATAATATTCTCCGCGCTTTGTCAGATGAGGAGCTTCGATGCAGCCTCTGTCTGTACCGCCTCTCCAGATTCTTTTTGGATATCCTACGATTTCCTGATTTTCCGGAGAATATTCTACCATACAGATTGCACCTGGTTTTTCATATCCTTCTCTTGTTTCCCATTCCAGCGAAACAATATACTTCTTTCCGTTGGTATCATGAAATAAAGATGCATCAAATCCGGAAGAATGCAGATAAACAGGTTTGCTCCATGGGCCTTTAATATCTCTGGAACAGATCAGGAAATTGTCCACATCAAAATATCTGGCATTCATGGAATTCATTACACCATAAACTACATAAAACATATCCTCTGCTTCACAGTAAGTCAGACATGGCGCCCAGATTCCCTTGGCACTGGGAAGCTTCTTCAGATCTACTTCTTCATCATCTGTCAGCACATGTGTATATAACTCCCAGTTTTTCAGATCTCTGGAATGATAAATGGGGATTCCAGGGAACCATTCAAAGGTAGAAACTGCCATGTAATAATCATCGCCTTTACGGCAGATGCATGGATCCGGATTAAATCCCGGAAGTATTGGATTTTTATCATTATATTTTCCTCCTTGTATCACTCCATCACAATCCAGCCAAGATTAAAGGCAAAAACACCGTTTGCCTCAACCTCATTTTATAGTATTATAATAGCATACCTCATACAAATGTATAAGGTATAAAAAGAGCTAATATATAGGTCGATATTCTCTTTTTATAGTCCCCATCCACTGCTTATTGCTTTTTGCAACCTCCACAGGGGACTTACTTGATTCGGTTAGATCTATAGCAATTCCACGCTCTGATAAATCAGAATAGAATACGTATCCATATAAACAGGGAGAATGATAAAAAATGAAGAGTAAAGAAATTTCACATGAAATTATAGATGTACCTGTTGATACCAATGTCAAATTCCGTACTTCCACTGATCCAGGAAGCTATATTCCCATGCACTGGCATCGTGCAGTTGAAATTATTTATATGCAGGAAGGTTCTCTGGACGTAACAGTGGAATCCGAAAGCTTCACTATCCAAAAAGGGGACTGCATTGTGATCAATGGAAATGTTCTACATTCTACGAAATGCACTTCGCCAAACACAGCAATCCTCCTTCAAATTCCTCTGGATTTTATGGAAAAATATATTCCTGATCTTGGACAGCTTATTTTTCTCTTTGATTTTCGTACAAAAGATCAGAGACAGCAGACCAAACAGGCTATGTTTAAAACCATTCTGGAACAGCTTCAGATCATTAACAATGTGCGCCCGGATGGATATCTCCTCCGTTTCAACAGCCTGATTTTTGAACTTCTGTTCCAACTGTATCACAATTTTTCCGTCAAAATCCTACAAAGCAACATCAGTCAGAAAAAAAAAGGATATAGCCCGTCTGGAACCTGTACTGGACTATATCTCCGAACATTACAGAGAGCCCATCTCCCTGAATGAAATCGCAGAAGTCGCCTGTCTCCAGACAGGATACTTCTGCCGCTTCTTCAAGAAAAAAATGGGAATTACATTTCTCGAATATCAGAATGAATACCGTCTTTCCTTTATTTATCGTGATCTGATCACAACCAGAGATCCCGTTCATGTCATTCTGGAGCGGCATGGCTTTACCAATTACAAACTATTTCGCAGGATGTTCCTTGAGCACTTCGGAAACACTCCCACTCAAATAAGAAAACAGCGGGAAATATTGTAATTCACACATTATTGTGGTAAAGTAGTGTCGTGCTATTTTTCCTGAACCCGGTATCTTATCACAGTTATAGGCCGCAGAAATTTTACCAGATTTGCGCATCACTCAATCCGTCTGCCAATATAGTCCTTCGGGTATCAGGAAATGAAAATAAAGAGGAGGGAACAAATGAAAAAATTCTATTCGTGGTATAAAAAACATATTACCGCAGCAATCTTTACCGGTCTGATCCTTGGTATCATTACCGGACTGTTTCTGGCAAACCGTTTCGAACCGGTACTTGCCATCACAAGCCTTATCGGAAGCATTTACATGAATGCCCTGAACATGATGATCTTTCCACTGGTCTTCTGTTCCATTATCATGGGTATCTCTAGCATCGGTAATGCCCGCACAACCGGCAAGATCACAGCCGGTGCCATGATCTTTTTCCTGTGCACCACAGCACTTGCCAGCCTGGCAGGACTGATCATCCCGCGACTGATCCATCTCGGTGAGGGTGTTAAATTCGAGATGGCAACTTCCGACATCCAGGCAACTGAGATGACCAGCATTCTGGACACCATCAAAAACCTGATCCCATCCAACCCGGTTGCAGCTTTCGCAAACGGAAATATGCTTCAGGTACTTGTATTCGCAGTCATCGTAGGCTTCACACTTA
>ENA-OPYX01000873-OPYX01000873.1-human-gut-metagenome-genome-assembly--contig:-NODE-873-length-17148-cov-4.234769_pt1 | contig 17148 bp, 27 predicted proteins | sample MGYA00242639_ERZ504486 | MGnify/ENA primary metagenome ERZ504486 (study PRJEB26092, sample SAMD00036296) | human gut metagenome | host: Homo sapiens | study: EMG produced TPA metagenomics assembly of... | reverse complement strand
GGCTCGTAACTGTGAAGGTACTGAACAGTTAACGAAAACGATAAAAAAACTGTAAAAGGAGACAAAAAATGGAGAAAATGTTTTGTTTTCAGTGTGAGCAGACAGCAGGATGCAATGGATGTACCGGAAGCCGCGGAGTGTGCGGAAAGACCGCAGATGTGGCAAAGGCGCAGGATGAGCTGACAGGGGCACTGATCGGCCTTGCGAAGACCTGCGGCAACAATCCGAAGACCGCTGATACCGACCGGGTGATCATCGAGGGATTATTTACAACACTGACCAATGTAAGTTTCAACGAAGAGACGATTCGTGTGATGATCGAGCGTGTGGAAGAGAAAAAAAAACAGAATCGCACCGGGATGCGGAACCTGTGTGGCAAAATGTGGAAATACAGACAATTATGATATGGAACAAATCTGGAATGCAGACGAGGATATCCGGTCGTTAAAATCCCTGTTATTATTCGGCATCCGGGGTGTTGCAGCGTACGCATACCATGCGATGGTACTTGGATATCAGTCGGAAGAAGTGAACTTCTTCTTATATAAAGCACTGGCTACGTTGTCTATGGATCTTGGCATGGAAGAACTTCTCCCGGTGGTTCTGGAGACGGGAAAAGTTAATCTGACCTGTATGGAACTGCTGGATCGTGCCAACACAGAGACTTACGGAATCCCGAAACCTACAGAGGTTTCGCTGAAAGTGGAAAAAGGGCCGTTTATCGTGGTTACCGGTCACGATCTGCGTGATCTGAAGCTGCTTCTGGAACAGACCGAAGGAAAGGGCATCAATATCTATACCCATGGCGAGATGCTTCCGGCACACGCATACCCGGAACTGAAAAAATACGGTCATCTGAAAGGAAACTTCGGAACGGCATGGCAGAACCAGCAGAAAGAATTTGCTGATCTTCCGGGAGCCATCCTGTTTACGACCAACTGTCTGATGCCACCGAAGGAGAGCTACGCAGACCGCGTCTTTTCCACGGAAGTAGTTTCTTATCCGGGTGTGGTACATGTAGATGACGGAAAAGATTTCACACCGGTGATCGAAAAGGCACTGGAACTTGGAGGATTTGGGGAAGACAGGCAGTACAAGGGAATCAACGGTGGAGAAAAGCTGACCACCGGTTTCGGACACGGAACGATCCTGCAGGCAGCAGATCAGATCGTGGATGCGGTAAAGGCAGGAGCGATCCGGCATTTCTTTTTGGTCGGCGGCTGCGACGGAGCAAAAAAAGGCAGAAACTATTATACGGAATTCGTAAAACAGACACCGTCCGATACGATCATTCTTACGCTGGCGTGTGGAAAATACCGGTTTAACGATCTGGATCTCGGAAGCATCGGCGGTTTCCCTCGGATCATGGATATGGGACAGTGTAACGATGCCTACGGAGCCATCAAAGTGGCAGTCGCACTTGCACAAGCTTTCGACTGCGGAGTCAATGAACTTCCGCTTTCCATGGTGCTTTCCTGGTACGAGCAGAAGGCGGTGTGTATCCTGCTGACACTTTTGCACCTTGGAATCAAAAATATTTATCTCGGACCGTCTCTCCCGGCATTCCTGTCTCCCAATGTGCTGCAGTATCTGGTAGAAAACTACCGGATCAGTCCAATCGGGGATCCGAAGGAAGATCTGGAGAAAATGCTAGAGCGTGTTTGAAAAATCATTCCCGCAATCTGCACGCCCCACTTTGCGGTATATTTTGCCCGAATTCAGTTGCCGTAGCCTGCTACGGCGCCTTCATCCGGACAAAATCTCCCACAAATTGTGACGCACATCTTGCAGAAAGCCTTTTTCAAACATGCTCTAGGATAATGGGCAGCATTTTTTAAAGAAAAATCTCCGGCAATTTGTAAACGATTGCCGGAGATTTTTGAATTTCTATGGGGATTTTGCTCCTTGACAGGAAATAGTCAGGTCAGTATAATCTGAAACTGGTACTACCAGTGAAAGGAGAAATATTTTGAAGCACGTAAGACAGTTTTGTATGATATTGTTGTTCTCGTTTATCGGCGAGTTTTTCCGTATGGTGATTCCACTTCCGGTTCCGGCCAGTGTGTATGGGCTGGTATTGCTGCTGGCTGCACTTCTTACCGGTGTCATAAAGCTGGATCAGGTAGAGGGAGCCGCTGATTTTCTGATAGAAATTATGCCGGTTATGTTTATCCCGGCGGCAGTAGGACTTTTGAATGCATGGGATGTGCTGCGACCGGTCGTGGTTTCCGGTGGTCGTAGTGACGGTAGTAACAACTGTACTTGTCATGGGAGTGACCGGACAGGTGACACAGCGGGTGATCCTGCTGGGAGATGAAAACGTAAGGAGGGAAAAGAAAAATGAAAGATTTCCTGACAAATTTCCGTATTTTTTGGTGCGGTGATCAGTCTGGTGGCCTATGAGATCGGAACTCTTCTGAAAAGAAATTTAAACTGGCAATTTTTAATCCGTTGTTGATTGCAGTCATCTGCGTAATGGCGGTGCTGATTCTGTTTCATATTGATTATGATACCTATAACGAAGGTGGACAGTATATCAGTTATCTGCTGACACCGGCGACGGTCAGTCTGGCTGTCCCCCTCTATCGACAGATTGAACTGCTGAAGAATAATATCAAAGCCGTTGCAGCGGGCATTCTGTCAGGGGTGCTGGCAAGTATGGTCGGTGTTTACATCCTGGCGCGGGCGTTCCATCTGAACTCCCAGTTGTATGTAACTCTGCTTCCAAAATCCATTACTACAGCCATTGGTATGGGGGTATCGGAAGAACTTGGCGGTGTGGTAACTATTACCGTAGCAGTTATCGTCATTACGGGTGTCCTTGGAAATGTGATTTCAGATCTTGTCTGTAAGCTCTTTCGTCTGGAAGAACCGGTGGCAAAAGGACTGGCTCTTGGAACTGCCGCTCATGCCATCGGAACAGCAAAAGCGATGGAGCTGGGTGAGATCGAGGGTGCGATGAGCAGTCTTGCAATTGCTGTGGCAGGGTTGCTGACGGTGGTAACATCTTCTGTTTTTGCAAGTCTGATGTAAAAATATGTCGGGTATTTTTGTCCGGAAATCATGCCGGCTGTGGGTCTGGCAGGGAAGAAAAGTAAGAAAGTGAGAAAAACAGTTGGATAAGGAAAGTGTACAGGCAACTTCACCAAAAGCCTATGACCAGGTACTGGAATATTTGAAAACACTGATAAAAAACAAAGATATTTCTTATGGCGGGAAGATACCCTCCGAGCGGGAACTGATGGAAACACTGAGGATTTCCCGAAATTCGGTCCGGGAAGCACTACGGATCCTGGAGCATACAGGCGTTCTGGAAAGCCGCCACGGCAAAGGGAATTTTCTGGTAAACCGGATGGGAGAAAGCCTCAGCAGTGTTTTTTCCATGCTGGTTCTGATGGAAGAGAGTAATTACCGGGAAGTCAATCAGCTTCGGTCAGTTCTGGAAAAACAGGCGTATGTGCAGGCTTGCGCGCTGATTTCAGAGGAAGGAAAGGAAAAAGTAGGAGCGATTATCAACCGGATGGAAAACGGAGATCTTGAGGAACGGATGCGCTCGGATCATGAACTGCACCACCTGGTATTTGAGTATTCGCAGAACCGGCTTCTGATTCTTCTGACGGATGCCTTGTCTGAGATCATACGCTCAGAGGGTGAGGTGGTTTTGCGGCAGGCGGCATCCATTGATACGGAAGAATGGATCGCACTTCATAAGAATATTGCCATCTGTCTTATTGAGGGAAATATTCAGGAAGGGCTTTTGGCATTGGAAGAACATTATGAATGGCTTGAACGTGACATAAAAATGTGATAGGATATAAAAGGAGATTTATGACTGTGCAAAGGTAAAGTGGTGAACACAAAGTGCAGTCTCAGAACGTGATCCCCGAAAACCGCCGGTACGGAGGCGGAAATATGTATGATCGGAGTCTCTTTTGACAAAGCAGGTACAGAAGATTCCGGAAATAGATAGGAGAGTACAGGAGGAATTAGCGATGAAAAAAAATAAGAATCGGTATTGCAGGTTATGGCAATCTGGGAAAAGGCGTTGAGATGGCGATCCGTCAGAATGAAGATATGGAACTGGCAGGTGTATTTACCAGAAGAGATCCTGCAACAGTAACTGTCAAAACACCTGGCGTAAAAGCATACACCATGGAAGATGCAAAGAATATGAGGATCAGATCGATGTTATGATCATCTGTGGCGGAAGTGCTACAGACCTTCCAAAACAGACGTTCGGAACTGGCAAAGATTTTAATGTCATCGACAGTTTTGATACCCATGCAAACATTCCACAGCATTTTGCAAATGTAGATGCAGCCGCAAAAGAAAATGGTCATCTGGCTATGATCTCTGTAGGCTGGGATCCGGGTCTGTTTTCTCTGAACCGTATCTATGCAGAATCCATTCTGCCAAACGGAAAAACCTATACATTCTGGGGTAAAGGCGTAAGCCAGGGACACTCTGATGCAATCAGAAGAATCCCGGGTGTAAAACGTGGTATTCAGTATACTGTTCCGGTGGAAGAAGCGATGGATCAGGTAAGAGCCGGAAAACAGCCGGAACTGACAACACGTCAGAAACACACCAGAGAGTGCTTCGTAGTTGCCGAGGAAGGTGCTGATAAAAAACAGATCGAAGAATCTATCAAAACTATGAAAAACTATTTTGATGAATACGATACCACAGTAAACTTTATCTCTGAAGAAGAATTTGATGCTGTTCATAACAAGATGCCTCACGGTGGATTTGTTATGAGAAGTGGTATGACCGGTGAAAATGAAAATACCCATCAGATGATCGAATATTCTCTGAAACTGGATTCCAATCCGGAATTTACTTCCAGTGTACTGGTTGCTTACGCAAGGGCACTGAGCCGTATGAAAGCAGAAGGAATGACAGGATGTAAGACGGTCTTTGATGTAGCTCCGGCATATCTTTCCCCGCTGAGCGCAGACGAGATTCGTGCACATCTGCTGTAAAAATAGAAGAACAAAAGACAAAAAGAAGAGCTGGCTGTTAAAAAACGGTCACTCTTCTTTTTTCGTGAGCAACAAGTAAAAAAATACCACCCGACACAGAAAAAAGTGTCAGATGGTGTTTGTGTGATGATTTTATTTAAAATTGGTAACTGTGAAGGTACTGAAATTGAACATAAAAAATTGCGGGAGCAGGATTTGAACCTGCGACCTTCGGGTTATGAGCCCGACGAGCTTCCAGACTGCTCCATCCCGCGTTATCAATTATATTATATGCTTATGCTGTGGATTTGTCAAATAGTACTGGAAGAATGGAAGTAACCGTGTTACACTTTGAAAAGAACAGGAATAAAGTGATGAGCTGGAAAGGGGTTATGTATGAATCTGATTAAGAAATGTCTGAACCGGGTTTTTGTGGAGGGACTCAGTGGAATGGCACTGGGACTTTTTGCAACACTGATCATCGGAACGATCATCCAGCAGATCGGGACGCTTGCAGGAGGATCCATCGGGACACTGATCTATGCGGTGGGGAAAATGGCAGCCGGGTTAACCTGTGCCGGGATCGGTGTGGGGGTAGCGTATAAGTTTCAGGAATCTCCAATGGTTGTACTGTCAGCTGCTACCAGTGGTATGATCGGTGGCTATGCTTCGAAGGTACTGGCCGGAACATTATTGGTGGATGGTAATCTGGCACTCCAGGGACCGGGAGAACCTCTCGGCGCCTTCATTGCCGCGTATGTAGGTATTGAAATCGGTCATCTGATTGCAGGAAAAACAAGGCTGGACATTATTTTGGTTCCGTTTCTTTCTATTGGTACGGGCTCTGCCGTGGGTGTTCTGGTGGGGCCTTCCATTTCTTCTTTTATGACGTGGCTCGGTGGTCTGATCAACTGGGGAACGGAGCAACAGCCATTTTTGATGGGAATTGTGGTATCCGTTCTGATGGGCATGATCCTGACATTGCCGATCAGTTCAGCAGCATTAGGTGTAATCCTGAATCTGTCCGGGCTGGCAGCAGGAGCCGCTACTGTGGGATGTTGCTGTAATATGATAGGATTTGCAGTGGCGAGTTTCCGGGAAAACGGTGTGGGCGGTCTGATCGCACAGGGTGTGGGAACTTCCATGCTGCAGGTGCCGAATATCGTTAAAAAACCACTGATCTGGCTTCCGGTGATTCTGTCGAGCGCTGTGCTTGGCCCGGTTTCCACAATGTTGTTTCATATGACGAACAATGCGACAGGCTCAGGGATGGGCTCTGCCGGCTTTGTTGGTCAGATCATGACCTGGCAGGTGATGGCACAGACGGAACATCCGGTTGTAGTATTGCTGAAGATGGTTGTGATACAGTTTATGCTGCCGGCAGTTCTTACAGTGGTATTTACACAGTTTATGAGAAAACATAATTTTATCAAGGACGGAGATATGAAACTGGATCTGTAAAAGGAGCGGTATGACATAGAGGAGACAATATGATTTTACTGATTATTATACCGGTTTATATATCTTTAAACCTTTATATCCTTCATCGGGTGCACAAGTGGTTGACAGCGTGTTCCGAACGTTTTCACTCCAGAAAGTTTGCAGTGCCATATATTGTGATTTATTCCCTGTTGGCACTCTCACTGTTATTTGCATTCCTTCTTCCTTCTTCAGAATTGCAGGTACTGGTAAAGCGTATCAGTAATTACTGGCTGGGAACTTTTGCATACATTCTGATATTTATTGCAGTTGCAGATATCCTGCGGCTGGTACTGAAGAAAATACCGGGGAAAATACATGATTTCTTTTTTAGTAAAGTTGGATATGTATTCGTGGGAATTCTTCTGACTGCATTGATTGGAGGAATCAGTGCTTATGGTATCGTGCATTCTAATATCGTAAAAGTCAAACCATATGAAGTGACGATCCGGAAAAACTGTGGAGACAACAGGGATCTGAAAGTGGTACTGGTTGCGGATCTGCATCTTGGTTATAGTGTGGGAAACGGGCAGATGCAGCGGATGGTGAAAAAGATTAATGATCAGAATGCGGATCTGGTGGTATTTGCTGGGGATATTTTTGATAATGAATATGAAGCCGTGCAGAACCCGGACAGGATCGCAAAGACACTGGCGGGAATTAAGAGCAGATATGGTTCGTTTGGTGTGTTTGGCAATCATGATGTGACAGAGCGATTACTTGGTGGATTTTCTGTGGCGTCTCAGGCTAAAGAGATGCGTGATCCACGATTTGAAGAATTTGCAAAAAAAGCAAAGATCCGGATTCTGGATGACGAAGTGATGCTGATCGATGATGCTTTTTATCTGGTGGGAAGAAAAGATGCGCAAAAGCCGGGTGACGGAACTAAAAATCGCATAGAGCCGGAAGTGATTCTGAGTGGTCTGGATAAGGCTAAACCGATCATTGTACTGGAACACCAGCCGAAACAACTGGAAGAGCTTGAGAGAGCGGGTGCAGATATGCAGTTATGTGGACATACCCATGATGGCCAGATGTTCCCGGGAAATCTGACTGTCAAACTGATGTGGGAAAATGCCTGTGGTTATCTGAAAAAAGGAAACCTGCACAGTATCGTAACTTCCGGGGTTGGTGTCTGGGGACCGGCGATGCGTGTCGGTACCGACTGCGAGATCTGTCCGATCACGATTCATTTTCAGGGATGAGTTTCGAACCATGCCTGTATAAAAGTATGAATCAGGAAACGGTACAACAGAATGGAAGACAGAAAGAAGGAGTTAGTGAGAGATGACAGTTAAGAAAAGAAAAAAGGTGGGGAATCTTCTGGAAACTGCTGTTTCTGGTTGCACTGTGTGTATTCTGCTTCTCTATGTATCAGCTGGTAAATATCTATCTGGGGTATAAAAAAGGAGTGGATGAATATCATGCTGTGGCAGAAGCAACAACGGTGCAGAGCAGTGAACCGTTGGAAGTGGTGGAAGAGAAGAAAGATGAGGAAGGAAATCTGATCCCGGAGGAAGAACTTACCGTCAATCCGCCGGAAGTGGATTTTGACGCATTAAAAGCAATCAATGACGATGTAGTGGGATGGCTGGAGCTGGAGGCAATTCCATCTATCAGTTATCCAATTGCCCAGGGAGAAGATAATGAATATTATCTGCACCGGACAATTAAAAAGACTTATAATTTTGCGGGGTCTGTATTTATTGATTCTACCAATGCATCTGATTTTTCTGATTGCAATACCATCATCTATGGTCATAATATGAAAAACGGTTCAATGTTCGGAAAACTAAAACAGATGTACGAAAGTGAAAAATACAAAGACAGCAAATACCTGTGGATCTGTACGCCGAACGGAAAATACAGGTATGAGATTTTTTTCCATGCAGTATGCAAAGGTGGGCAGTGATGTATATACATTGTTCAGTGCACATGATGAACAGTTTGAGGCTTATGTGAAGAAGATGGCAAAACAGTCGAAGGTGGATATGAAGGCACTGGGACTTGGAAAAGATGATTATGTAGTAACATTGTCTACCTGTACTTCCGATGAATCGGTGCGTTTTGTTGTACAGGCGCGCTGGGTCGGAACATATAAATAAAATCAGATATGCAGAAGTGAAAGAATGTGAATGGGTGGAAGAAACCTGTGAAATATGTGGATAAGGAGGATGTATCATGGGACAGGATGTGGAAAAATTACAGGAACTTATTGATCAACATGACCGGATCGTATTTTTTGGTGGGGCCGGAGTTTCTACAGAAAGTGGAAATTCCGGATTTCGAAGTGTGGACGGGTTATATCATCAGAAATATGATTATCCGCCGGAGACTATTTTAAGTCATACGTTTTTTATGCGGTATCCTGAAGAATTTTAACCGCTTTTACCGGGATAAGATGCTGGCACTGGATGCAAAGCCGAATGCGGCACATAAAAAACTGTCGGAACTGGAGGCGGTGGGAAAGCTTACCGGTGTGGTGACACAGAACATTGACGGACTTCATCAGGCAGCAGGAAGTAAACATGTGATGGAACTTCACGGATCGGTACACAGAAATTATTGTATGAAATGTCATAGATTTTTTGATGCATCGTACATGCTGCATTCTGCGGGGGTTCCAAAATGCGAGTGCGGCGGTGTGATCAAGCCGGATGTGGTTTTATATGAAGAAGGACTGGATAATGAGGTAGTATCGGATGCCATCCGTACCATTGCAGAGGCAGAAGTGATGATCGTGGGCGGCACATCTCTCGCAGTATATCCGGCCGCCGGTCTGCTGGATTATTTCAGGGGAAGAGCACTGGTACTGATCAATAAAGGTGCCACACCACAGGATCGTAATGCAGATCTTCTGATCCAGAAACCAATTGGTCAGATTTTTTTCACAGATTAAAGTAAAGGGGAAATAAAAATATGACATATCAGTATGAAGTGGGGGATATTGTAAAATTAAAAAAACAACATCCCTGTGGAAGCAGCGAATGGGAAATTCTCCGTGTGGGTGCTGACTTCCGTCTGAAATGCACCGGGTGCGGTCATCAAATCATGATTGCACGGAAACTGGTGGAAAAAAACACAAGAAATTTACAGAAAAAGAGTGAAGAAAATACTTGAAATTGTTTTTGATTCATGGTAGAATATCGTCTTGTGATATATAATTTATCCTTGTTTCCGGTACTGAAACCGGAAGCCAAAAGTCCAAAAGGAGGTAAAACAGCATGAGCAAATATGAATTAGCATTGGTTGTGAATGCAAAAATCGAGGATGAAGCTCGTGAAGCCGTAGTAGAGAAAGCAAAAAGCTATGTAGCACGTTACGGCGGAACAGTTACAGAAGTTGAAGAATGGGGTAAGAAAAGATTAGCTTACGAAGTTCAGAAAATGAGAGAAGGCTTCTACTATTTCATCCAGTTCGAAGCAGATGCAACCTGTCCTGCAGAAGTTGAAAGACACGTTCGTATCATGGACAATGTAATGAGATATTTAATTGTTAAGAAAGAAGCTTAATTTTTCTTAAGTGCCAAGCCCATTAAAGGTTTGTAAGATCCCGTAAAAGTATATACATTTACAAGAGAGGTAAGAATATGAACAAAGTTATTTTAATGGGTCGTTTAACAAGAGATCCTGAGGTAAGATATTCAGCAGGTGACAATTCAATGGCAATCGCAAGATACACGCTGGCTGTAGACAGAAGATTCAAGAGAGACGGAGAAGCAACGGCTGATTTTATTGGCTGTGTAGCCTTTGGAAGATCAGCAGAATTTGCTGAGAAGTATTTCCGTCAGGGATTGAAGGTTGTAGTCAGTGGAAGAATTCAGACCGGAAGCTACACAAACCGGGACGGCCAGAAGGTCTATACCACGGATGTAGTAGTTGAAGACCAGGAGTTTGCAGAGAGCAAGGCAGCCAGCGACAATTACCGTGGCGGTAATTTTGGCGGTCAGGCAGCACCATCCGCTCCGACAGCAGGTGGAAGCGGATCTGCAGACGGTTTTATGAATATTCCGGATGGAATTGATGAGGATCTGCCATTTAACTAATACGCATTGAACCCAGGTTCGGGTGCGAATCGTTAGATTTCGATAAGGAGGTAATATTCATGGCTTACAATAAAAGTGAAAGACCGGATTCTCCAATGAAGAGAAGAGGCGGACGCAGAAGAAAAAAAGTTTGTGTATTCTGTGGTAAAGAAAACAATGAAATCAGCTACAAAGATGTAAATAAATTAAGAAAATATGTTTCCGAGAGAGGAAAAATCCTTCCTAGAAGAATCACAGGAAACTGTGCAAAACATCAGAGAGCTTTGACTGTAGAAATCAAAAAAGCAAGACATATCGCTATTATGCCATATGTAACAGACTAATTCAAAAAGTTTGTTGTACCGTCATCGGGAAACCGATGGCGGTTTTCTTGTTTAAAAAGAAAAGACTTTTTTCTTTGCGCGGGAAATGATATAATAGGAGAGTAATTTGGTGGTTTGTCATTTTTGACAGAGTGCCGGAAAATCATACCTTTGTTTAAAGAAAGCAAAGGTGTACTTGGAAAAGGAGATTTTTACTCTGTGGGGATAGAATATGCGGAGGGAAAATCGATAATAGGTACAGAGTATGAAAGATGGAATTAAGTTAAAGGGTAAGCTGGCAACATATATGCGCTGGCCTTTTATTCTGACGATACTTCTGGTGGCAATGGATGTGTTGTTATACAGCGTCAGCTGGAAGGCGGGAGGAATCGGTACAGTATTTACAGCAGTGTATCTGTTGCTCGGGATTCTGCTATATTTTCACAGAAGACCGGTGCTCCTCAACGAACTGATTTCTTTTGCTACCCAATATGGTCAGGTGCAGAAAAGTCTGATGAAAAACTTTGCACTTCCCTATGCCTTGCTGGATGCAGAAGGAAAGATCCTCTGGATGAATGATGAGTTCCTTTATCTGACGGGGAAAGATCAGAAGTACCGTCGCTTTATCGGAAATATTTTTCCGGAGGTGACAATGAACAAACTTCCGTTGCCGGAGGAAGTAAGAGATTTTGAAGTCGCATATCAGGATCATGATTTTCGGCTGAACATGCGAAGAGTAGAGATCGATGAACTGCTGGATGGTTCTCAGATCATAGATGCAGATAAAGAGAAGAATTATTTGATTGCAGCCTATCTTTTTGATGAAACAGAACTTAAAAAGTATATGCGGAAGAATCAGGAAGAACAGCTTGTGACCGGACTTTTGTATCTGGATAATTATGAGGAAGCGCTAGAAAGCGTTGAAGAGGTCAGAAGCTCTTTGTTGATCGCGCTGATTGATCGTAAGATCAACAAGTATTTTGCTTCGATAGACGGCGTGGTGAAGAAACTGGAAAAAGATAAATATTTTCTGGTCATGCGCCGTAAGTCACTGGAACAGTTAAAAGAGAAAAAATTTAATATTCTGGAAGAAGTAAAATCTGTAAATATCGGAAATGAGATGGCGGTAACTATCAGTATCGGTATCGGTATCAATGCGGATTCGTATGCGCATACTTCCGAATCGGCCCGGATCGCCATGGAACTGGCTCTTGGTCGTGGTGGTGACCAGGTTGTCATCAAAGATGGCAATAATATCACGTATTTTGGCGGAAAATCTCAGATGATGGAAAAGACTACCAGAGTCAAAGCCAGAGTGAAAGCCCATGCTCTGAAAGAATTTATGAGCAGTAAGGACAAGATCGTGGTCATGGGACACAAGATTACAGATGTGGATTCTTTCGGAGCTGCCATTGGTATCTACCGGGCTGCAAGAACTCTGGAGAAAAAAGCTTATATTGTAATCAATAATCCGACTTCATCGATCCGTCCGCTGATGGACGGGTTCCTGCACAGTCAGGATTATGATTCCCGGATGTTTGTCACAAGTCATGAAGCAAAAGAGATTGTGGATGATAATACGGTAGTGGTTGTAGTGGATACGAATCGACCAGGTTATACAGAATGTGAAGAACTTCTGTATATGACCAAGACAATCGTGGTACTGGATCATCACAGACAGAGTAAAGATATTATTCAGAATGCGGTATTATCTTATATTGAACCCTATGCATCATCGGCCTGCGAGATGGTTGCAGAGATTCTGCAATATTTTGCGGACGGTATTCGGATCCGGAATATCGAGGCTGACAGTCTGTATGCGGGAATAATGATCGATACCAATAATTTTCTTACAAAAACCGGTGTCCGCACGTTTGAGGCTGCAGCTTTTCTGCGGAGATGTGGTGCGGATGTGACAAGGGTAAGAAAGATGTTTCGTGAACATGTTGAGGATTATCGGGCTAAAGGAGAAGCTATCCGAAACGCAGAACTGTTTCGGGAACACTTTGCAATTTCGGTGTGTCCAAGTGAAGGACTTGACAGCCCTACAGTGGTTGGTGCACAGGCGGCAAATGAGTTGCTGAATATCATTGGTGTAAAAGCATCTTTTGTGCTGACAGATTATCGCAATACGATTTATATCAGTGCAAGATCCATCGACGAAATAAATGTACAGATTGTGATGGAACGCCTTGGCGGTGGCGGGCACCTGAATATCGCAGGAGCGCAGCTGGAACATTACTCTATTACAGAGGCGAAAGATGTACTGAAACAGACTTTACAGAAAATGCTAGATGAAGGAGATATATAAAGATGAAAGTTATTTTGCTTGAAGATGTAAAAGCTCTTGGAAAAAAAGGACAGGTTGTTAATGTAAGTGACGGATACGCAAGAAATCTTCTGCTTCCCAAAAAACTTGGTGTGGAAGCAACCGGAAAAAATATGAATGATCTGAAACTTCAGAAAGCTCATGAAGACAAAGTAGCACAGGAAAATCTGGATGCTGCAAAAGCATTCGCGGAAGAACTGAAAGACAAACAGGTAACCGTAGGCATTAAAGTTGGAGAAGGTGGAAGAACTTTCGGATCCATCTCTGCAAAAGAGATTGCGGAGGCGGCAAAGGCACAGCTTGGATATGAACTGGACAAAAAGAAACTGCAGCTTTCAGCTCCGATCAAAGAGCTGGGTACAACTATGGTGCCAATCAAGTTACACCCGAAGGTAACAGGTGAACTGAAGGTTGTGGTAAAAGAAGCATAGGAGGAATTCTTCCGTGGAAGAAGAACTGATTAAACGAATTCTGCCCCACAGCGATGATGCGGAGCGCTCTGTCATCGGTTGTATGATGATGAACCGTGAGGCGATTATGATTGCATCCGAGATCCTGACCGGAGATGAGTTCTATCGACAGCAGATGGGAATTGTTTTCGATTCCATGGTGGAATTATATAACGAAGGAAAACCGGTAGATTTTGTCACACTTCCGGAGAAACTGAAAGAAAAGGATGTTCCGCCGGAGATCAGCAGCATGGAATTTGCAAAGGATCTTCTGACGGCGGTACCTACTTCGGTTAACGTAGGACATTATGCAAAAATCGTCAAAGAAAAAGCAATGTTGCGTCGACTGATCAAGATGAACGAAGATATTGCCAATACCTGTTATCTGGATAAAGAACCGGTGGAAGAAATCATGGAAGATACAGAAAAGCAGCTGTTTCAGCTTCTTCAGACCAGAACGGGTGGAGATTATGTTCCGATTCGCCAGGTGGTGTTAAACGCCCTGGAGACCATCGAGAAAGCTTCACAGACGAAGGGAACTGTAACGGGAATTCCAACGGGCTTTGTGGATCTGGATTATAAGACATCCGGTCTGCAACCTTCGGATTTTATCCTGGTAGCGGCTCGTCCTTCCATGGGTAAGACGGCATTTGTTCTGAATATGGCACAGTATATGGCTTTTCGAAAAGACAAATCAGTAGCCATCTTTTCGCTGGAGATGAGTAAGGAACAGCTGGTGAACCGTCTGTTCTCACTAGAGTCTAAGGTGGATTCTCAAAAGATCCGTACCGGAAGTCTGGAAGATGAAGACTGGGCGAAATTGATCGAGGGAGCCGGTGTGATTGGAAATTCCCGTCTGATCATTGATGATACACCAGGTATTTCTATTTCTGAGCTTCGGTCCAAATGCAGAAAATTCAAATTGGAACAGGGACTGGATATTATTATCATTGACTACTTACAGTTGATGTCCGGTAGTGGACGTGGCGGTGATTCCCGTCAGCAGGAAATTTCTGATATTTCCCGGGCACTGAAAGGGGTAGCCAGAGAGTTAAATGTTCCGGTGGTTGCGCTGTCACAGCTGAGCCGTGCGGTGGAAAAACGAGATGATAAACGGCCGATGCTTTCAGACCTCCGAGAATCAGGAGCGATCGAGCAGGATGCGGACGTGGTTATGTTCATTTATCGTGATGATTATTATAATAAAGATACGGAAAACAAAAACATGGCGGAAATTATCATCGCCAAACAGCGAAACGGCCCGATCGGTACAGTAAATCTGGTATGGATGCCGGAGTACACTCGGTTTGTTAACGCGAAAAAGGACTAAAAAAGGCGAAGAGATTTTCTTGTAAAGTACCTCCTGTATGCTCTATAATGAGTGCAGGAGGTACTTGTATTATGAAAGAAACCAGATACCTGATTTCTGAGACGGCAAAACTGGTTCAGGTAGAACCTCATGTACTGCGCTACTGGGAAGAGGAACTGGGCTTGTCCATCAAACGAAATGAGATGGGACATCGATACTACACCGATAAAGATCTGGAAATATTTCAGAAAATCAAGGAACTGAAAAAGAGGGTTTGCAGTTAAAGACAATAAAAGAGAAACTTCATGAGAAAGATGAAATTCCGCAAGTGGAAGAACATAGGATATCGGGAGAGGGTATTACAAAACAACAGAAAACAGAGCCGGAATTTCAGGAAGAACAGATTCAGGTAAAGATTGTAACTCCACGGAAGTTTTTGACAGAGCAGTCCTTTGAAAAAAAGAAGAAAAGCAGAAAAGAAGATCTGAACAACCGACAAAAGAAGAACGTTTTCAGGCAATCATGGAACGCCTGATTCACGATATTGAACTGAAGGAGAGGAAAGAAGGACGTTACCGAAGATTGGATGAAGCGATCCGGCGACATCAACAATCCAGAAAAATGGTCGCCGCCACGCAGGAAAATCGCAAAAAGAAAAAATAATGTAGCTGTGAAGGGAGCAAACAGTTACTAAATAACATAAAGAAGGAGCTGTACACAGTTTTGTGTACAGCTCCTTTTTCCGCGCGGAAATAATTATATTTAAAATAATAATTATTCTTCAACGATAGCTTCTGTAGGACAGACACCTGCACAGGTACCGCATTCTACACAAGTATCAGCATCGATAACATATTTTCCATCACCTTCGCTGATAGCTTCTACTGGACATTCACCAGCGCATGTTCCACATGCTACACATTCGTCAGAAATTACATATGCCATAATTCAAATCCTCCTTTTCGTATTTACCGATATACTCTCGGCTATATGCTCATTCTAATATAAGTAGTGCGGGATTACAAGTACAAATTTACGTACAATCGCAGGAGTTTGTATGATTTTGGTGTGATACAACAGTTGCCTACGGGAGAAAATGGTATTATAATGTGCGTATTACAGGAAAGGAGATAAACAGAATGAGAAAAATTTCCAAAGATATGATTATTGCCGATCTGGTTACGATCGATCCAAATATCGTAGTAATTTTAATGCGCGCCGGTATGCACTGCATTGGTTGTCCGTCTGCACAGGGAGAGACGCTGGAAGAGGCAGCGATGGTTCATGGACTGGATGTGGATCTGCTGGTAGATCAGATTAATGATTATCTGGCACAATAAAAAATCGTGTAAAGAAAAACGAAACGGCAGGAAGAATTCAGATGTCCTGCCGTTTCGTTTTTTTACGCATTGTATATCAATAATTGACTCCGTGAACCAATTTCAACCGAAACCTGATTTTGAAAGTTATACATTCAATAATAACAGCTGCTGCAGTGCCTGATCAGCTATCAGAATCTCACCGTGTTCTTTGAAATAGGCTTCTGTTGCAGCGGTGCAGGCTTTGCCGGTACCATATTCGGAGAGCATGTTGCAGACTCTGTTAAAGTCTTCCGGATTCATGCCGGACTGATGCAGGATCAGTACGTAAGTAGTCTCACGGTCTTTATAGAGTGTGTTTGTGCCGGTATACCATCCGTTTAAAGCAAGAGCCGCCCGGATAACGGTGTCCAGACTGGAAAATGTGAAGATACGGGTCAGATCCGGACGGGTCTGAGCAATGTTATTTTCCGCTGCCTCTGTATCAGAGTGTGTTTCTGCAGTATCCGGCTGAATCTTTGTTTTTCTGTCGGAGGAATCTTCGGTTTTATTTTTTTCAGAGGAAGCAACAGGCTTTTTGAGTCGTCCTTCACACAATTTCTGGAAAAGATCCAGGATGTCGTCTGCACCGGTAACAGACGGCCCTTCCGTCTGGGAAGGAGCAGTTTCATCGGTACCGGCAGCAAACTTGGAAAAACGGGTATCCAGTTCTTCCGGGTCTTCTACTTTTGTGATGATCAGTACGATACTGTCCGGTGTAATCGGAATTGCTTCAATCATCAGTGGAACATTGTCGGCTTCAAAACCAAACTGATCCTGAGCCTGTAGCATCATATCACGAAAAAGATCTTTTGCTTTTTCGGATCCGTAAGCCAGTTCACTTAACTTTAGCTGGCGATCCGCCAGATCTTCGCTGGTCAGTGTGCAGCGAATCTGGGTATCATTGAATTTTTTC
>ENA-OPYX01000872-OPYX01000872.1-human-gut-metagenome-genome-assembly--contig:-NODE-872-length-17175-cov-3.313820_pt1 | contig 17175 bp, 12 predicted proteins | sample MGYA00242639_ERZ504486 | MGnify/ENA primary metagenome ERZ504486 (study PRJEB26092, sample SAMD00036296) | human gut metagenome | host: Homo sapiens | study: EMG produced TPA metagenomics assembly of... | reverse complement strand
GTTCTTTTTCGTGTCTGCTTTGACCCAGTTGTTGCCGTCTTTATCTACATACCATATTTCATTGCTGCCATCACTATCTTCTACAAGAAAATGCCCTGTAACAGTATCCTGCTGGCTTGTGTGAGAGCTTAATATCTGCCAGCTATAAGCATATACTACATCTCCTGACAGACCGCTTATGTCACAAGTCCTGGTTACAAGCTTGTCATCGTTGTAGAACTTACCTTCTGCAAGGAATAATATTTTGCCATCTGCATTTTTCTCATTAGATGCAAGACTTTCTGTCCAGAGGTGATATTCTGCCTCAACAACTTTATTCTGTGTTATAGGACTTACTGTAATATCTGCCGGCCATTCGCCATAATATCCGTCTTTCTTTGGTATTGATGGCAGGTCTGATGTTGTAATATTGCCATTGTAGGCTATTACCTTAGTTCCAGCAACGTAATCATCTGCTTTAAATGTTATTGTTATCTGATGAAAGCCTTCTGGAATATTATCAAGTGACATAACATAATCATATGTTACCTTATCAGCAATACCGCTATAATTAATATCATCTATGCCGCCTAAAATGTCACTCACAAATATGTTATTTCTTACGCTTCCTTCTGAATCAGTAGTTCCGGCAATCACACCTTTTTTCTCACCATCACCGCTGATTGTTGCAATGGACACATTATTCTTAACTGTGTATCCCTGTCCGCATATTCCACCTGCATAACTGTCACTTTCAACATTGCAAAGGCTGTAATTATCTGATACTGAACTGACACTGTTACCAGCTATTCCACCTGCGTAATCACCAGTTTCAGACTTAACACTTCCATAGCCCTCGCAGCCATATATAAGTCCTAATTCCTGCAAACCGGTTATTCCGCCTGCACAATCTTTTCTGGAAGTAACCTCTCCATAATTAACACAGTATATTACTATGTCATTGACTGTTGAACGGAGCTTGACATTTGTTGAACTTCTTAAATCCAGATCATACTCAGGGTCTACATCATATTCAATGTTCATAGTTCCTGTTATTCCACCTACATTAAGGTCACCGTATACAGTTCCCCTGTTCACTGATTTAGTTATAACACCGTCTGTATTCTTTGCATTTTCCGCCGTGGAAATATCTTCTATATGACTGTCATCACTTGTAACAAGCTGTGCTGTATCATTCACTGTACTTCCTATATTGTTAATCTGTGAAGAAATGGTATTGATACTGTCAGAAATATTCTGTATCTGTTCATCAAGAACATTTACAATACCTTGAATATCTCCTGTAATATTGTCTGTTCCAAGCTGGTCTGACACATCTTTTACAAAGTCTTCTGCTGTATCACTCGAATCTGCCATTGTGTTACTGATGTCCTTAAGATTATCATTAATGATATCCCACTGCTCATCGATAGCATCTTTCTGGGAGTCTGATAAAATTTTATCATCACCCTGAATGTCCTTTATCTTATTAAGAGCATTATCAATATTGTCAAAATACTCTCTTGTATCAGGGTTATCCTGCATAGAGTCAGATACTTCTTTTAAAGAGTCCGATAATACATCAACATCTTCCTTATACTGGTTAGTAATGCTTTCTGCATAATCTCTTGTCTTAGATGAAGCACTGCTCATTGAATCTGACAAGCTGTTTAATGTATTGCTTATATTATTAACAGAGCCCTGAATTGTATCAATTCTGTCCTGTAAATATTCAGACTCTATATAAGGCTCTGCCTGTCCGACAATACCGCCGACATCTTTTCTGCCGTATATATCGCCTTCGTTGGTACAGTTAAGTATCTTTCCATTCTGGCTTCCTGCTATACCACCAACATTATAACCTGTATGGTTATATCCAATTGTTCCATAATTTGTACACGATGAAATAACGCCAGATGAATTACCTGCTATTCCACCCATATCGTTACGGTCTACAACGTGCTGTGTAATATTAAATGTTCCAACATCAACTCCACCGACATCAAGTGATGAAGCTAATTCATCTGTATTAACGCGGCTTCTTGATACACATTCACTTATAAGTCCTTCATTCTTGCCAGCTATTCCACCTGTCTGGTTAGTTGCTGTAACAACAGCATCACTAAGACAGTTAGTTATATTAGCACCCGGCTTATTAATTCCTGCAATCGCACCTACATATGTTGTACCATTGACTTTTCCATAAAATGTGCAGTTAGTTATTGTACCATAATTAACACCGGCAATTCCTCCTATATTCTTCTGTGAACCAGATGTATTAACGCTTCCTGATACACTAAAATTGCATACATAAGCATTTTCTCCAAGGTAACGGAAAAAGCCATAATCTGAACCCTTATAATCGACATTAAAGCTTCTTATAGTATGGTTAGCACCATCAAATGTTCCATCAAAATATGGTATTCCATTAAAATCTGTATTAGATAAATTGATATCTGTAGCAAGTCTTACTGTCCTGCCCCTGCTGTAACTGTCATATTTACAGTTATTGGCAAATTCAATAAGTTCCCTGGCACTGGAAATTACTATAACATCACTGTCAGCTTCCTCTGCCTGTACCACATATGGAATAATATTTCCAAATGCCGCAAAGATAATGAGCAGTGACAGCATTACTGCAAGTATTTTATTAAATTTTGTATTAAGCTTTACCATTACTGCTCATCTCCTTTCTCTGTATTGTTCGTAACATTTTCTGTATTATCCACACCATCACTTTTATCTGTTAATAAAAGATTATCTGTATCTTCATATGTAACCTGTCCCTGACGTCCTGGAATTAGTGAATCAACTGATACCTTCATCTGTCCCTGGAATGTTCCCTGAATGTCAGCATCAATCTCACCCTGTACATAACCTTTGACGTGTCCTGTAACTCTTACCCTGCCGGCAACTTCTTTCTGTGGTCTTGCAATATTCATTGTAAGAGCTGTCTTTTCAATAATTATATCTCCAAGTAAAAGTATCTGTGGAAGCACGAATAATACAAGGATAATTGATATTAATGTACCTCGTCCAAGTGCAACACCTATTGAAGCAACTGTCGCATCTGAGGCAATCTCACCTATAAGGAAGCCTGCACAAGTAAGAATTGAACCTGATGTAAATATTGTTGGGAATGACTGGTTAAGTGTCTCAATCATTGCATCTTTAAGCTGCATTTCCTTCTTTAACTGCAAATACCTGTTAGATATAACAATCGCATAATCTATTGTAGCACCCATCTGTATTGCTGATACAATCAGGTATGCAATAAAGAATACTGTCTGCCCCTGTAATGCCGGTACAGCAAAGTTAATCCATATACTTCCCTGAATAGTAAGAACAAGAAGCACTGGAAGTCCTGCTGACTGGAATGTAAAGAACAGAATTATCATAACAAAAAGTGCAGTAAGTACGCTTATAATAATATTATCTGATGCAAATGATGACTCAAGATCGTGGTCACTTGTAGAATTACCAACAAGGACTACATTATCTGTGCCATAATACTGAGCTGCAATACCACGGATTTCCTCCAATGCATCGTATGTTTCCTGACCTTCTACAGGAAGTGAAAGGTTAAGCACAAATCTTGAATAATCGCTTCCCTGAAGCTGTAGCTGGGCATCGTGAAGCGTATCATACAGGGTGTTAAGCTTATCGTCCAGCTCACTATCTAATGTTACATAACCTTCCCTATACTGGTCATAAAGGAATAAGAACATATCAATAATAGGAACCTCATAATCATTAACTCCTGTAAATACAGGACCATACTGCTCATGATTATAAGCATATGCCATATAAAGCACATCAACTACTTCCCTGTCTATATCAATCAATTCAGCAAATTGTCTAGGATTTAACTTATCCGTAAGCACATAATCATCATTAATTGACACATTTGCAAGACCAAGTGTTGATGTAACATAGCTTAGATTATCTAATTTGCCTAACACTCTCTTCTCTGACTCATAATCGCCCTTTGGCACCATAACAACTAACTGGTTGCTCTTGCCAAATGTATCCTCTATTCTTTCTTCTGCTATCTTAGCATTACTCTTTTTCGCACTCACAATTGAGCTTGTATCATAAATATACTGGCAGTTATTTGAAAATATAGCTGCTGCTATAAGAAATACTATAAATAAAGGTGGAATTATATATTTGGTCTTATTAGCAAATTTACCAACAATTGTAATCTTTGGCACATAACATTTGTGATGTGTATTATCAATTCCCTTGGCAAATATAAGCAGCACTCCCGGCATAAGAAAGAATACTGATATAAGACTTATAATAATGGCCTTAACCAATATAATACCCATATCATAACCAAGCCTGAACTGCATAAACATCATTGCAACCATACCTGATACAGTTGTAAGTGATGATGAACTAATCTCTGGAATAGCCTTTGAGAGTGCAACCTTTACCGCTTCTTCTGCATTAAGCGTTTCGTGCTCCTCCATAAATCTGTCGCAGAGAATAATCGCATAGTCAATAGCCAGTGCAAGCTGTAACACTACTGCTATCGAGTTGGTGATAGACGAAATAGTACCGAACCAGTAATTAGTTCCCATATTAAGAATTGCCGCAACACCAAATGTTATGAGCAATACTGGAATTTGCAGATATGCCTTTGTTGAAAGCATTAACACAACTACTATAATAATTACTGCCAGTACAAGAATAATGTTCATATCCTTTGACAGTGATTCCGCACTTTCTTCTTCCGAACCAACCTCCGTTGAAACATATACGTCATAATCTGATAACGTATCCTTGACATCATTCAATGCCTGTTTGCTTATATCCTCATCTTCCGTTCCATCAAATGTAATATCAAACAAAGCATCTGTACCTTTATAATGGTCTGATGAGTCATCAAATGTTACCTGCTTAACTCCATCAATGTCCTCAAGTTCGCTTACAAGCTCGTCTGCCTGATTATAGGTGACATTGGTAAGCATAACCTTAGCACTGCCATATGTAACAAACTGTTCGTCCATAATAGACAATCCCTGTCTTGTCTCACTATCGGCTGGCAGGTATGATGTAATATCCTGATTGACCTGTACTTTATTGATAGATAACACACTATAAATAATCGCAAGAATAAAAAGAATTTCTATTGCTTTACGTTTATTCACAATAAATGTGGCTGCCGTAAGCCAAAAATTACCCTTTTGCTTTTCTTCTTTTTCCTTCATAAATTCTTCTGTACATATAATTCACTAAATATCCTAATAATCTTCAATAAACTTTAATTATTAATCAGTTTCTTAAATGTACCGTCCTTTCTTCATTTTGCTTATTGTGTTTATAAACATAGTGTTGATTATTTTTATAGAATAATTATAATTATCATATAATATTTGCTCAATAATCAGTTTTGCACAAAGTGTTGATTAATAGACATTGTGTTGATATATGTCAATTAATTAAGAAAGATTTAAGAAAGGGTAATATATGGAAAATAATATAGACAGACGTGTAATGAGAACTAAAACACTGCTTATTCACAGCCTTTCCACTCTGATGAAACAAAAAAACATCAAAGACATAACTGTAAAGGAATTATGTGAACTGGCAGATATTAACAGGGGCACGTTTTATCTGCATTACAAAGATATATACGATATGCTCGCCTCTATCGAACAGGAGCTTAGCGACAAGTTCATACAGATATTTCAAAAATATAATGCCAGGAATACAAAGGATTTTCCTTATCCTTTATTCTTAGATATATTTGAATTTGTAAGCGATAATGCCGAACTTTTCCGCGTGCTTATAGGTCCTAATGGTGACATTTCATTTATTATGAAAATACACCAGCTTTATAATATGTACTGCATACAGACCGAAATCAGTAAATTATCGCCTGAACTTTCAATTAACTGTAAATATTACGGTAATTTTATACTTTACGGCTGTGTCGGTCTTATCGAACAGTGGCTCTCAAGCGATAATCCTGAGTCCCCACGCAAAATGGCTAAGCTTGTAACCAAGCTTGTATCAACTGGAGTTTTATCTTTAATAAAATAAATACTTAAAAGGTCTTCTTCTGTAATCAGAAAAAGACCTTTTATTCTTAGTACTCACGAATTCTTCTTTTCTTTCTCAGTCATAACTATTTCGCCCATGTAAGCTCTTCATTATCACTATTGTAATTAAATCTGCCATCGTTCTTTTCTTCAATAGCTTTTATCATATGATAAGTGTACTCATTATATGGTGTAGGAATTCCAAGCTCTTTTCCCATTCTCATTAATGCACCTGAAAACATATCTATCTCCGTATGTCTTTTGGCATCGATATCCTGCAATGTTGAATATCTCGCTGTTGGAAGGACTGCACTGCCCCTGCCGGAAGAACCCTCAACAATGCTTATGTCAATTCCTTTTGCTGCTGCAACTGCCTCAAGCTCCTTACGAAGACCTTCACTGATTGCCTTCATATGAACACTATCCCTGTAACAGCCAACACCTGCCCCAAGAATAGCCTGCGGAAGATTATTGCACACATTAAGTCGGAACTTACACCATATCTCCTCTTTAATATGCTTTGTTACCCGAAAATGTATATTACCTCTTTCAAACAGTTCCTTAACCATACGTACTCTTTCACTGTCAAATGGTGCGTTAAGCTCTCCATATATAATTCCAAGAGTTGTGTCTGGATTAAATACATAACCCTGTCCTTCTTTATGTGATGAAGCTACCTTGATAAGTGAATACAGCATATGTGAAGAACCTATCTTACCAGCAATAATCTCCTCACTGTCCACGCCATTCATAAGGCTCATAACTGTAGTATTATCACCAGTTGCAGCTTTTATATCATCAAGTGCCGCTGGAAGTGCTCCGTATTTTAATGATACTATCAATAAATCAACACCTTTGGCTTCGTCAGGTGTCCATACTTCTGGACGGTATACATTACCATTAATCTTACAGCCATCAGCCTTAAGCTTTTGATTTCTCTCACCTGAGGCTATAACTCCAAGCTTTATATCCTTAACATCTGAAAGTCCCCATATAACATAAGAACCTACCGCACCTGCACCTATAATTCCAACTGACTTAATTGACATAACAACCAACTCCTGCTTTATTACTCACTATAATTCTTATTTACATAGTCTTTAATCTCATTGCTGTCCTCTGGCATTCTACAGCCGACAATATAATTACCCTCATCATTAGAACATCTTATTATACAGCCCTGTATTTCTTTGTCTTTAATAACATCGAAATTATCAATCTCGATAACAATATTCTTACCCTTCATATTTTCAAACGATGAGTCATTAACTGAAAAAGCAAAACCATTAGCACTAATATTAACCATGTGTCCATAATATGTTATATCTGTACCATCAACGCTTATTGTACACTTATTGTCAAGTGGCATTCTTGGATACTTTCTTCTGTTATATACCTGTGGGTTAGTATCAATAGTAAGCTTGAACTGTCCCTTTTCTCCTGCCTTGACATTATGTATTGCTATACCATTCCAGCAATATAATACATTATCTACAACAGCGTTAAATGAACACTTAAGATTTCTTCTCTTATCATCAAATGCTGCTCTGTTATTAATATTTATGTATACATTATTGTCTTTTCTGTCAACAACTTCACCTGTGTATTCTTCCTTGGCATTAGTCTGGTCTTCAATAACCATTCTGAACTTCATACCGCTCTTTATATCGGAAACATTCATAAATCCACCGATACCAAGTTCTTCCATAAGTTCGCCAACAACAGACTCAATATCCGTTGCACTCTTGGCACTTGCTTCATATTTGCTAAGCATCGTCTTAGTTGTCTGTTCTGCATTATTAATGCTCTCTGTCATTATCTGCATTATTTCGCCAACCTGATTCATATTAGCAGTAAGTGTCTCATTAGAATTCTCAACCTGCTTAACTGCACTGTCAACAACCTTTATATTATCACCAAGGCTTGTTGCATCACTCGTTATATCTGATACTGACTTATTAACTGTTGATACCTTCTCAATGTTAAGCTGTATAAGTTCAACTGTTTCTGTAATTGATTGAAGCATTTCATCTGATGTAGCCTCAAGATGTGAAAGTGCTTCCATAATACTGTTAGAAGAGTCTTGAGTTCCACTGCTTAAGCTTCTTATCTGGTCAGCAACAACAGCAAAGCCCTTTCCTGCTTCTCCTGCTCTTGCCGCCTCTATTGAAGCATTAAGTGCAAGAAGATTAGTCTGTGAAGTAATTCCTTCAATAGTACTTGTCTCCTGCTTAACATTTTCAAATTCCTTCTTAAATGTTTCAAGAATAGTCTCAATCTTGCTTGATAATGCTGACATTCTGTTAGTAATTTCAACAACCTCTGTAAGCTCATCAGCACTTAAGTCAGCATGTTCAACTGACTTCTCAATAAGCTTTGAGAATTCCTCCATAAGATCTGATACATCTTTCACCTGAGTATCAATAACCTTAGTCATCTCTATTGATGAAACTGTCTTATCATTAAGGATACCATTGTTCTTTGCAAGTGTTCCCATATCCTTAACTACATTGTTAGCACCCTGTTTATTCTCATCTGCAAGTTCTCTTACAACTGTAACACCATCAACAATTGAATTACTTGCATCTTTAACCTGCTCAACTGTCTGTACAACCTGTGCCAGCTCCGATTCAATCGACCCCGTCAGTGCACCATCTGACTCAACCAGATGTCTTATCGCCATATTAGTACAAGCAAAACAACATAATACAATCGCAAACTGAAGTGCACACTCCTCACTTGCAACAAAGTCCATCATTCCCTTAGCCACACCTTTGTAAATATTACTGCTGATTAATACAAACAATGTAAACCACATAATCATCTTTATAAACTTAGGATCTTTGTACAATATAAGAATTGATAATAATGGAAGAATAAATATATAAGAAATCTTATCGAGTGCTGTCCATGCTATAACAGCGTAGAATAAAAGATAACATATACCTAATACCCATTTGTACTCTTTAGCTGCCTTACCCTTAATCATAGATACTATATATCCTGTTATGTAAGTAACCCAGCCTACTACTGTAAATGCTATAAAATATCCCCTTGCAATTTCCCCATTCTTTGTCTTGATACCATAATATATGGTCGCAATAAAAATAAGAGCAAGCCAGGTTATACCTGCTCTTTTGTTGGCTTTCGCCCTGAAAAATGATTCATCATACTCCTGCATATGCATTGTCCTTTCACTGATGTTAGTTTATCATTGATTTCTATATTCTATTGTCGTCACAAATACTTAAATGATGTTTTTATAATACCACATTTTTATCTATATTCATAGTACATTATTGCTTTCAAAATTTATATTTTATAATTAGTTGTTGACAGACAATTTGTCCATATACTATTATATTAACAAAGGGAGTAGTTAGCATCTTTAGATGTAATAATAATCGTCATCACGCTGCAAGGCCGGTTATTATTAGTGAGTAACGAGACTTTTATCAATCATTTTTTTGATGTGGTAAAAGGCTTTTTTGTATAAAGATTAATAAATGTTTCTTTTGCCGCAGGTAAAGGACTTAATATGGAATATTTATTACTACTCATTGGATTCGTGCTGTTAATCAAAGGAGCTGACTTTTTCGTAGATGGTAGCTCGTCACTTGCAAGAATTATGAAGGTACCAAGCGTTATTATAGGACTGACGATTGTTGCTATGGGAACAAGTGCCCGGAAGCTTCTGTAAGTGTTAATGCCGCACTCGCTGGAAGCAACGATATTGCAATAAGCAATGTTATAGGTTCTAACCTTTTTAATGGTCTTGTCGTTGTCGGTGTATGTGCATTTATGGCTGGATTTAAGACTAATCCTGAGATTTTAAAAAGAGATATGCCACTTAACATTATCGTAACAGCAATTCTTTGCATTATGCTTCTTGACAGACATATTAACCATATTGAGGGAATAATCTTACTCATCAGTATGGCTGTATACATTGCAGTTATGGTTATATCAGCACTTAAAAACCGTGAAACTGCTGATGAATGTAAAATACTTTCTCTGCCTAAGAGTCTTATATTTATCATAGGCGGACTTATTGCTGTAATATTTGGTGGAACACTTGTTGTTGATAATGCCTGTCTTATCGCTAAAGATTTCGGTGTCAGTGAGAATTTTATAGGACTTACAATAATCGCTATTGGTACATCACTTCCTGAACTTGTTACCTCTATCACAGCGACACGAAAAGGCGACAGCGGACTTGCACTCGGTAATGCCATAGGCTCTAACCTTTTTAATATACTATTCATATTAGGAATGTCTGCAACAATCTGCCCGCTGAATGTATTATCAGAGTCAATTATCGACTGTATAATACTTCTTGTGTCAGCAGTCATTCTTTATGTATTTGCAAGAACCAAAAAGACTATGAACAGATGGGAGGGAATTGTATGCGTGTTTCTATATGTAGGATACACGGCATATCTTTTAATAAGATAATACCTGTCATTATCTCCTACTCTTCCATAATCATCTTTTTTAATTCTTTTGCCGCTGAATTTAAAGGATGCTGGTAATCATATACCATACACACATTTCTTTCAGGAATCGTTTCTTTAACGATATCTTTACAATTTCACGCTTGCTAAGGGCTTCCTGTGCCATAAGTTCAGGCACGAAGCCCAGACCAAGCTCATTTTTCACAAGTGGGAGTATCTGGTCTGTTGTAGCTACCTCAGTATCTGGCAGTAATTCAAATTTCCCAATTTTTATAGAATAATTCATTATAGAACTGAAATGTCATTGTTTCCCTGCCAAGACATATCAAAGGATAATTCTTTAACTCATTTAATGATAATTCCTGACTTCCCAATGCAGTAAACGTAGTACCTCCTACAAGAATTTCTTTAAATGTCTTTAACATTATCTGCTTAAGAGGTGCTTCTACATTGACAGGTGAAGATGCAACAGCGAAATCTATAATTCCCGATCTTACAGCTTCTATTGCCTGAGGTGTCGAATGGTTATATATTTTAAGACGTATTCCCGGATATTTAATATGGAACTTTTTAAGCTTATCTAACAAGAATATATTAAGTGCTGTCTCACTTGCACCAATTGATACGCTTCCTGTTGTAAGGCTTGAGCTGTCAGATAATTCTTCCTCTGCTTCTAATAACTGGCTCATCGCAACGGATACGTGTGTATACAACTTCTCACCCTCAGGAGTAAGCTGAATTCCCCTGTTATTTCTTATAAATAACGAACAGCCAAGCTGCTGTTCAAGACAATTCATAGCCCTTGTTATATTCGGCTGGCTGTTACCTAATGCGTGTGCAGCTTTAGTAAAGTTACTGTATTTGGCTACATAATAAAATATCTTATAATATTCATAATTAACATTCATATAATCTGACCCTTTCACTAGCTATAAGTATCACAGTTATATCAAATAATAATCAAAACCATATCAATTATACTTTTTACTTATCATTGTTTCAATAGTATACTCCTTACTTGGTAATAAAAGCAACTAAAATTTATTATCATTATTAAAAGTTACATTTTACCAACTACAACCTATACTATATTTTAAAGGAGATGCTTATATGCTTACTGCTGTAACAGGAATTAACTGGGGTGATGAAGGCAAAGGCCGCGTAATTGACTTGTTAGCTGAGCAGGCTGATATTGTTGTCCGTTATCAGGGCGGTAATAACGCCGGTCACACTGTAGTCACTGATAAAGGGAAATTCGTTCTTAATCTTCTTCCATCTGGAATACTTCACCCTGATGTTGTATGTGTTCTCGGTGATGGAATGGTAATTGACCTTGAACATCTTTCAAATGAAGCTGAACAAATCAAAGAAAAAGGAATATCTGTAACTCCTGATAATCTGAAGCTTTCAAAACATGCCACTATATCTATGCCTTGGCACAAGGTTCAAGATGAACTTGAAGAAAACCGGTTATCTGCAACAGGCAGTGCATTTGGTTCTACACGCAGGGGCATTGCTTATGCCTATAGCGATAAATACCGCAAGAAGACACTTCGTCTTGCCGACCTTCTTCATCTTGATAATGAAAATGTTAAAGCAAGGCTTAAAACCATATTAGATGCAAAAAATCTTGAACTTGCCGGCTGTTATCATCAGGAACCAATGTCATATCCTGCTCTCTTATCGTGGTGTGAAAAACAAGCAGATATATTCAGGGATTATATATGTGATACAGGCATTTTCTTAAATAATGCCTTAGCTGATAATAAAAAAGTAGTTCTTGAAGCCCAGTTAGGCGCTATGAGGGATATTGATTATGGTATATTCCCCTACACTTCAAGCTCATCTACAATAGCTGCCTATGGCCCTTTAGGTGCTGGCATACCTTATGCCCCACTTAACCATATTGTCGGTGTCTTAAAAGCTTATTCAACCTGTGTAGGTGCTGGTCCATTTGTTGCAGAAAATGCAATGTCTGAAGAATGGCAGAAGCTCCTTCGTAAATACGGCGGCGAATATGGTGCTGCTACAGGACGACCAAGGCGTGTCGGACCATTTGATGCTGTTGCCAGTGCTTACGGCCTTAAATGCCAGAATTCAGATTTAATAGCATTAACCAAATTAGATATCTTAAGCTATATGAGAGAAATCCCTATTATAACAGGTTATAAATATAAAAATACTGTCGTAACAGAATTTGACCCGACAGACAATATAGATATGTACAAGCCTGTTGTTGAACTTATGCCAGGCTGGCTTACAGACATATCAAAATACCGCACATATGATGACTTCCTGATAATGCAAGAAATTATATTGAAAAGCTTGAAAAGCTGCTTAATCACGAAATCCAGTTCATATCTGTCGGGGGCAGAGAGAAACCAATATTTAACAAAGGGAGAATGGCTATGAGAAATTTAATTGACCCTCTTGATTTTACACTTGATGAAACAATAAGCATTTTAGACTTAGCTGACAGGATTGCTTCTAATGAAGAAGCCTACAGCCACGTTGCTGACGGCAAAAAGCTTGCTACTTTATTCTATGAACCAAGCACAAGAACTCGTTTATCCTTTGAGTCAGCAATGTTAAGCCTTGGAGGAAAGACCTTAGGCTTTGCCGGTGCTAACCAGTCAAGTGCCACCAAGGGCGAAACTGTCGCAGATACCGCCCGTGTTGTAAGCTGTTATGCCGACATTATTGCAATGCGCCACCCAAAAGAAGGTGCGCCTTTAAGAGCTTCTATGTATTCATCAATTCCAGTTATCAACGCTGGTGACGGCGGTCACAACCACCCAACCCAGACATTAATTGACCTGATGACAATACGCCATAGAAAGGGACGTCTTGATAACCTGACTGTTGGTTTCTGCGGTGATTTAAAATTTGGAAGAACTGTACATTCTCTTGTGAACAGCCTTGTACGTTTCAATGACAATAAGTTCTATTTTATATCACCAGAAGAATTAAAAGTTCCCGATTATCTTATAGAAGATACTCTTATTCCTAATAAATCAGTATATAAAGAAGTAAGAAGCCTTGAAGATACACTCCCAGAGCTTGACGTGCTTTATATGACAAGGGTACAGCGTGAGCGTTTCTTTAATGAAGATGATTATATAAGATTAAAAGATACTTATATACTTAATAAAGAGAAATTACAGCTTGCCCCTGCCGATATGCCGGTTCTTCACCCTCTGCCAAGAGTTGATGAAATATCAACTGATGTTGATACCGATAAGCGTGCCGCCTATTTTGAACAAGTGCAGAATGGCAAATATATCCGTATGGCTCTTATTATGAGTTTACTTGAACTTACAGACCCACTCACAGGAAAAAAAGTACTATAGTAAAATAGAATGGAGATTATAATGTTAAATATAGATTCTTTGCAAAATGGTGTAGTAATCGACCATATCCCTGCTGGACAGGGGTTAGATATATACCGCCTTTTAAACCTTGATGCACAGTCACATTCTGTTGCACTCCTTCAATATGTAAAAAGCGAAAAGTACGGCTGTAAAGATTTAATCAAGATAGAAGGAACCAAGCTTCCTGAAAGATTAGATATTCTTGGTTACATTAATAAACAGATAACTCTGATTATAATTAAAGATGGAAAAGTTGATAAAAAATATCATCCTCTTCCACCTAAAATCTTAACCAATGTTATAAAATGTAAAAATCCACGCTGTATTACAAGTATAGAAACAGGTTGTGAACACATTTTCAAGCTATATCCATCAGGCAAATACCGCTGTCTTTACTGCAATGAAGAAATCTCTGTAAGATAGATTAGATTATCCCCATACTTCTTCTGCGATTTCTTTTACAAGCTTAAGCTTTGCCCACTGTTGTTCCTCTGTAAGCTTATTACCTATTTCACAAGATGCAAATCTGCACTGTGGACTTAAGTATAATCTTTCAAGAGGAACAGGCTCTGCCTATAACTTATTTATCTGTTTCTTATTATCTTAGCCGCCTCAACCATATTTCTTAAGCTGGCATCTGTTTCCTTTACACCTCGTGTCTTTAAGCCGCAGTCTGGATTAACCCAGAGTTTGTCCCTGCTGATTTTAGTAAGCATTATATTTAACGCATTAACAATTTCATCAACTGATGGAACTCTTGGAGAATGTATGTCATATACTCCCGGTCCTACTTCTGTCTCAAAATTATTCTCTCTTAAAGAATCTAATATTAAAAGGTCTGAACGTGAAGCTTCAAATGTGATAACATCAGCATCCATATCGTCTATTGCTGGAATTATATCTGTGAATTCTGAATAGCACATATGTGTATGTATCTGTGTATCATTCTTTACTCCGCTGTGTGTAAGCCTGAAAGCAGGAATTGCAAAATCAAGATATTCATTATACCAGTCTGACTTTCTAAGTGGAAGCTTCTCTCTTAATGCTGCCTCATCAATCTGTATTACCTTAATTCCTGCCGCCTCTAAGTCTAGAACTTCATCTCTTATTGCAAGTGCAATCTGCAATATTGACTCTTTTATAGTTATATCTTCTCTTGGGAAAGACCAGTTTAATATAGTTACAGGTCCTGTAAGCATACCCTTCATCGGCTTATTAGTTAATGACTGTGCATACACTGACCAGTCAACTGTCATTGGCTTCTTTCTGTATACATCACCCCATATTACTGGTGGCTTAACACATCTTGTACCATAAGACTGAACCCACGCCTTCTGTGTGAATAAATATCCCTCAAGTGCCTCGCCGAAATACTCAACCATATCATTTCTTTCATATTCACCGTGTACAAGCACATCAAGACCAATCTCCTCCTGCCATTTTACGCAATCAGCAATCTGCTTCTTAATATACTGTGTATACTCTTCTTCTGATATTTCATTCTTTCTGTAAGCCGCTCTCTCTGCCTTAATCTCCTTAGTCTGAGGAAATGAACCAATAGTTGTAGTTGGAAATTCCGGAAGACCCAGTTTCTCCTTCTGAAGCTTTTGTCTTTCACTTCTTAATGGAAGACGTACATAATCTTCTTCCTTAATATTAGCAAGTCTTTCCTTAACCTCTACGTTATGGCAGTTTCTTTCTTCCTCAAATACCTTCTGGTTATCAATATAGGCATTTTCACTCTTAACCTTATCCTGTTTCTTATCAGCAAGAACACCTAACTCGGCAAGCTCTGTAAGCTTTTCTTCTGCGAATGAGAAATGTATTTTATAGCTGTCAGCTAATTTATCCTCGTGCTTTAATGTATATGGAACGTGTAATAATGAGCAGGAAGTTGATATAACAACATTTATATTATTGTCACAGGCATTTTTAATACTGCTTATTAAATCTAATGTCTTCTTATAGTTGTTCTTCCATATATTCTTTCCATTTACAACACCAGCAAATAAAAGCTTACCAGCTGAAAAACCATATTTTTCTACTAATTCAAATGTCTTTCTTCCCTCATTAAAATCAAGTCCAACACCTGCAAATGGCTTATTAATAATGTCCTCATATATATCCCTTACATCTCCGAAATATGTCTGAAGAAGTATATTGCAGTTACCCCTTTCCTTAAGAAGTTCATCATATATCTTATTAAATAAAGCCTTGTCAGCATCACTTAAATCATATACAAGTGCAGGCTCATCAAGCTGTAACCAGCTTATGTTATTATCGTTACATAAAGCTATAAGCTCCTTGTAAGCTGCAAGAAAATCATCTAAAAAATCATCAATGCCCTTGTTCTCTGTAAATCTGCATAACTTAAGAACTGTATAAGGACCAGCGATTACCGGCTTTGTTGTAATGCCCAGTTCCTTAGCTTCTTTGTATTCATTAAGGAGTTTGTCTGCTGAAAGCTTAATAACTGTATCATCTTCAACCTCTGGTACAATATAATGGTAATTAGTATTAAACCATTTCTTCATTGCCAGTGCCTTAACATCACCAGACTCTCCCTGATAGCCTCTTGCCATTGCAAAATATGTATCAAGACCTGATAAATTAAGCTCCTTATATCTTCTTGGAACAATTCCAAGTGCAGCTGCTGTATCAAGCAATGTGTCATAAAATGAGAAATCATTACTTGGAATGAAATCTATTCCTTCATTCTTCTGTATAGTCCAATGTATCTTTCTTAAATTCTTAGCTGTATCTAATAATTCCTGTGAACTAATCTCACCTCTGAAATACTTTTCACTTGCAAATTTTAATTCTCTTAAAGTTCCAATTCTTGGAAACCCAATAACCGATGTCTGCATATATATCCTCCAAATTAATTAACCTCAGGCTGTTCGACTAATATACTGAACAACCTGAGGTCATATTATCATTATATGAATTTTTAATAAAATACTTAATTCATTACGCTTATCATAGCTTTAAACTATGGATAAGTTATTTTTCAATGCTTTTATATAGAATTCTGCGTATCTGCTAAGCATTATATTCTTCTTTCTGACAAGTCCTATCCTCATAATGCAATCGGATTTTAATGGCTTGGCAATAATGTCAGAGCCATTGAGCTTCTCATCAATAATACCCGAACTTACGGTAAATCCATTAAGTCCTATTGCAAGATTAAATAATGCGGTCTTTGGCCCAACCTTTTACCTGCACGCCTGTGGAAGCATTGAAGTAATACTTCTTGCCGTTCAGTGTAAGCCATCCCTTGACTTTCTTACCATTCTTGTAATAATAAGACTTTCCGCCTTC
>ENA-OPYX01000867-OPYX01000867.1-human-gut-metagenome-genome-assembly--contig:-NODE-867-length-17281-cov-3.747231_pt1 | contig 17281 bp, 16 predicted proteins | sample MGYA00242639_ERZ504486 | MGnify/ENA primary metagenome ERZ504486 (study PRJEB26092, sample SAMD00036296) | human gut metagenome | host: Homo sapiens | study: EMG produced TPA metagenomics assembly of... | reverse complement strand
AAGTGTAAGAACTATATCGATAGATAGCACAGCAATCGAAATGTTGAAAAAGCATAGGGAAGAGCAGGATAAACAAAAAGAAATAGTAGGAACAGCATGGCAACATCCGGATATGGTTTTTACATCTTGTACAGGGCATTGGTATGACAGAAGTTTGTTAAATAAACAATTTAAAAGATTTATAGAAAATCACAAACAAGAGTTAGAACTTAATCACAAATTTACAATACACGGTTTGAGACATACAAACGCAGCTGTTTTATTATATGCCGGAGAAGATATTGAAAATATATCTGCACATTTAGGACATGCAAGTTCAGATATTACATCAAGAGTATATGCTCATATGTATGCAGAAGTTAAAATTCGTATGGCTAAGACTGTTTCGGGAGCTTTATTTGAAAAAAATAAAACGTTGTACTTATAAGTTTGATACATTTATAGGCCTATGTAATAGATTATATTAAAATAAGTAAAAAAGGAGTTTTACTCTCTTAAAAATATAACACATTAGTATTCGTGGGAAAAAGAACTTAGTGGTTAAGAGAGTGACTCCTAAATGAGTATAGCATATAAGTCAAAAATACAATTTTTAATTATTGGATTTATTTTATTAATATTATGTGATATAATGTTAATAAATAGATGTACATTATATCTATAATATTTTATGATGGTGTTATGGAAGATTTTGAAGATACTTAATTATTAAAAAATAATATTAGAAAATTTGTTTATGCAGAGTAAAATTATGAGATGATAGATAATAGTAGTTATAGTATTTGTTATTATGATGAGAGCTATGTACCACCAAGACAAAAATATAAAACGTGATTTTTTTGAGAGTCAACATAAAAGCGAAACAAGAAAGCCCTTTAATTACACTAAAAAGAGAAATATGATAATTTTGTAATTTTTTTTAATAGAAACAATAATATTCGACGAGTATTTTAGGCTAATTTACGATACAATCTTGAATTAACATTGACAATGATGCGTGATTGATATATAATACAATTGGATTAAAATATGAGAGGAGAATATCAATGACATATATAAATCGTGACCTAGAGGAAAAAATTAAATCTGCTTCTAAAGAATATGCTTGTATTTTGATAACAGGTGCAAGGCAAGTGGGTAAATCCACTGTACTAAAGAAATTAATGGATGATAATCGTGAAGAGGTTTTGTTGGATGATATAGAAGAAAGAAAATTAGCATCAAAGGATCCGGCACTTTTTTTGCAAATGCACTCATTACCAATTTTGATAGATGAAGTTCAATATGCACCTGAACTATTTTCTTATATAAAAATGGCAATAGATAAAGGTGCTGCTCCCGGTTCATTTTGGCTCACAGGTTCTCAACCATTTAAGCTCATGGAACTTGCGCAAGAATCTCTGGCTGGAAGAATTGCTATTATTCACATGCCTTCACTTTCACAACATGAAATCTATGGGAATGATAAAACCGAACCATTTTCTATTGATTTAGATAAATTAAAGAAACGTAGTAAAATAAATAAGCCGGCTGATCTTAATGAAATATACAGACGTATATGGAGTGGCTCTTTGCCTGGACATATAAGTGGAAAATACACAGACAGAGATCTGTTTTATAGCAGTTATCTTCAAACTTATATAGAGAGAGACGTAAAAGAGATTGCTGATATTGATGATACAATGATATTTAGCGATTTTATTCGTTCTGCTGCTTGTAGAGCAGGTCAAATGCTCAATGTGTCAGATATTGCTAGAGATGTTGGGATTTCTAACGATACGGCAAAGCGTTGGCTAAAGATTCTTGAAAAATCTGATATTGTATTTTTTTTACGTCCTTATTCAAATAACTTGCTAAAGAGAACGATAAAAACTCCTAAAATGTATTTCTTTGACACCGGACTTGTTGCATATCTTACAAGATATTCGTCCCCGGAGATTTTAGCAAACGGTGCAATTAATGGTGCAATACTTGAAAATTACGTTGTGTCTGAGATTATCAAAACGTATCACAACAATGCAAAAGAATGCCTTATATGGTATTACCGTGATACAAATAGTAATGAAATTGACCTTGTAATTGAAAGTGACGGTATGCTTCATCCTATTGAAATAAAAAGAACTGCCAGTCCCGGAACCGAACTTATAAAACCGTTTAAATTATTAGATAAAGCATCTATTCCAAGAGGTAAAGGTGCAATTATTTGTATGAAAGAAACTCTTTCCGCAGTTGATAGCGACAATTATATTGTACCTATTTGGATGATTTAATTTACGTTGTATTTAGAAGAAACAAAATCGAGGTGATATCATGAATCTGGTTGAAAAAATATGCTAAGAGCAAGAATTATACAAATTACTCTTGTTTAAAATGATATATTACTGATTACCACAATTATTTGTGGCAAAATTGCGGTAAAAGACAAAAAATAAATCCCACAATCGGCATGATTGTGGGATTTGTTTGATAAAAAACTTATCTCTTTGAGAACTGTGGAGCGCGACGAGCGGCTTTTAGACCGTACTTCTTTCTTTCCTTCATTCTTGAGTCTCTTGTAAGGAAGCCTGCTGACTTAAGGTCTGCTCTGTAAGCTTCTGTATCAACTTCAAGAAGTGCTCTTGAGATACCGTGACGGATTGCACCGGCTTGACCTGTGAAACCACCGCCTTCAACTTTTGCGATTACATCGAACTTATCTGTTGTCTTTGTAAGTTCAAGTGGCTGACGAACGATAAGCTTTAGTGTATCAAGACCAAAGTATTCATCGATTGTTCTGCCGTTTATTGTGATTTTTCCGTTGCCCGGAACAAGACGAACTCTTGCAACAGAAGATTTTCTTCTACCTGTACCGTAGTATTGTTCTTTAGCCATTTATATTGTCCTCCTTACTTTATTTCGCCTGTCCAAGCGATTGGATTTTGTGCTTGATGATCATGTTCTGTACCCTTGTAAACACGAAGTCTTGTAAGAGCTTTTCTTCCGATTGTGTTGTTTGGAAGCATACCGTTTACAGCGTACATAACAGCCTTTTCAGGTTCTTCTGCCATAAGCTTGTTGTAGTGGATTTCCTTAATTCCGCCTACCCAGCCTGTGTGGTAGTAACGAACCTTTTGGTTAAGCTTATTACCTGTAAGGATAATCTTATCAGCATTGATAACGATAACGTGGTCACCGCAATCTACGTTTGGTGTAAATGTAGGTAAGTGCTTACCTCTTAAAATGCTTGCAACTGTTGCAGCAACACGACCAAGTGGCTTGTCAGCTGCATCAACAACATACCACTTTCTTTCTACGTCTTGTGGCTTTTGCAAATAGCTTGAATTCATAGTTGTGTCCTCCTATACTTAATCTATTCATGTTAAAGCTTACTTCTTTAACTCACAACGGCTATTTTACTATGTTTTTTGCTCATTGTCAACACTTTTTGAAAAATTTTTAATAAATCAAATAACAATCTCTTATTTTCTCTTTATTTCTCATTAATACTCTTTAAATCACAACTTTCATTTTAAAAATTGCTGTATTATTTTGTTCACTTGACTAATAATATTTTATGACATATAATAAGAATATACGACAAAAAGTATTGGGGTGAAGTGATGAACAAGGTAAAAGAACAGATTAAATTTGATTTTGCGAACAACTGTTTTGATGTGCTTAGACTGTACAGTGCGTTTTACGTTATGACTCTGCACATATTCAGACATATAAGATTACAGGAAGTGTCGCCTATATTCGATTGGTGGAACGGTGTCGTTGTGCTGTTTTGCATAAGCGGTTTTTTGGTTCCGGCGTCTATGGAGAGAAGTAAAAACACGTGGGAGTTTTTAAAAAACGTGTGCTTAGAATAATTCCGTCGCTGTGGGTGTGTATAATTGTCGGAGTGATTGTGGCGGCGGCTTTTTGCGGATTTGTGCTGAACAAGACGTTTGTGACGTGGTTTCTTGGACAGCTTGTTTTTATACGGGATTTGCCGCAACCGGATTTTATAAGTAATTTCGGAATAGGAAATTTTCAAGCAAATCTTTGGACAATGATATTTACAGTCCAGTTTTACATTATTACTGCGATAATATACAGATTTTTAAAAAATCGAAAACTGTGGGTATGGATATTTGTAATGATACTGTCTATGGCACTTAATCTTGTTGTGCCGCACTTACAGGAAATATTGCCCGAAACGGGACGGTTGATAATCTCACATTCGTGTATGCCGTATTTTTATATGTATTTTGCAGGTTGGTTTATGTACCGCTATCGTGAAAAAATCGTGCCGATACTTTCAAAAACAAAAATATTGTGTGTGATTTTGTTTATTGCCCGTGCGATTTATTGCGACAGGTTCGGTGTGAGAACAGGCGAGTATATGGATATAATTCAAGTGCTTTTGCTTTGCCTTATGACTGTCGGTTTCGGTTACAGTTTCGGTAAAATCAGATTTAAGTTTGATTTGTCGTACGGATTGTATTTGTATCATATGGTTGTTGTTGATATATTCGTGCAAATCGGTTTGGTGGGTAATATGGGATATGTTGCTGCGGTTTATGTTATTGCTGTATTGTGTGCGCTTATATCACATTATCTTGTAGACGATACCGTTGCACATATATTTAATAAGAAGAAATCGAGTATAGATGAAGTTAAAGAAGAAGAAAAAATTAAAGAAAAACAAATTGTTAAACAACCTGTTTCGGTTGCAGACGATGATGAAACTGATTTTTAAAAAGACGGAGCAATCCGTCTTTTTACTTTGTAAAAAATATTGGATTAATTTTGTTTTGGTAGTTGACTTTGCGGAAGAGTGGTGGTATAATAATTTATGTTGTTTATAGGTCATATCGGGATGTGGCTCAGTTTGGTAGAGCACTACGTTCGGGACGTAGGGGCCGCAGGTTCAAATCCTGTCATCCCGACCAAAACGGCAAACAAATCGCATTATTATGCGGTTTGTTTTTTATTGCCAAATTTGAGCAGAAATAATACTAATCAGAGGTGATAAAAGAATCTATGCTAAATAAATATCCCCCGGTATAGCCGGGGGATATTTACTATTCTCCTAAATGTTTAATTATCTTGTTATACATATGTTTAAAGAATAACAATGATAACGTCAATGAGGCGATTTCGGCAATGTTGAATGACCACCAAACTGCGTGGATACCGCCGAATTTTGCAAGGATATATGCTGACGGAAGAAGTATGATAAGCTGGCGTGTTATAGAAATCATCATACTTAAAAAGCCGTGTCCCAATGCTTGCAGGCTTGATGAAATAACTATACATATACCTGCAAATGCAAAGCTGAGGCTGATTACTCTCAATGCCGGAATACCGATTTCAAGCATATGGTCTGAGGCGTCAAACAATTTCAAAAGTACATCGGGTATAAACTGGAACAGCATAATTCCTATAAACATAATACAAACCGCATACATAATTGCGAGCTTAATGGTTTTTGTAAGACGTTTTTTGTTTTGTGCACCGTAGTTATATGAAACAATCGGCACCATACCGTTATTAAGACCGAATACAGGCATAAATACAAAACTGTTAAGTTTAAAGTATACACCGAATACCGCAACGGCAGTTGACGAAAAAGTGATAAGAATTTTATTCATACCAAAAGTCATTGCAGAGCCGACTGACGACATAATTATTGAAGGAATACCGACAGAAAGAATGTTCTTTACAAATATAATCTGTGGTTTAAAACCTTTAAAGCTGATATGTACATCGGGATTTTTGGTAAGGTTAAATGTAATCGCAAGAATTGCCGCACATATTTGACCTGTTACAGTCGCAATCGCCGCACCGGCAACACCATTTCGGCATACCAAACAAACCGAAAATTAATATAGGATCGAGAATGATATTGATAATTGCACCTGTTGACTGTGTTATCATTGTGAATATTGTTCGTCCTGTGGATTGAAGGATTCTTTCAAAACCAATCTGCATAAAAATACCAAATGACATAAGCAGACAAATTCTTGTATATTCAATACCCATATTTGCAATATCGCCTGCACCCGCTTGTGCAAGAAAAAACGGCTTTGTTACGAAAATTCCTATAAGTAAAAATAAAACATATCCGAGAACTTCTATAAATATACCGTTTTCGGCGGTCTTGTTTGCCGCTTCAAACATTTTTTTCACCGAGTGCGCGTGAAAGCATTGCGTTTATACCTACCCCTGTTCCGACTGCTACGGAAATCATAAGGTTTTGCATTGGAAATGCCATTGAAACGGCTGTCAATGCGTCTTCGGAAAGTCTTGATACGAATATACTGTCGACTATGTTATAAAGTGCTTGCACTATCATTGATATAACCATAGGCAGTGACATTGTTACAAGCAGCTTGTTTACAGGCATTGTACCCATTTTATTTTCTTTCGTTTGTTCCATTTATTGCGACTCCTTTCGATCTCTGTATGCAACTTTTTTATTATACTATATTTTGTGGCGGTTTGCAAGGGAAGGTGAGGGGATTGTGGGGTTTTTGTGTATGGTAAGAGGGCGACCGATGGTCGTCCCTACGAAATGAGAGGAAAGAGAGGAAAGTGTGTAGGGGCGGTCATTGGCCGCCCGAATGGAAAGCATATGAAGAAAAAGGAGGGTGAGGAGGGGAGATAGTGAATTGTTTTGTGAATAATATAATGATTTTGCATATAAATAAAATCTGCTATTGAAAAATAGATATAATTGCGGTATAATTATAAGATAAGAAAAAGTAAGAAAGGACTTGCGAAAAAAATGGATTTGGAATTAAAAGAAATTGAACTTGCGGCTAAACGTCTTGAGCCGACTATTCACAGAACTAAGATTGAATCATCTAAAACTTTCTCTGACATGACAGGCGGAGAGATATATTTAAAATTTGAGAACCAACAGAAAACAGGTTCATTTAAAATAAGAGGTGCGTCAAATAAGATTGCCGCACTTGTTGAAAGAGGCGAAATTACTTCAGCCGTTGCTTCATCTGCCGGCAACCATGCACAAGGTGTTGCATATGCGTCACACGTTCACAACATTCCCGCAACTATCGTTATGCCGAAGTCTGCTCCTATTGCTAAGGTGAGTGCGACAGAGGGTTACGGTGCCAAGGTAGTGCTTTACGGAGATTGTTATGACGACGCTTACAAAAAAGCGGTTGAAATTCAAGAAAAAGAGGGTGCAACTTTCCTTCACCCATACGACGATCTTGAAGTTATGGCAGGACAAGGTACAATCGGTATAGAAATTCTTGAGGATTTACCTACTGTTGATATGGTACTTGTACCGGCTGGCGGCGGCGGTCTTTTGGCCGGTGTTGCGGCTTGCATAAAGCAAATCAATCCGCGTGTGCAAATTGTAGGTGTACAAGCCGAGGGCGCTCCTGCAATTTACAATTCATTTAAAGAGAAAAAACACGTTACTACCGATTCTGCCGTTACTATCGCAGACGGTATTGCGGTTAAAATACCAGGTGACAAAACTGTTGAACTTATCAACAAGTATGCAGATGATGTTGTGACGGTATCAGATGCAGAAATCTCAGAGGCTATTTTACTGCTTCTTGAAAGAACAAAGCAAGTTGTTGAACCTGCCGGTGCTACACCGCTTGCGGCTGTTCTTAACAACAAGGTTGACGTTAAGGGTAAGAAAATCGCTTGCGTACTTTCTGGCGGTAATATTGATGTTAGCTTTATTCACAGAATTATCGAGCTTGGTCTTGTTACGCGTGAGAGAAAGCTTAAATTCAAGACTACACTTCTTGATATTCCGGGAAGTTTGGAACATCTTTCACACATTCTTGCCGAGGCAAACGCGAATATCGTAATGGTACAGCACGACAGATTGAGTGCAGAACTTGATCCGAACGAGGCAATTATTCATATTGCTTGTGAAGTCGGCGGCAGAGAACACGGCGAAAGAGTTATTAAGGTACTTGAAAAGAACGGTTATAATATTGTGATGGAGTAAAATTAAATGATTAAAAAATCTCTTATTTCTCTGATGTATGAGGCGGCATCTATTCAGCGTTGGAACGACCATATCCGTCCTTGGACCGGCTTTACGGAGCTTGACAAGCAGGCACACAAGATGTTTTATGCTTATGTGCTTGCAAAGTGTGAGGGCGAAAGCGTTAATATGATAAAGCTTATTGAGGGCGGAATATTTGAGTTTTTCCACAGAATTGTGCTTACTGACATTAAACCGCCTATTTATCATAAACTTGTAAAAGAAAAAGGCTTTCAAATAGATAATTGGGTACTTTCCGAGCTTGAAGAACATATGGACGGTATTGGCGGCGGTTTCTTTGAGAGAATGAAACAGTATTATCTTGACAAAGATTACGCATCTCTTGAAAAACAGATTTTAAAAGCCGCACATTACCATGCAAGCAACTGGGAATTTAAAATAATTTATCCTATGAATCCGCAGACTTTCGGTATAGAACAGGTTAAAACCGAAATGGCACAGGGATTGGCGGCTTGCGATACTTTTCACGGCTTCAGATATTTTGCCGGAAGTAAGTATCTTCAAGAGTTTTTGTCGCTTATAGGAAAGCTGAGATACCAACAAAGGTGGGCAAAAGCGGTAAGAATGCCCGAAACTTTTGTTATGGGGCATATGCTTGTCGTTGCGATTTTGTCGTACTTTATGTCGCTTGAACTTGACAATCCTTGCAGAAAACGTCTTGAAAACAACTTTTTTTCGGGGCTTTTTCACGATTTACCCGAGGTCTTGACAAGGGATATTGTGTCACCTGTAAAGAACAGCGTCAAGGGCTTGGACAGCATAATCAGTGAAATAGAAGATGAACAAATGCGTGAAGTTATTTATCCGCTTTTACCGCCTGCTTGGCACAGGGAGATAGAGTATTACACGCAGAATGAATTTGACTCTAAAATTATTGATGACGGCGAAATCGATATGGTTACGTCGGACTTGATAAACGAAAAGTATAACGAAGATAAATACAATCCGATAGACGGACAGATTATACGCGGCTGTGACCACCTTTCCGCATACATTGAGGCATATATGTCGCTTAGCTACGGCATTAGGTCAGAGCAAATGCAAAGCGGATATGACCATTTGAAAGGAAAATACAAGGATAAGGTTATCGGCGGAATTAATTTTGGAGAATTATTTGGTTACTTTGTATTATGAGATATAACAGAGAAAAAAAAGAACTGACCTTTGATGAGGCTAAAGACAAGGCTTTGAGATTGCTTGAATTTCGTTCACACAGTGAGCGTGAACTTTCGGATAAGCTGAAAAGAGCCGGTGCAAAGGAAGAAGATATAGATGAAATTCTTGAATTTTGCAGAAATTACGGCTTTTTGGACGACAGAAAGTATGCGATTGCAAAGGCAAAGGATTTAAAGAATTTGAAAAAATACGGTAAAAGACGTATTAAGTCCGAGCTTTACAGCAAGGGTATAGATGCGGAATACGTTGAGGAGGCGGTTTCGTATCTTGATGAGGACGAAGAAGATATGCTTTTGCCTCTTGTTGAAAAAAGGCTTAAAGGTGACTTTGAAAAGAAAAACATTGATAAATGTATACGATATTTTATGTACAGAGGTTACGGCTTTTCTGACATTAAAAATTGTATAGATAATATAAAAGAAGAATATGGAGAGTAAACTTATGTATAACATCGGTCTTGTTTCGCTTGGCTGTGCGAAAAATCAGACAGATGCCGAAATTATGCTCGGTATATTGGCAAATGACGGTTTTAATATAACGTATAATCCGTCGGACGCCGATGTCATAATCGTAAATACTTGCGGTTTTATCGAGTCGGCTAAACAGGAATCAATAGACGCTATACTTGAAATGGCTCAATACAAAAACGGAAGATGTCGATTGCTTATTGCGACAGGTTGCTTGGCAGAACGATACAGCGCTGATATTTTAATCGAACTACCCGAGGTTGACGCAATAGTCGGAACAGGTGATTATGATAAAATCGCGGAGGTTATCCGCGAGGCATTTAAGGGCGAAAAGCCTGTAATATGCGGTCATAATGACAGAACTCCGGATGAACGGCTTCCGCGAATTTTGTCAACACCGTCATATACGGCATATTTGAAAATTGCCGACGGTTGTGACAATAACTGTACTTATTGTGCTATTCCTATGATTAGAGGACATTTTAGGAGCAGAAAAATTGAAGATATAGTTGAAGAAGCTGAAAATCTTGCGAAAAACGGTGTTAAGGAACTTATACTTATTGCACAGGATACTTCACGTTACGGAAAAGATTTGTACGGCGAATATTCGCTTGACAAGTTGCTTGAAAAACTTGTCACTGTTGACGGTATCGAGTGGATAAGAGTGCATTATTTCTATCCCGAGGCTATTACGGACAGTCTTATTGATACAATGGCTAAATATGATAAAATATGCAATTATATCGATATGCCCGTACAGCATGGCAACAATGAGATTTTAAGACGTATGGCAAGACGTACAACTCAAGAACAAATGGTTGAGAGAATCAATAAAATAAGAGAAAAAATGCCTGACTGCACAATCAGAACGTCTATAATTGTAGGTTTTCCGGGTGAAACAGAGGAACAGTTTAACGACCTTTATGAGTTTGTTAAAAAGGTGCGTTTTGACAGAATGGGTGCTTTCACATATTCACAGGAAGAAGATACACCTGCGGCTGATTTTCCGAATCAGGTTGATGAGGAAATCAAGGAAGAACGTCTTGACAGACTTATGACACTTCAACAGGGAATATCGCTTGAACTTAACAAGGCTAAGCTTGGCAAAACGCTTGAAGTTTTGGTTGAGGGATACGATGAAGAAAGTTTCTTGTTCTACGGCAGAAGTCGCGGCGACAGTATTGACGTTGACGGAAAAGTATATTTTGCAACGGAGGAAGAAGTCACTCCGGGCGATATTATAAAAGTGAAAATTCTTGACGCAGATGAATATGACCTTACAGGTCAAGCGGAGGTGATTTGATGAATACAGCTAATAAAATTACAATGATTCGTGTAGTTCTTGTACCGATATTTATGGTGTTGTTTATGATAGATAACGTAATGTGTCATTATGCGGCACTTGGTGTTTTTGTACTTGCGTCGATAACTGATGCAATAGACGGTCACGTTGCAAGAAAATATAATCAAGTAACGACTTTCGGCAAATTCGTCGATCCGCTTGCGGACAAGGTACTTACAACGGCGGCATTTTTGATATTGATGTACTATGACCGTATGAGTGTGTGGGCATTGATGATTGTGCTTGTAAGAGAATTTGCGGTTGCGGGTATAAGACTTGTTGCGGCGGGTGAAGGCAAGGTTGTTGCCGCAAGTATGTGGGGCAAACTTAAAACCGTTACGCAAATGGTTGCAATTATCGTTGCAATGCTTTTACTTCCGATTCAAAATACATTCTTGGGTGTACACCCTAAATTGATTTCAGATATACTTATTTGGATTTCGGTTGTATTCACAATAATTTCGGGTGTGGACTATATAGCAAAGAATTGGAACTTGATGGAAATGAAATAAATTTGTTTTATATAAATTGAAAGGGGGAATTACATAAATGGAAAGAATTAATAAATACTCTTAAAATTCGACGCAAGCGGACTCATTCCGGCGGTTGTGCAGAATATTGAAACTAATGAGGTGCTTATGGTTGCATATATGAATGCGGACACGATTAAGCAAACTCTTGAAACAGGCAGAGCAACTTTTTGGTCAAGAAGCAGACAGGAAGTTTGGGTAAAGGGCGATACTTCGGGTAATTATATGTACGTTAAAGAAGTTCGTGTTGACTGTGACTGTGATTGCCTTGTTGTACTTGTTAATCCTGCCGGCCCTGCGTGTCATACAGGAAACAGAAGTTGTTTCTTCAGAAAGATTGAGGACGGCAAGCTTGTTGAGGACGCAAAGGAACAGACTAAGACAGATGTATTTGCACGTGAACAGGCTGTTGTTATGGACAGAAAAGAACACCCTGAAGAGGGCAGTTATACAAATTACTTGTTCGATAAGGGCGAAGATAAGATTTTGAAAAAAGTCGGTGAGGAGGCTGCCGAAGTTGTTATTGCAGGTAAAAACCGCGATAAGGACGAAATCAGCTACGAAACCGCTGACCTTATTTATCACCTTACTGTTATGCTGGTTGACAACGGTATGACTTGGGAAGATATTTATAAGGAAATGGAAAGAAGAAGTAACTAATCGAAAATCGGTTGCCGAAATTTTGGCAACCGATTTTTTGTTTGAAGCGGTGCAACGTTTTGGTATTGTAAAATGTCGGTATTTGTGATATAATAAACTATTATAGAAAAAGGAAGAATCACTGTATGTGGCATTTTATAAAACATTTTATGACAATCACAAGGCACCGTCACAAGGTAATGTATCATTGCCTAAGGTGCGGAATTTTGTGGCAGGGTATGCGTCACGATTTGTCGAAATATTCACCGACTGAATTTTTACCGGGAGCAAGATTTTATCTCGGTGACAGAAGTCCGACAGAGGGCGAAAGACGTGAATATGGTTATTCAAAGGCGTGGATGCACCACAAGGGAAGAAACAAACATCACTTTGAATATTGGACAGACTACAATCCCAAAACAAGACGTATGGAGGCGGTCGAAATGCCGTTAAAATATGTTAAAGAAATGTTTTGCGACCGTGTTGCGGCAGGAAAAATTTATTTGGACGACAAATATACAAACGATAATCCGATAGAATATTTCTTAAAGGGAAATGCTAAGACAAGTATGCACCCAAACACTGCAAAGCTGCTTGAAGGGTGGCTTATGATGTTGCAGCAAGAAGGGGAAGAAAAAACGTTTGCGTATATAAAAAATTTAAAATAGCCGTTTGAAAGGAGGATTTTGAATGAAAAAGATTTACAGACTTTTATATTCAAACAAATTCGTTGCAATGGTAATGCTTTTAATGCAAATCATTACGTTTGTTGCAATGTATATATGGATTTCCGACTATTCAAAGGTTTTGTTCGGTCTTTCGACTGTTTTGAGTGCCGTACTTATAATATTTGAAATTAATCGTACAGAGGAATCTACTTTTAAAATGACGTGGATAACGCTTATTGCGATTATACCTATATTCGGCGCGTTGTTTTATCTGTTTACAAGGGCGCAGGGAGTGTCAATGAATATAGGTGACGATTACAAGACTATTCAAGAGGCAAACAAAAAGTATCTTGTTCAAGACGAAGATGTTATGAAAAATATTTATCAGACCGATAAAAATCAGGACGGCTTTGCAAGGTATTTATCGAAATACGGCGGTTCTCCTGCTTACACAAATACGGGTGTACAGTATTACAGCATAGGCGAGAGAATGTTTGAGGATATGAAAAAGGAGCTTTTGAAAGCGGAGAAATTCATATTTTTGGTAGTTCTTTATTATAAATCACACGAGCCGTATGTGGAATGAAATTCTTGAATTTTAAAGAAAAAAGTTAAACAGGGCGTTGAAAGATTCGCGTTATGTATGACGGTATGGGCTGTATCGTGACGCTTCCGCGAAAATACAATGAATATCTTGAAAGACATGGTATTAAATGTCGTATATTTTCGCCGATTGTACCGCTTTTGTCAACTCACCAAAACAATCGTGACCACAGAAAAATAATGGTTATAGACGGCGCGACAGCGTTTTGCGGCGGTATAAATATTTCAGATGAATATATTAATGAAAAGATGCGTTTCGGGCATTGGAAAGATACGGGATTTATGCTCAGAGGCGAGGCTGTTGCGGGATTTACTGCTATGTTTCTTGAAATGTGGAACGTAAATGATGAACACATTGAGGATTGCGGTGAATATATCCAAGCGTCAAAAAAATATTCCGTAAGTACGGACGGATTTGTAATACCGTTCGGCGATACTCCGCTTGATGAAGTTTATGTTGGAAAGCGTGCATATATAAATAATCTGAACAATGCGTCGGAATATACTTATATAATGACGCCGTATCTTGTTATTGATGACGAGATGTATGAGTGTATGAAGTATGCGGCTCAAAGGGGCGTTGACGTTAAGATTATAATGCCACATATTCCCGACAAGAAATATGCGTTCTATCTTTGCGAGAACATATTATAAGGAACTTTTGAAAGCAGGTATAGAAATATACGAATTATACAAGCCCGGTTTTGTTCACGCAAAAATGTCGATAAGTGACGGTTAAAAAAGCCATTGTCGGTACGGTAAATCACGATTACAGAAGTTTGTATCTTCACTATGAATGTGCGGCTTATATGCTTAATGTACCGGCGGTTATGGATATTGAACGTGATTTCAAAGACACGCTTGAATTGTCGCAGAAGATTACATTAGAGGACGTTAAACATTTTAATATTTTCACAAAGCTTTTAGGACATATTATAAGGTTAGTAGCACCACTACTATAAAAAATGCGGTCATACAGACCGCATTTTTGTTTGTTATAGTGATGTGTACATACTGTATAGGTTGTAGTACAATCCTTTTTTTATCAATCAATTCTTCGGTGTGTGCCTTGCTCTTCGATACCGTTTTCGGTGAGGACAAGAATCATATTTGCATTACGGATTGTTGTAAGTCTATGGGCGATTGTGAACACTGTTCTGCCTTTTGCAAGTTTTTCGAGTGAGTCTTGCACGATTTTTTCGCTTTCATTATCAAGTGCGGAGGTCGCTTCGTCAAGAATAAGTATAGGCGGATTTTTTAAGAATACTCTTGCGATACTTATTCTTTGCTTTTGACCGCCCGAAAGTTTAACTCCATGTTCGCCGACATATGTGTCATATCCGTTTTCGAGGTTTGAAATAAATTCATGTGCGCCTGCAAGCTTGGCGGCGTTTATAACATCTTCGCGTGTTGCACCGCTTAATCCGTAAGCGATGTTTTCAAAGACCGTTCCCGAGAACAAGTAAACGTCCTGTTGAACGACACCGATTGAATTTCGGAGCGAATTTAATGTGACGTTCTTTATATCTTTGCCGTCAATTAAAATACGTCCTTCTGTGACGTCATAAAAACGTGGGATAAGGTTACAAAGCGTTGTTTTTCCGCCGCCTGACGGACCGACAAGTGCAACGCTGTCGCCTTTCTTGATATTAAGATTTATATTTGACAGCACGTTTGTGTCATCGTCACTGTAATGAAATCCGACGTTTTCAAACGTTATATTTCCTTGAACATTTTTCAATTCATCGGCATTTTCTTTTTCTGTTATTTCGGCAGGTGCGTCCATAATTTCAAGGAAACGCTCAATACCTGTCATACCGCGTTGGAATTGTTCGGTAAATTGAATGATTGTACGCAAAGTGGCAAGGAGCGTGCTTACATACAAAAGATATGCGGTAAGGTCGGCAGGGGAGATTTTGCCGTTAATCATAAACAACGCACCCGCAACAACAACTATCAAATACATTACACCCTCAAAGGCTCTGTTTGATGTTTGAAAACCTGCCATATAGAAATATCCGAGTTTTTTTGTATCAAGAAATTTTTTGTTGCCGTCCTCAAATTTTTCAGCTTCAAGGTCTTCTGTCGCAAATGACTTTACCACTCTTATACCGAGCAATGTATCCTCAACCTGTGAATTAATTTCGCCGATTTGGTTACGCTGTTTCTTGAATGCTTTACGCATACGCGTATTAAAGAATTTTACAAAGCAGAATATAAGCGGAAGTGATGCGAACACAATAACCGTAAGCGGTACGTTTACTCCGCAAAGAATTATAAATGAAACGATTATTTTCAGTGCGGCGATGAAAAATTCTTCGGGGCAGTGGTGCGCAAATTCTGTTATATCAAACAAGTCGCTTGTTATTCGTGCCATAATTTGTCCGACTTTGTGTTCGGCAAAGTATGAATGTGAAAGCGTTTCAAGGTGCGCGAATAAGTCACGACGCATATCTGTTTCGATTTTTGCTCCCATAATATGTCCTGTGTCAGCCATATAGAAATTTGCCGCAGAGTCGATTATTCTTAAAATGAGATAGAAAAGCCCTATTTTTAGGATTATTCCGACTGTCAATCCTGCTATATTATTGATACCCATATTTGTTATGTAACGCACGAGCATTGGGAATACAAGCTCACAAACTGTTGTCAGTGACGCGCAGATTAGATCAAGTATCAGTATCCATTTGTATTTTTTGAAATACGGTACAAAGCGCTTTATAAGATAACTCATCTTCATTTGTTTTTCTTCTGTCTGCATTGTTTTACTCCTTTATAAAAATTCACATAGTAAAAAAAGAATGCGGATTAAAAATCAGCATTCTCTTTGGCGGAGAAGGTGGGATTCGAACCCACGTGCCCGTTAAGACAAACGCATTTCGAGTGCGCCCCGTTATGACCGCTTCGATACTTCTCCAAAAGTACCTTAATATTTTACCATAGTAAAACAAAAAAGGTCAAGCGAAAAACGAGGTTTTAAAATTGACTTTATAAAAATTGAGTGATATACTGAAATTGAAGCAATTTGAAAAACGGAGCTATGGTTATGAAAAGATTCAGATATATATTTTTTGCCGTATTATTGGCTATGATGTGGCTGGGAATTAATGTTTATGCAGATGAATATGATGGGTTGGATTTTGATTACGGAAGTGTGCTTGTGCAGTTAAAACCGCAGATTACCGATGCTGTTTCAATGTGTTCAGATTCGTTTGAAGAATTGAATATCAGTGATGCAAGATGTATTTTCGGTGACGATGCAAGTTCAGTATCAGTTTAGTTTTCTGATAAAACAGAGCCTATTATATATGTACTTGATTTGGAAAATCCGAGCCGTGAAAATGTTATAGATACGATTGAAAAGTTAAAGGCTATGCCGAATATTGAATATGCAGAGCCTAATTACAATGTATATGAGTTTTCCGAACCTAATGACACGTACTATCAAAACAGAAAACAAGCTGTGCTTGATTTAATCGGTGCAAAAAAGCTTTGGGATTTTGATATTGATTGCTCTGATGTGGCTGTCGGAGTTATGGATTCGGGTATACAGACAAATCACGAGGATTTAATTGATAATATATGGGTGAATACGAGAGAAATTGTCGGTGACGGCATTGATAATGACGGTAACGGATATATTGATGACATATATGGTTAGAATTGCGGTGACAGTAACGGTGATGTGTCATATGTGGATGAACACGGTGTTCACGTTGCGGGGATTGTAAGTGCGGCGACTAATAATTCCAAGGGCGTGGCATCGATTGCTCGTAATGCCAAAATTGCGCAATAAAGTTTTTTAACAGTAGCAAAAAAATACTAAGGTTTAA
>ENA-OPYX01000866-OPYX01000866.1-human-gut-metagenome-genome-assembly--contig:-NODE-866-length-17285-cov-2.577107_pt1 | contig 17285 bp, 21 predicted proteins | sample MGYA00242639_ERZ504486 | MGnify/ENA primary metagenome ERZ504486 (study PRJEB26092, sample SAMD00036296) | human gut metagenome | host: Homo sapiens | study: EMG produced TPA metagenomics assembly of... | reverse complement strand
ACATATATGTGTAATAAATAAGCCCACATAACAGATCCTCTCACCTGTTATGCGGGCTTATTTATTATACTACACAATATACAGCTTCAGACAGTATAATAAAATTGTAACCGTGAAGGTACTGAACAGTTACATAAAATTTAGTAAATAGCTGTTTTATATCCCTTTTCTTTCAGCTGAATTGCATTTAACACCAGTTCTACAGAGCCATCTACCTTCCCATTTACCACTGTCGATACACAGATCATAGGAATCTGCATCACCCCAACGTTTGCTGGTGTAGTAATTGTAATAGCTAGAACGTTTTTTATCTGTTTTGATGATACGATCTTTTGCTTTTGCATCTGTCAGATCATAAATTTTTGCAATTCTTCGAATACGCGTCTGCAGATCCGCGTGGAAAAATACGCTGAAACAGTTATCAAAATCTGCCAGTGCATAATCCGCGCAACGACCGATCATGATACAAGGTCCCTCAGCTGCGATTTTCTTGATAGTTTCAAACTGAGCCAGGAAAACTTTCTGATTAATTGGCATATCAGAGAATGCAGATGAAGTATAACCAAAAGAGTATGTATCCATAACCAGAGAATACAGAAAACTATTGGTTGGTTTTTCATCATGATTCTCAAAAAGTTCTTCGCAAAGTCCACTTTCCTTTGCTGCACGTTCCAGTAACTCTTTATCGTAACACTTGATACCTAACTCTTCTGCAAGGACTCTTCCAATTTGACGTCCGGCACTTCCGTACTGACGACCTATTGTAATAATGGTATTGGTCTTCATAGCAACCCCTCCCGTTCTTTTAATTTATTATAATTATTATAAAATAAAACAAATCAATTGTACAGTACCTATTTTCTTAAATTTTCTAACAAATCAGTGAAATATTCTGGTAATGGGGCTGAGAATTCAATATATTCATTCGTCCGAGGATGAACAAACCCTAAAACCATGGCATGAAGGCACTGCCCTTGCAGGTGTTTGAACGGACACTTCGCCGGCCCATAGGTAATATCTCCCACAAGTGGATGACCGATGCTTGCCATATGCACGCGAATCTGATGAGTGCGCCCGGTCTCCAGCTGGCACTCAATAAAAGTGTATGCACCAAAACGTTCCAGCACCTTATAGTGCGTTACTGCAGGTTTTCCGTTTTTGTAATTGATTGCCATCCTTTTCCGATCCGTGGCATGACGGCCAATAGGCCCTTCTACTGTTCCTTCATCTTCTTTCAGATTTCCATGTACCAGGGCGCGGTATTTTCTGGTGATTGAATGCTCTTTCAGCTGATCTGCCAGACTCTGATGTGCCATATCATTTTTACAGATTACAATAGCACCCGTTGTATCCATATCGATCCTGTGCACGATACCCGGACGCATCACTCCATTAATTCCGGAAAGATGTTCCTTGCAGTGAAACATTACTGCATTGACCACTGTATGGGTATAATGTCCGGCACTTGGATGAACTACCATTCCTTTGGGTTTATTGATGATCAGCACATCTTCATCTTCATACAAAATATCCAGTGGAATATCTTCCGGAAGAATGTCCGGACACTCCGGCTCCGGAAGTTCCAGCTTCACTGTATCGGAAAGCTGTACTTTATAATTTGCCTTTACCGTTTTTTCATTGACTGTCACATTTCCTTCTTTCAATAATTTCTGTAAATAGGATCGCGACTGATCCGGCAGCTGTTCAGAAAGAAATTTATCTATTCTTAAATTTTTCTGTTCCTCATCCGGTGTAAACGTATAGATTTCCACTATGCCTTAGACTCCTTTTTTCTGATGCTTAAGAACTCAAATTCGTCATCTTTATATATGAATAAAATGCTTACTGCAATACCAATAAAAGAAATTACCACAAAAATATCCGCTACATTGAATACCGGGAAATTAATCAGTGAAAAATAGAAAAAATCCACCACATATCCCAGGCGGAGCCGATCTATAAAGTTCCCCAGGGCTCCCGCTGTCAGAACTGATGCTATAATATGCAGCAATGTATAACGTCCGGTTTTCGGGCAACGATGCAAAAACCAGAATACCGCAGCCAGATAGATAATCGTCAGAATCACAAAACAATTCTCTGATTCTGCAGAATGCCGAACGCAGCTCCACGGTTTTCCAGATAATGCAACCGGAAAATTCCCGGGATCAGTATGATATCACTCTGATCTTTCAGGTGATGCACAACGAGACTTTTGGTCCATTGATCCAGAAGTGTCAGAATCACCATAAGAATACAGTCCACTCCGATAAACTGTATGGTTTTCTTATTTTTCACCATCCCTTATTCTCCTTCGATCATATCTCCGTTAATAAACTGAATCGCATCCAGAATTTCTTCGTCTGTAACTGTTTTATCGATGTATGCCTGTCCGATCTTTTTGAGAAGAATAAACTTAATCCTTCCGTTATCCATCTTTTTATCCGACTTTGTCGTCTGCAATACAGCTTCATTATCCAGACCGTTAAAGAAAATCGGAAGATCAAATCCCACGTTCATATCACGGATCTCGTAGAATTCCTCTGTCGACAGACAGCCTCTTTTGAAAGAGATATAGGCAGCGGCAATGGTTCCAAGTGCCACACACTGACCATGAAGAAGTTCAAAGTTCTTCAGTTTTTCCACTGCATGACCCACTGTATGTCCAAGATTCAACAGTGCACGTTCTCCCTGTTCCGTCGGATCACTTTCCACGACAGCAGCCTTGATCTCGCAACATTTGCGAACCATTTTCACAAGAACCGGATAGATTCGTTCCTGAATCTCCGACATATGATTAATCGTCCACTCATAAAATCTGGCATCACGAATCAGACCTGATTTCAACACTTCTCCCATGCCACTGGCAAACTGATCTTCCGGAAGAGTTTTCAGCGTATTCAGATTCATATAGACGAGCCGCGGCTGATGGAATGCACCTACCATATTTTTATACTGTGCAAAATCCACACCTGTTTTTCCACCTACACTGCTGTCTACCTGAGCCAGAAGAGTCGTTGGAATCTGGATAAAGTCAATACCACGCAGATAGGTGGCAGCAGCATATCCGGTAAGATCTCCGGTAACGCCTCCGCCAAGTGCTGCCAGTACATCTTTTCTTGTATAGTGATGTTCGATCAGAAACGCGTACAGCTCTTTTACTGTATCCAGATTTTTAGAAGCTTCTCCCGCCGGGAAAGTATACAAATCAACCGTTACATCCAGTTCTTCCAGTGCCTTCTGTACTTCTTTCCCATACAGATTTCCCACTGTATCATCTGCTACAATGCAGATCTTGCCACAGGAAAGCTCCAGTTTCTTAACTGCATCCGCCAGTTTTGTAAAATCTTCTTCCCAGAGAATCTGGTAATCAAATTCTGTCTTTGCGCCTTCTCTGTATACGCGTAATTGTTTGCTCATAAAATTCTCCTCCAAAATAATCATCCTGTTTTATTTTTGTAGAAATGCAGGATCGTATTTGAGAATACGTTATATATATTTCTGTACGGTAACACTGCACCGTCCTTTTTTTGTTGTTCCCGCCATTCCGTCATAGCGGAACTTTCCATATCCACGGACCGACACAATATCTTCCGGTTTTAAAGGATGTCCGTTAGATACAACCATTTTACCATTGACAAAAACTTTTCCACCCTCGATCAATCCCAGCATACTACTTCTGGATGACGAAAATGCCAGAGCAATCATCGCATCCAGCCGTACTGAACTGACTGTTCCGTGGATCTCCTGAAACTGTGGTTTCGGAAGGTCGTCCGGATTCTCAACAGCGGACACTTTCACTGTTGTATGCCGGATTCTGGTAATGTTCTGCATAAGAAATTCTTCCATCTGTGTATGGCAGAATACATACGCATCCTGGCCCTTGATCACTATATCCCCAAGTCTGGAGCGTTCGATTCCCAGATGAATCAGGGCACCCAGATAATCCCGATGAGTAAGCGCCTCACTGAATTTTCCGGAACAAGGCGAGATACGGATACACCGAATCGGATACATTGAAAGAAAAAGCTCTTCATTTTCCCCATAATCATAAGAAAGAGCATCAGGAAGAAATGCTGCTATCTGACGCTCTGCTTGTTCATAGCCACCGAAGGTACGGATCATAACACCCGCTTCCTCCGGTCGAAAGCTATGTACCATATGAAGTTCATTCAAATCCAGAAAATCCGTAAACACAGGAATCTCCCGATAATAGGCTGTTCTTGCCAGATCTGCCAGCCGCTTTCTGAACTGTACTTCCTGTTCTTTCATCTTAGAAGTTTGTCCGAACAGAAGGAACGTCAAAAGCGCCGCTTAATATTTCCTGGAAATCACCGGAAATTTCCACATTGGCTGGTGTCAGGATAAAAATATAACTGGAAATCTTCTGCAGACTTCCTGCGATAGAATAGCATGCACCGGAAGAAAAATCTATGATTCTCTGCGCCACATCTACATCAATACCTTCCAGATTCAGTACTACAGTACAACGGTCAATCAGAGTATCTGCGATCTCTCTGGTGTCTTCCATGGAAGAAGGTTTGATCACACAGACTTCCATCGTGCCATTTCCGCTGTTTTTCTTTCTCATCGGAGTGATCTTGCTGGATGCAGACGGAGTTGCCTGCTTTACAGTCTGTTTCGGAGCTTTTGTCTGCTTTGGTGCCACTTTTTTCTCAGGTTTTACATATTCAACTTCTTCATCTTCATCATCATCGTCATCCAGTTTTTTAAAGAAACGATGTTTCGGTTTTTCCTCGTCAAGGGCTTCCAGATCTTCATCATCGAAGAATTCATCATCATCGTCAAAATCATCATTTAAACGGATGGCATCTAAAAACTTATCTAAAACGCTCATTTTTTATCTCCTATCTATTTTGTTTTGGAATAATCTCTCTCACCAAAAATACCGGTACCAACACGAACCATAGTGGCACCTTCTTCAACAGCTACCTGATAATCGTTCGTCATACCCATACTCAGAATATCCATATGTACATTATTCATGTTTTTACTGCTTATGTCAACACTTAATTGTTTCAATTTTCGGAAAACAGGCCGATTTTCTTCAGGATCCGGTACATATGGAGCAATTGTCATCAGTCCCTGAATCTGCACATACGGAAGCTTACAGATCTCCTCAATCAAAGACATGGTTTTCTTCCACTGATACTCCAAACTTTGTTTCCTCCTGCGCAACATTCACTTCAATCAGGACAGGAATCACTCTCTGAATCTTTTCTCCCTCATGGTTGATTGTTTCTGCCAGACGCAGAGAATCCACAGAATGAATCAGTGCTGCTTTGTCTGCAATATATTTTACTTTATTCCTCTGCAGGTGCCCGATCAGATGCCATTCGAGATTTTTCGGAAGTTCTTCGTATTTGGTGCAAAGTTCCTGTACCTTATTTTCTCCGAAGATCGTCTGTCCTGCATCCATCGCCTCCTGAATCATGGAAATCGGTTTTGTCTTACTGACTGCGATCAGAGTTACTTCTTCCGGATTCCGACCGCTTTTTTCACAGGCTTTTCTGATCTCAGCTCGTACGTTCTGTAACTGTTCTGCTACCATACATTATTCTCCTTTGTAAGTCTTTATTTAAACAGAATATCGTCTTCTTTCACGGTATTTCCGTTTCTGACAATGTAATCAAACTGGGAAAGTCCATAGGTGGTACCTGTCTCAACTATACAATATTCATCATTTTGTTCAATCATGACGATTTTCCTGAAAACAGCATAGCCTTTATTAATACAATACACACCTTCTAATGCTTTCTTTTCTTTTATTTCATAAACAGACTGGCTGTCAGGCTTCAAAATCACATCTCCGTCCTGAAAAGTATCCATATCCACATAATAGTAATCATCGTCTTCCTGATAAATCGTAGCCTTGACAAATTCAGAGGAATCATCTTTTCCCCTTCTGGTAACCTTTCGGTAGAAGCCGGCATCACCATCTTCTTCATCAGTAGCAATGTATTCTTTCGGAATCACATAAAAGTTCTTTTTCACAATGGAACTGAGCGGAATCTTTAATCCTGTCTGTGTGTTTGTTACCAATTCAATATTCAGAAAGCGATCACCACTATAGCGAATCATTCCACGGCTGAATGTGATCTTGCCGTAATAATTGCCGTCTTCACCGGTAACAATGGTCAGTAAACCTGTCTGCGTGGCATCATCTTTTAAAAACTTCACTCGGATCGTCTTTTTTTCTGCCAGTGAAACAATCTGATCTGTGCTCAGCGGTATCACTACTGACCAGGTCTCACTGGTTATCAGTTTATACACAGGATCCCCGGAGGATACCTTTCGTTCTTTCTGAAGATTGGTAATCTGATAGTTTTTCTTACTGAAAAGATCTGCCGTCAGCTGATCTGCTGTAATCCCTTCGTAGCCATCCACTGTATAAACAACGATACCATCCTGTGCTGCCCGGTAAATTGTCTGTCCATTGGCCGTCTGCGTAGTTTCCGTGGAGTCATCCGTCTGAAGACCACTGTACTGGAGAATAGATCCCTCCAGCTCGTATTTGTAATTATAAACATCATAAAAGTTGTCACTGTCATATGTGGAGGCAAATCCTGCAATGGAAGAGCGGATTCCGGCATAATCCTGTTCGGTCAGTTCATTGACTGCAGCCTGTGCCGGAGTGTCCCCCAGAGTATAGACTGCTCCGGATTTTCCAACTTTACTGTTCTCTCTTGCATAATAGGTGATATAACCGGCGACATTCGTATTTACCACAGATTCTTCACGGATTGCCAGTGCTGTATATGTCTTATTATTGGATAAGGGACCTGCGGTCACCTGATAGGACTGAATATGAATCTGCAGTAAGATACAGAATGACCGTAATTACCATATACACAAAAAGTTGCCCCAAAGATAAAGGTTCCTATATTTAACGGGATCTTACGAAACCATCCGGATATTTATTTTCCTTTTGTAGTCATGAAAACACTCCCCTTCGTTTTTCTGACTTAATACTCATATAAAATTATTCTATCATTCCTCTGACGAATACACAAGAAAAAAAATATGCATATTCTGTGAAATCGTGGAAAATACTGGAGATAACGAAAAAAACAGGAGGTTGATCAAATTAAGATGAAAGGTTTGGATTATACAGCACTGATACTGACAATCACAGGTGCAATTAACTGGGGGCTGGTAGGACTGTTCAAATTCGATCTGGTTGCTTTCTTGTTCGGCAATTTATCCTGGCTTTCCAGGATCATCTATATCCTGGTTGGATTAAGCGGTCTGTACCTTTGCACCTTTTTCAGTCGTCTCGCCGACACTAACCCGTAAGCTGCGGATAACTATGAAAAACACGTTCCGCGAGTTTCTCATAGTTATCGCGGCAGTTGCCAGGGTCGCGTGCATGCACGGACTTTGGCTCGTTACTCGCGTAAAACATGAAAAGAGGGTCGCCAACAGGCAACCCTCTTTTCATCTGCTACAATTTTACAAGGCAATGATGATATCATCCTGAAATTCAGCAGGTAATTCTTCTTTATCCATGGAAACACTTAAATACAAAATTAATTTATATGCCTCGGAAATATCTTTTAACTGATGCAGTGCATCGGTAATATCTTTTCCTTCCAATTTTGCATTTTTCAGGAAGCTGTCCAGATACATTTCCTGAAGATCATGATCCTGAGATACAATACCACATACAAAACCGATGAATTCATCTGCATTTTTAATCTGGATATCCGGATACATCGATCAGACGAATTTTATTGTTCAGTTCATACATATGTTTGGAACTTTTATCCAGATATACAATGTTACCTTCAGCAGCTTTAATGGCTCCGTTCACTTTATCTAAAAGCTGCTTAGTTTTTCCTTTACCTTTTTTGCCTACAATTAATTGAACCATAGCAGTTTCCTCCTTTGATTTCTGGTATATATTACCAAAAAGTACTGTTCTGTTGTTGTAATTATAGAATATTTCACCAAGAAATACAATGGTAAATTTGAAAAAATCTGAAAAATTTCAAAAAAAACAGGAAATAAACGCACAACGCCTGGTGCATTTCTTTCCTGTTTCTGATATTTTTGAAAATCAGCTGATTCTACTGATTGATCGCAGAAAGCAACTGATTCATATACGTGTACAGATTCGTCTTATTTGCCGCGTGAAGAACAATAGAAATATACGGTTCCCCATAGGCATTCTGGCTCAGCAGTGCCAGACAGGAGCCTGCATCTGATGTTGTACCGGTCTTACCGCCAAGCACCGTCACATTCTTCGGTGCCGTCACCTGACGGGTCAGATACTGATCGGTAGCATCCAGATGAAAAGTTACTTCCTGCTCACCTCTGTTACAGGTAAGATTATAAGAACTAAGCTGTGCAATCTCCAGAAAATGTGGATACGTCATCGCTTCCTGTAACATCAGATAAATATCGTATACTGTTGTATAATGATTTTCATCCTGCAGTCCTGAAGGATTGGCAAAATGCGTATTGGTTGCACCAAGCTCCAGTGCTTCCTGATTCATCATTTCCACAAACTGATCCACGCTTCCGCCGATATGCTGTGCTATAGCAACCGCAGCATCATTCCCGGAATAGATCAGCAGACCATGAAGAAGTTCATCCAGTGTTACCTGATCTCCTTCCTGAAAGCCAATCTCTGTGGAACCGGATTCCTGGTTCAGAGCCTCTGCCGGAATTGTCACTATGTCGTCCATATTCCCATTCTTAAATGCCAGAATCGCTGTCATAATTTTTGTGATACTCGCCGGATATGATTTTTCATGAATATTCTGAGCAAACATCACAGATCCATGATCCAGATCGAAAAGACCGGCTTTTGTCGTATCACTGATCGCAACACCTTCCAGACTCATATTTCCGGAGGAAACTGCATATGACGAGGCAAAGGAATCGGCTTTCTGTGTACTGATTTCTGCACCATGTGTACCGTACATCTCTTCTTTTACCGAATAAGCTGAAGTCATATCCAGCTGTGAAGAGCGGCGGAGAAGTACGAGTGCGGTAATTCCCACACCAAAAAAGCAGAATCAGAATCCCTGTAAGAATCAGTGTATCCCGATACTTTTTTTTGATAGGTTTCAAAATCGTTTTCTATTTTTTATACATTTCACGCCAGTCAAGTTCTCCTCTTTCCAGGGATTTGATCAGAAGTTCCGCTGTGGCAAGATTTGTTGCCAGCGGAATAATATGTGTATCACATAAACGGAAAATCTTATGTGCATCCGGTTCATGCTTTTTCTCCTGATATGGTCCGCAAAGGAAAATCACCAGATCCATCTGATTCTGTTCAATCATAGATGCCATCTGTTGTTCGCCGCCCACATGTCCCGCATGAAGTTTATGGACGTCCAGATTTGTAGCCTCCTCAATCAGACGCCCGGATGTCCCGGTGGCATAAAGCTGATGCTTGCTGAGGATTCCTCTGTATGCAATACAAAAATTCTGAAGCAGTTTTTTCTTAGATTCGTGTGCGATGAAGCCAATGTTCATTTTTTTCTCCTCCCAAATATCTTCTGTTTTGCAAACCTACGTTTAATACCAGACCCATACCAATATACAGACTGACCAGAGATGTCAGACCATAACTTACAAAGGGAAGCGGTGTTCCTGTATTTGGAAGAACGCCGGTGGCTACACAGATGTTCAGAAAACTCTGGAAGCCAACGACGCCTGCTACGCCGCAACATATAATCTTACCGGACAGGTCCTTGGCCTTTCTGCTTGTAATTATACATTCAACCACAATGAGGAACAAGAGTAATATGATAAAAACGCTTCCGATGAACCCAAGTTCTTCACCTGCAACCGCAAAGATAAAGTCTGTCTGAATCTGAGTAACAAAATTTCCTTTATTTGCAGAGGAAACTTTGTTGTTATTATATCCTTTTCCGGTAAGTTCACCGGAACCAATAGCTGTAATTGAATTTTGCTGCTGGATAACATCATCTTTGTAGGTCTCGTCTTCCGGGTACAACCAGGACATGATTCTGTCTTTCTGATAGGAGTCAATAATCTTGATATCTGTCTGTGTGATCAGAATGAATGCCACAATAACCAGCGGAATGGCAACTCCCAGAATACCACCAATAATCTTATAACTCAGGCCTGCCACATACATCATCAGACAGAATATAATCGTAACAGTAATCGTGTTTTTCAGATCCGGCTGAATCTTTATTAAAACCAGCGGCACTGCAAGGAGCACTACGGAAGCCAGAATAGTCTTACAGGTATTCAGGGTATCTTCGTGATCCATCAGAAAGCGGGCAAAAAACATGATCAGCAAGATCTTCGAAAGCTCGGTCGGCTGAAAACGTACAAAGCCAAGATCCAGCCATCGGGTAGCACCACCTGCAGAATCCCCGAAGAACCGAACGATCAGCAGCATTATAATGTTTACCCCGTAGATGATCCAGTAAAAATTCAACAGCCAGCTGTAGTCCATCAAAGAAACTACAACCATCACCACGAGACCAAGAATCACACCGATCAGCTGTCTCGACTGCAGAGAAGCTTTTGCACTTCCCACCAGCAGCACTCCGATTCCGCTGATCATCAGAAGCCAGATGATCAGCCGGAAATTATAATTTTTCAATCTGTAAAGTTTAAACATGTTAAGATCCTGTATCCTTTCTGGATTTTAACGGTATATCTGCTGTGAGAACGGGTGGTGACTGATGAAAACAGATTGTCACCTTTCCTGCATCAACAGGTATGTATTTTCCCGCAGCTTTTATCATATCGTTTTTTAACATCTGCATCGTCTGAGGTGAACAGCTCACCCGATCCGATATGAGAAGCAGTTTGAGTCTGTCTTTTGCAATGGTGCCAGAGGCTTTCCGTTTTTTGCCGAAGATACTCATTGCTTCCCTCCTATCTGCCAAACAATCGTCCCAAAATTCCTTTTTTCACATCGAGAGTCCTGGAAGGGGACTTCTTCACCAAGAAGCCGATACAGATATTGAGATAAGCCTGTCCGCACAGACCTGGCTTGCCTGCCAGAGGTTCTCCCTGATTCGTAGCAATTACAACCTGTTCGTCATCAGGGAGGATGCCGATCAGAGGTACTGCCAGAATATCCGACACATCCTCCACGGACATCATATCTCCCCGTTTTACCATATCCATGCGGAGGCGATTGATAATCAAACGGATATCTCTCAGATCCTCCGCTTCCAGAAGACCAATGATCCGATCCGCATCACGAATCGCTGAAACCTCCGGTGTTGTCACTACCAGAGCTTTGGTAGCTCCGGCGATGGCATTCCGAAATCCCTGCTCAATTCCTGCCGGGCAGTCCAGCAGGATGTAATCAAACTGTTTTTTCAGTTCCTCACATAATTTTTTCATCTGCTCCGGTGTAACAGAGGTTTTATCTCTGGTCTGTGCAGATGGAAGCAAAAACAGATTGGCATACCGTTTATCCCTGATCAGCGCCTGTTTTAATCGGCAGTTTCCTTCGATGACATCTACCAGATTATACACAATTCGGTTTTCGAGTCCCAGTACCACATCCAGATTTCGAAGGCCGATATCTGTATCTACCAGAACTACTTTTTTATCCAGTGCCGCAAGTCCGGTACCGATATTGGCAGCAGTTGTCGTCTTACCGACCCCGCCTTTCCCGGATGTAACAACAATTACTTCACTCATATCCAATCCTCCTGATATTTGTTCATATTGTCTGTCTTTTGCATCTCGATCAGTCTGTACCTGCGTTGGAATTGCTGGCTGTACTTGCCTGTCCGGTAAGAATCTCTGTTTCATCTTTCAGTCCGAAGTAATAGTTCAGAATATCCTTTGCCACCAGTTCGGAGTTTGTTGACGCATAACCGTTTGCAATACGGATTGCCCACGCAATCTGTGGTTTATCTGCCGGTGCATAACCGATAAATAAACTGTGGTTTGCACGGTTTTTTACTCTGCTGTGCTGTACCGGTTTTACCTGCAAGTGTAACGTTCAGATCCTGGAAAATACCCCAGTTGGATTTGGTAATAACGCCTTCCATACCGACATGGACATCATCCCAGATCCCCTGACTCAGTTCCACATGATCAATCATTTCCGGAGTATAATCTTCAATCAGATTTCCATCGGAATCTGTTGATTTATCTAACAGTGAAAGATTATATACATTACCACTGCTCGCCAGAACCGTTGCATACCTGGCAAGCTGAGACGTGGTATAACTGTGAGTACCCTGTCCGATAGCGGACGGGATTGGCAGTTCGTTGGAAACCTGTGGCGATGCTTCAGAAATCTCCAGCCCGGACTTTTTATCCAGCCCAAGCAGATTCGCATACTTAATCAGCTGCTGCATCGCTGTATTATCATTAAATGTTCCTTCTGCATTCTGTCCAAGACGATAAGCGGTTTCACTGAAAAATACGTTACAGGAATTGGCAATACCATCCCTGATAGAAAGTGCACCATGTCCGCTCAGCAACCAGCAGTTCAGTGGTGCTCCCTGCAGTTTATCAAATCGGCCGCCACAGTAAATGTAGTCATTATCTGTAATAACTCCTTCTGACAGACCGGCAATCGCTGTTACCGGTTTAAATGTAGAACCTGGTGCCGTACGTTCCTGTGTCGCCTTATTATAAAATGGTGTAGACAAATCTTTATTCAGTTTTCTGTAATAATCTGTATCCATATTGTTAGCAAGACGATTATTATCATATCCCGGATAAGATACACATGCCAGTGTCTCTCCGGTGGACGGATCTGTGATAACAACAGAACCGGAACAAGGATCCAGCGCCAGCTGTGCCGGTGTGATTTCCAGAGAACTGATCTTATGAAGCATCAGATCCATCGCAGAAAGATTTCCGGCTTTGAAGTTCTGATAGTCCTCATCATCGGTGGAAAGGACTCCCTGTTCATACAGTACTGTACACAGCTGCTTTCCTGTAATTTCATCGTCCAGAAGCAGATATTTGTATAACATCTTACTGAAGTCCTGATCCGTAGACAGATAATCTGAAATATATGCAGATAGTTCCTGGTATACTTCTGTGGAATCCAGATATGTGTTTTTATCTGAAAACTTGGAAATATCGATCCAGTTCTGGCTTGCCGCATAGGTAAGATATTCCTGAAGAGAAATTGTCTCATCTTTCGTCCATGCCATTGTACAATCTCATCATTCTTATCGATGGATGTCTCAGAAAGAATACCTGTTTTGTCCATCAGCAGATCATTGACAATATAGCTGACATATCCCTTCATCTCCTCGCTGAGGTCTTTATATGGTTTTGTATCACTTCCGGTCAGCTGTTCGTCCACTTTCCGAAAGATTTCTTCCTGCTTCCGTTCCAATGCTGCCGCAATCTTCTGCTCAGTCTCAGAGGCATCTGCTGCCGTAAAATGATCGATATCGATTACGGAATTATTTAACAGCGCATAATACACATCATAGATTGGGATCGGGATCGTGGATGCATCGGTATTTTCATCTGCTTTGAAAGTCTTGATGTTCTGGATATTGGCTACCAGCACACCGGCAATCTTCTGTTCAAGCACCTTGTAGCAGGCAATCTGCAGATCTTTATCGATAGTAAGATATACATTATTGCCCTGTACCGGATCTTCTTTGGAATCTTCACCGATCTGTAACACTTTTCCGTAATAATCTACATATACTTTTTCCGATCCGTCTTTTCCCTGAAGCGTCGACTCCATAACCTTCTCCAGACCGGATTTTCCTACAATAGAAGTAGTGCTGTAACCTGCATCCGGATTCTCTGTCCGCAGATCTGCAAGTTCGTCCGAAGAAATCTTTCCGGTATATCCAAGAAGCGGTGCAAAATAAATACTGTCGGTATAGACACGCACGGAATCTTCCTGCACATCCACACCTTCCAGCAGACTCTTGTTTTCCTGGATCGCAGCTACCGTATTTTCAGAAACATCGGTTGCGATCGTTACCGGAATATATTTTCGGAAACTGGTTGTGGAAAGTGCATATCTTACCGATATAATCTTCAATGTCTCTTCTTTTGTCAGCTGCTCCGGAAGACCGGCTTCCTGCGCTTTTTTCAGTTCCGAAGCCTTATAGTCACTGTGATCATATGGAATTTCATATCGTTTCAGCATATCTTCTACCATCTGCTGAGCGGAAGCATTTGCCTCCTCTGTTGTCAGATCGTCAATATAACTATGTCCATACACGTCCGCTTTAAAACGTGACAGTGTTGTACCCTCCACATCATAACTGTAGTTTCCGGAACTGTCGACACTAATACGGAAATCACTGCTAATAGCATCTCCGTTGCTTTCGATAATCTGGATAATCTTGTAGATTTCTCCATTCAGGCTGCGGTTTTTTTCTATATTATTTGCATAGTCACCACTGTCTTCCAGTGTGATCGAATAGGACAGTTCGTTGGAAGCAAGAACCTGACCGTTTCGATCGTAGATATTTCCTCGGGTGCTTTTCAGTGTTCTCGTTTTTGTCGTCATAATACTGAAATTGTCCGCATATTCCTGTCCATGGATGATCTGCAGAGAAAACAGGCGGTGAATCAATACCATACTCAGAGCTGCGAAGATAAAAATCAGCACTGTAGTCCGTGGAATAATAAATTTTTTATGTCTTTTTTTTGGTCGTCTCATCAAGGTAACTTGGGTCCCTCCCATTCATTTTCCGTAAGCCAGCGGTTTAATCGATAGAGCGGTCGGTATAAAACTGCCGTAAGCAGTACTGTATATACCATCTCCGGAAGAATAATATGCTGCAGATAGCTGAAAAAATCCAGCCGGCCACGGAGCATAAACTGCAATCCGTATACAAGTACTCCATATGCGATATCACTGCCGGCAACCAATACCATTGGCACTTTTACATCTTCATCAAAAAAGATTTTATACAGAAAGCCATTGCAAAATCCAATATACATGTAAATAAGAGCATAAAAGCCAATCATACTTCCATAAAAAATATCAATCAGGAGACCGCAGAAAAATCCTACGAACATTCCTTCCTTTTTTCCTCTCATAAATCCAAACGATACTGTGAGGATCAAAAGCAGATTGGGAACGATGGAAGCGATGGACAGTGTCTGGAACACGGTTCCCTGTAAGACAAATGCCAGCAGAATCAATACCGCCAGAATCAGCTTTCTTCTCATTGTTCATCCTCCTGTGCATCCTGCGTCGGATCCGGTGTCGGAGTTGTGCTGTCATCTGGTGTCTGTGATTCCTCCGAAGTCACATCCTCTGTCTTCTGCTGCTTCAGTTCCTTGATAACCAGGACTTCCTGAATATCATTAAAATCCACTGCCGGAATGATCGTACCGCTTTTGGTCAGTTTATTGGCATCTGTAGAAACCTCACTGATATAACCGATCAGAATTCCTTTTAAAAATTTGTTACTGACAGAAGAGGTTACGATTTTATCTCCCTCCTGTACCTGATCCTCTTTATCTGTCAGCTGAATAAAACGGATCTTACCGTCGTCCATCATCTGCAAATCTCCCGTTACCATACAGTTCTGAGAAATGGATGTGACAGTTGCGCTGACATTACTGCTGTCATCAATGATCGAACGAACCGTAGCCCAATGTGCCCCCGTTTCCGTAACGATTCCTACCAGACCACCATCCGCGATAACATTCATATCTACCGCAATACCATCTGAACTTCCCCTGTTGATCAGGAACGTGCTGTACCAGTTACCGGTATCTTTTCCGATCACCTGCGCAGCGACTTTCTCAAACTCCGAATAGTCTGTGTCCAGGTTATACAATGTTCTCAGACGATCCAGTTCTTCCTGGTCCTGAGACAGTGTAGTGTTTTTAGCCTGAAGTTCATCCACCTGTTTCTGAAGTTTTTCATTCTCCGCAGACAGCTTTTTCATACTCTGGAATCCGTTTTTCTGATCCGTCATCCAGTTTCCCACTTCATTAATCCCATTCTGAAAAGGAACAATCACATAACCCAGGACATTACGCACCGGTGCAAAAGAAAAACTGGTTGAAAGGGACAGGACGATCAGTCCGAGACACAGGATTGTCATCATAGTTATCAGATGTTTTGTTTTCATTTTATATTGGTTCTTTTTTTTCATGACAGCTCCTTATTTCTGTTTTTTGGGAGTGAAAGCCCAGTGATGAAGTGCATCGTGGGTGATAATTTCTCTCAGCCCATAGATCGTACACAGTTCATAATAATGTGACAGCAGGATCGGGCAGCCGATCTGCCTGGACAGAACCCTGTCAATATATGGCAGATGTGTACTGCCACCGGTAAGGTAGATCCCTTCTGATAAGATCACTTTATGTATCTGCGGTGGAATACGCTCCAGAAAAGCCCGAATCTCTGTGATGATCTCACAAATCGCCGGAGTGATCGCCTCATTTACTGCCGGAGAAGTAATCACGCGTTCTCTCGGCAAACCGCTCACACAGTCAATACCGATGATTTTTCTCGCATCCTTCGTATCTTTTTCCAGATTTGCAAGAGATACTTTCAATCTTCCGGCTGTACGTTCACTGATAGAAAAATTAAGCTTTCTGCGGATCGTTGTCAGGATATCCTGTGTCAGACGGTCACCGCCTACGGGTATCACCTTACTGATGATCACACGGGTATCTGCAATAACAGAAATCTCTGTTGTAGCTGCTCCAATGTTTACGATCATGGATCCCTTGGTACGCATGATCGGAATACCAAGCGCCAGTGCATCTGCAATCGGACGTTCCACCAGAAGTACCTTACTTTGTCTGAGCTGTCCGGTATGAGCGATACTGTAATATGCACGCTTTTCTATCTCTGTCATATCTACCGGAACAGCAAAATAAATCACCGGGTGCCGCCCAACGCTGCGTCCGGTCTTGTCCAGCAGCAGTTGAAGCATGATCTCCAGGTGACTGATGTTTGCAATCATACCATTGAGCATCGGAGAAGATACCTTTACATTTGTCGGATTCTTTTCGTATATTTCATATGCTTCATCTCCAACGGCAAGTACAGTATCTTTGTTGCGAATGGCAATCATATTTTTCTCTTTTAAGATTTCATTACTGTTCTGAGAGTAAATCTTGATCATATTACTGCCCATAGGTCAATTCCAATATACATGGTTTTTAAACTATAAATGCATATCCCTTCTGTTTGCATATCCCAACATAACGGTTCAACCGCTTTCACCGAACCCGCTTATATTCCGGCAATATCTCTGTCAGGAAAGCAACCCCTCCTGTCGAAAGCTGAAATACTGCTGATCCCCTATCACAATATGATCCAGAAGTGGAATATCTACCAGTGCTCC
>ENA-OPYX01000863-OPYX01000863.1-human-gut-metagenome-genome-assembly--contig:-NODE-863-length-17342-cov-4.248330_pt1 | contig 17342 bp, 15 predicted proteins | sample MGYA00242639_ERZ504486 | MGnify/ENA primary metagenome ERZ504486 (study PRJEB26092, sample SAMD00036296) | human gut metagenome | host: Homo sapiens | study: EMG produced TPA metagenomics assembly of... | reverse complement strand
TTCGGCTCAAACAGGCAAATTTCGAAAACCCAACGCATAATTTTGACGCTTAACTATTTCCAACACCTTCTTCACATTCACTGGAACGGCTTTCTACTTTTTATTCCGTGGGTGTCGAATGCCTTACGAATGAATGGCAATTGCGTAACCGTAGTGGCCTTCACCGGGTTACACTTCCGGGCATTTCATTTATTAACATCCGCAGCCAGTCACGACTTGAAGGAAACAATAGATAAGGATTATTGTGAATGTGGAATGCCGTTAGAAACAGTTAGAGAGTCAGAAGCACCGTTAAAGGAACGAAGCGAACGTGTTTGAGGCGAACGCCGAGTTTGAGCGTAGTTCCTTTGCTTTTAGGTGATTCTGACTCTCTTAGTGTTTCTTATGGTATGGAACCTGAACAAGAAGCCTTATCTATTGTTTCCTTCAAGGACTGAGAGGCCGCTTCCCCAGTTAATAAATTAAATCCCAATTACATCCCTACCGGCTTCGCCTTCTCCAGATCTCTCAGCCATACTTCCGCGCATGCATCACTCGGCATTCTCCAGTCGCCTCTTGGAGACAGTGCCACAGTTCCTACCTTTGGTCCGTCCGGCAGACAGGAGCGTTTAAACTGCTGGATGAAGAATCGTCTGCAGAACGTATATAACCATTTGTAAATGGTTGCATCATCATATTCACCGTCAAATGCATATCTCGCAATACGGTATATCTTACCCGGTTCATAACTGAATCTCAGCAGATAATACAAGAAGAAGTCATGCAGCTCATACGGCCCGACCAGATCCTCTGTCTTTTGGGCAATCTCACCGTCTTTTGGCGGAAGAAGTTCCGGACTCACCGGTGTGTCCAGTACATCATACAAGACATCTTTTAATTCCTGGTCTTTACAGGTATCCGCATAATAATGGACCAGATGGCGTACCAGTGTCTTTGGAACCGACGCATTGACTCCATACATAGACATATGGTCTCCGTTATAAGTCGCCCATCCAAGAGCAAGTTCAGACATATCTCCTGTACCAATTACAATTCCACCGGTCTGATTGGCAACATCCATCAGTACCTGTGTTCTTTCTCATTGCCTGGGAATTTTCATAGGTTACACTGTGATCTTCCGGATCATGTCCGATATCTTTAAAATGCTGCTCTACTGCTGCCCCCACCGGAATCTACGCAGCTGTTGCTCCCAGTTTCAGTGACATCTTACATGCATTCTGATAAGTTCTGTCCGTTGTTCCAAAACATGGCATTGTTACCGCTGTAATTCCACTGCGGTCCATTCCAAGTGCATCAAATGCCTTTGCAGACACAAGAAGCGCAAGTGTAGAATCCAGTCCGCCGGAGATTCCGACAACCGCACTCTTTGCATGTGCATGTGCAAGACGTTTCTTCAGTCCCATTGCCTGAATTGTCAGAATCTCTTCACAACGTAAATTCCTCTCTGCCATCACACTTGGAACAAACGGTCTGGAAGCAAATTTTCTGGTAAGTTCCGTCTCTTCCACATGGATTGAAAATGGAATACGGATCAGCATTCTTTCTTTTTCTGTCTGGAATGTTGTATTCTTACGTCGCTCGCTTAACAGGCGCTTCACATCCAATTCTGTATAAATCACTTCGTTTCTGAACCGTTCACTTGACACAAGTGTTGTTCCGTTCTCCGCAATAATATTATGTCCTCCGAATACCAGATCTGTCGTAGACTCTCCCTCTCCGGCATTGGCATAAATGTATCCGCAGATCAGTCTCGCTGACTGTCCCTCGATCAGGCTTTCACGATAAGATGCTTTACCGATCGTCTCATCGCTTGCAGAACAATTCACGATCACAGTTGCTCCTTCTCTTGCTGCAAGTGTACTTGGCGGAACCGGCGACCATACATCCTCACAGATTTCTGCGGAGATTACCAATTCTTCCATCTGATCTGCCACGAATAAAAGCTGTGGTCCGAACGGGATCTGCTTTCCATCCAGTGTGATCCATCTCGCCTTATCCGGTCCCGGACGGAACTGCCGCATTTCATAAAACTCCCCATAATTCGGGAGAAATGTCTTCGTCGTAAGGCCAAGAATCTCACCATGATTCAAAGCTGCTGCGACATTATAAAGTTCTCCATCTATGGCAAGCGGAACCCCGATAAATATAATCGCATCCTTCTCTTTTGTATATTCGGCTATTTTAAACAGTGCTTCTTTCGATTTCTTTAACAAAATGTCCTGCGTAAAAAGATCACTGCAGGTATATCCCGTTACACATAATTCCGGAAATACGATAACTTTTGCTCCTTTTGCAACAGTCTCATCAATCATCTTACAGATATTTTGTGTATTATAGGCAACATCCGCCACACGGATATCTGGAGTTACTGCTGCCACTTTTACAAACCCGTCTCTCATGACTTTTCTCCTTATCGTTTACAGCGTTTTAAGATATCTTTCAACTCTTCTACGCTGTATTTATATGCCGTATTACAGAAATGACATTTTACTTCTATATCCTGACCGTCATCTATCATATCCTGGATTTCTTTCTTTCCGACACTGATCACAGCCTTTTCTACTCTTTCTTTTGAGCAATTACAATAGAATTTTGTCGGCATTGTACTTGTAATTTCAAGTCCGAGATTTCCAAGCAGGATTTCCAGGATCTGCTCTGGTGTTTTACCTTTTTTCAGATGATCCGTTACAGATGTGATATTCTTCAGATTTTCCTCAATCTGACTGATCGTCTCTTCCTTTGCAAATGGCATCATCTGGATAATGAAGCCTCCTGCACATGCCACTGTATTATCTTTATCCATCAACACCCCAAGTCCTACCGAGGATGGCACCTGCTCCGAATTGGCAAAATAGTACGTCAGATCTTCCGCAATTTCACTGGATACCAGAATGGTCTGTCCGGAGTATGGCTCTTTGAGTCCCATATCTTTAATAACCTGAAGAAGCCCGATTCCAACAGCACCGCCTACATCCAGCTTTCCATTCTTTGGCGGCAGCATGACATCCGGATGATTTACATAACCTTTCACATCTCCCTTGCTGTCCGCAGTAACTGTAATCCCGCCAAGCGGTCCGTCTCCTCTTACCTGAAGTGTCAGCATATCTGTATCATTCTTCATCATACTTCCCATCATAGCTCCTGCAGTAAGAAGTCTTCCCAGTGCTGCGGTTGCCACCGGGCTGGTATTATGATGTTCTCTGGCCGCTTCCACAAGTTCTTTTGTTGTTGCAGCAAACGCTCTTACCTGGCCGTCTGCTGCGGTTGCTCTTACGATATAGTCGTTCATATATATTCCTTTCCATCTTCTGTTTTCCTATTTTTATTCCGATGAGTTACTTCTCATCTCTATTATTTACCATGCTCTCTTGCGATCACAGTGATCCGTTCACTCGTATGCATCGGTGCTTTCTTTGTATACGCATCATAAGCTGCAACGAATTTCAGACCCGCTTTTTCAATTAGTCCTCTGATTTCTCTGAGTGTATATGCTTTCTGGAAATGACTCTCCTGATACTTTCTGTACAGTGCTTCCTCTTCATCCTCGCGGACAAATAATGTCAATTCGTATTCATTGATCATCGATGTATGGTTATAATAATTTTCCCAGATAAAGCTACACTCATCCCTGTCTTCTGCGATTACCTGATTACCCAGAATTTCTCTGTACTTATATTCTGTATTAAAATCAAAGATAAAGATTCCCTGCGGGTCCAGATAATTATTGACCAGGCAGAATACTTCCTGCAATTCATTTTTATCTGTCACATAATTTACACAGTCACATACACTGACAATAGCTCTCACTGTTCCATATAATTCAAACTCCTGCATATTTTGTAACAGATAGAGGATATCATGTCCGCTCTCGATACGCTTCTCCATTGCGATTTCCAGCATGTCTTCGGAATTATCCACCCCGATCATATCATATCCTTTTTCTGCCAGTAGTTCCGTCATGCTTCCGGTTCCGCATCCCAGTTCCAGAACCAGCCCGTCTCTTATTCCATATTCTTTTAATCTGTCTTCCAGATAATCTGCCCATTCCTCATATGGCACATTATCCATGAATGTATCATAGACCTCGGCAAAACTTGTATATGCCTCCATCTCTTCCTCCTTATAAATCCTTGCATATTTAACATTTCTATTATATCTGCTATCTGTAAAAAAAGGGCAACGCAGAAAATATGACCATTAGTCAATTTAATTTTGACTTCTTATCTTTATTTTGTTATACTTATATTATTGAATATATTATTTCAATATCTTGTTCAAATGAATTTTATATAACGAACCAAGAACTGTAGATCTGTGAATTTTAAGAAGGAAGTCTGATTACTCATGGGAAGAGTCGAAGAAAACAAAAATGAAAAAAAAACGAGGCGCTCTTTCGCAACCGCATATGAATTATTTACCACAAAAGGAATTAATTCAACCGCCATTTCCGACATTGTTGAAAAGGCCGGTGTAGCGAAAGGAACGTTCTATTTATATTTTAAAGACAAATATGATATTAAAAATCAAGCTGATCGCACATAAAACAAAAGAACTGTTTGATCATGCTGCCGTTGCACTGGAAAATTCCGGCATCACCGGTCTGGAAGATCAGCTTGTCTTTATTATCGATGACATCATTAATATTCTGGTCAACAACAAGCCATTGCTGAATTTCATTTCTAAAAATCTTGTAATGGGTGCCTTAAAGTCTGCTTTCTGGTCAGATGAAGAAGCCGACAAGATCTTTTATGAAAGATATCTTGAACTGGTAGAAGCCGACACCTATAATTATAAAGATATTGACATCATGCTGTTCACAATCCTCGAACTGGCCGGTTCTACCGGATATAATTCTATTCTCTTTGAAGAGCCTGTATCTATCGAAGCGTACAAGCCTTTCCTGTACCGTACGGTCCGCCTGATCATCCGGAGTCACCGCGAAGAAGCTTAAAGCTTCTTCCGGCTACAGGACTTGTCATCCGGCTACTGATACCGTGCAATTATTTCTTTCACGGCGTCTTCTGTTCCTTTCACAGAACCCTGGACCATCTCCGGCTTTCCGCCGCCGCGTCCTTCTAATGTACTGTTTAACGTTTTACTGATTGAACGGACATCTTCACTTCTGCTTCCGATCACATAGCGATACCCCTCCTCGTCCGTTCCTGCAAATACCGCACAGATGACTGCCCCTTTATCCAGCAGTTGGTTCATCATCTCTCTCGGAAGATTTCCCGATAAAGATCCGTCAAATACAGTCACAATCTTCTCATCCACCGGTATCTCTGCCACACAAAACTTCAGAAGTTTCTGCTGCAGTTCTGCAATCTGACTCTTCATACGTGTCTGCTCACTCTTCAGTCTGCCGACCGCTTCTGCCACTTCATATTCTTTCGCACACAACATGGTTGAAATTTCTTTTGTCATGGCATCCTTTTTCTCATAGTCTCTCATGGCACGTCTTCCGCAAAGCATCGTAATGCGTTCACCGCCTTTATAACTTACCATGCTTACCAGTTTGACAGCTCCGATCTCACCGGTTGTCTTCACGTGCGGAGCACAGCATGCACATACATCATATCCCGGAATCTTCACGATACGAACCTGACCTTCAATCTCGATCTTACTGCGGTAATCCATATCTTTCAATTCCTCTTTGGATGGATACAGAACCTCAACTTCCAGATTCCGGTATACTGCTTCATTGGCTTCTGTCTCGATTTCTTTCAGCTGCGCTTTACTGATCGGTCCGTCAAAATCCATGGTACAATAGTCGGCTCCCAAATGGAAACCGACATTATTATAGCCAAATCTTTCATGCACAATACCAGACACTATATGTTCTCCTGTATGCTGCTGCATCTTCTCAAAGCGTTCTTTCCAGTTGATCTTACCGGATACTATACTTCCCACTTCCAATGGTGCTGTCACAGAATGAAAGATCACATCATTTTTTTCGTGCACATCGGTAACTTCTGTATTGCCGAGAATGCCCGTGTCGGCATACTGACCGCCGCCTTCCGGGAAGAATGCTGTCTGATCCAGCACCACACAGAAACCATCCTTCGCTTCTTCACAGGAAATTACTTTTGCTGTAAATTCGGTTCTGTGACTGTCCTCATAAAATAATTTCTCTGTCATTTTTCCTACATCCTCTCCGGTGCTTCAAATCCAAGTACGTCGATACAAGCTTCCAGTACATCCTTCGTCACTTTCAGAAGCGCAATATAACTCTTTTGTTTTCCGGCATCTTCTTCTGCCAGAATCTTTGTCTCATGATAAAAACGATTGAATGCATTGGCAAGATCATAAATGTATGCACAGATCTTATGCGGTGCAAGATCCTGGAATGCATTCGCCATCACATCATTATATTTTGCAGCTTCCAGCATCAGAGCTTTTTCACAATCCGCATATGCTTCCTGTACTTTCAGTCCATCCAGCCTATTTCCCTGTGACTGGTATTTATTCAGGATCGATTTGATACGTACAATTGTATACAGAATGTACGGACCGGTATTTCCTTCAAAGGAAGTAAATCTGTCTACGTCAAATACATAATCTTTTGATGCCTGGTTTGACAGATCTCCGTATTTAATTGCTGCCATTCCGATGAGTTTTGCTGTCTGTTTTGCTTCTTCTCCCTCGATAGAATGATTTTCAGAGATTTTCTCATACATCTTCTCTGTAATCTCTGAGATCAGTGTCTCCAGACGCATTACCCCGCCTTCTCTTGTCTTGAACGGCTTGCCATCTTTTCCATTCATGGTACCGAAACCTAAGAATTTCAGTTCTGTTTCCGCAGGAACGATTCCTGTCTTCTTTGCAGCACGGAACACCTGTGTAAAATGCAGTTCCTGACGCTTATCCACCACATAGGCAACCTTGTCCGGATGATAATCCTGTACACGTTGTACCAGTGTGGCAAGGTCTGTTGTTCCATAAAGAGATGCTCCGTCTGATTTCTGGATCATGCAAGGAGGAATCTCTTTGGTATCTGTCTCTTCCTGCACATCAATCACCAGTGCTCCCTGGTCTTCATGTGCAAATCCTTCTTTCTTCAATCTCTCGATCATATCCGGGATGTATGCCTGAGCATCAGACTCCCCTTTCCAGAGATCAAAACTTACATTCAGATTCGCATAATTTTTCTTAAGATCAGATACCGATACACGAATGATATGATTCCAGATCGCACGATATCCTTTATGCCCGTTCTGTAACAGATACGTCGCATGCAATGCATTCTCCCTGTATGTCTCATCTTCTTTTGCCTTACCGCTTGCTGTCGGATAGATTTCTTCCAGTTCGCTGATTGTAAATGGAGCCTCTTTTGGATATTCACCTTCAAACGCTTCATCAAAATATGGCAATTCCGGCTTTCTTTCTTTCAATTCAGTGATGATCAGCCCCATCTGATATCCCCAGTCTCCAAGATGGATATCGCCAAGAACTTCATGCCCCATCTTTCTTGAGATGCGCTTTACGCTTTCTCCGATGATCGCCGAACGGAGATGTCCTACATGCAACGGCTTTGCCACATTTGGTCCGCCATAATCCAGCACGATCATCTCCGGATGTTCTGTCTTCTCGATTCCGAGATTATCCGTCTCTTCCATCTGATTCAGATAATCTGCAACAAATGACTTTTTTCAGTCTGATATTGATAAATCCAGGTTTTACAACCTCTACTTTCTTCCATACATGCACTGTCTTCTAACAGGGCAACGACATCCTCTGCGATCATGAACGGTGCTTTTTTTGTAAAGCTTTTGCTCCTGCCATCGCTCCGTTACACTGGTATTCGCAGAGATCCGGACGGTTTGACAGTGTTACTTTTCCATACGTTCTGTCATAACCTGCCTTTTCGAATGCTTCTGAAAGTTCTTCTGCAATATAATCAATGATTTTCTTCACTTCATATCTCCTATATTTTCTATAATTCCTATAAATTTCCATCAAAAATAGCAAAAAAGTACACACCCGGGCGGATTCGAACCGCCGCTCCCGCCTCCGGAGGGCGGTGCTCTATCCCCTGAGCTACGGGTGCGTATACAATTACTATATGAAATTGCCTTAGTAATATTAACACATCTTTGAGATAAAGTAAAGGAAATGCATCCCACTTTTCGATCATTTCCTCTACTTTTTTAATATTTTTCTTTAATTTCCCTTTTTAAATCTTACAGCGCAAGTTTTCCACTCTCCCGGTCATAATAATATGCCCTGTCCGAAAGTACTTCTTCCGCCTCTACCTGTGTCTCATTGATCTCCTCGATCATGCTTCCCAGTTCTTCTCTGCCCGGCGCTTCGCTTTCAGCCACAATAATGGTCTCATGCACACTGCTTGGGATCACAAAGAAATTTTCTCCCACTACACCGGCAATCTTTCTCAGACAATCCGGATAGATCAGTGCCGCAGCCCCATAGCTACGCATTTCATTGCTCAGGATATACATTTTTTCTGTCGGTCCCTCTTCCATCCCAAGTCCCAGCAATTCTTCGATCACCGTGCGCATCGGTGCAAATTTATACGGCAGTAACTCCTGGGTATTCTTAGAGGCCCGGTAATACAGATCTTCTTCCGTTACTTTCCACATATCCATATGTTCTGCTCTGACCATCATGGATGCCATGCCATATTCATCTACCTCTAACAGTACATAATAAATAATTGCAAGATCAAGATAACTTTTATATGGAATTTCTTTTAAAAGCTCCTGATTCTCCTCTCTTCCTATCAGACGGTATATGATCTTATCTTTGACAAATTCATAGTCTTTTACCTTTTCACCGTCCTCCCATGAATTCTGAAACCGGATTTTCTCATATAATCCGACAATATCTTTTGCAATCTGTTCCAACGGATACCCCATCCGGAACTGATGAAAAATACTCCTCCAGATAAATCGTCGGTGAAATATTGATTCCTTTTTCCGAAATCATAATACCGCTTCTCCTCACACCATTATTCTTCACATTGGTATGAATGCTTACTGTTTTTTCTTCTTCCACCTCTTTCTTTACTTTTGTCTCTACTGCATGGATAAACTGAAAATATGTCATAAAAGCTCCTTCCTATCCAGCAATATACAAAAATCATCTTGAAAATCTGCGGTGATATTACCGCCTGAGATAACAGAACATCTCTTGAATTGTTTCTGAAATATTATGGTAATTAGATTATAAAAAAGCCCTGCACAAAATGCAAGGCTTTTTATAATTATTTAATTTAGAATTCTTATGCTCTTGAAAGATATGCTCCTGTACGGGTATCAATCTTGATTGTCTCGCCCTGATCAACGAAAAGCGGAACGTTAACTTTCGCACCTGTCTCAACGATAGCCGGCTTTGTAGCACCTGTAGCTGTGTTACCTTTTACACCTGGCTCTGTCTCTGTTACAACCAGTTCAACACTGAGTGGCGGCTCAATCGCAAATGCATTTCCCTGATAGAAGCTGATAGATACTTCTTCGTTTTCTTTTACAAACTTCATAGAATCTGCTGCATCATCTGCGCTGATCATAATCTGCTCAAATGTCTCGTTGTCCATGTAGTTATAGAACTCACCATCGTTGTACAGATACTGCATTTTCTTTCTTTCAATGTGAGCCTGTTCAAATGTCTCTGTAGGACGGAATGTTGTCTCTACCACACCACCGTCGATAATATTTTTCATCTTAACACGCACAAAAGCTGCACCTTTACCAGGTTTTACGTGCATGAAATCAATAACCTGACATACTTTTCCATCAACTTCGATTGTTACACCATTACGGATGTCTCCTGCTGAAACTTTAGCCATTACCTTATCCTCCTTAAATCGCGTATACACGCTTACGTAATTTCATCTCATATTATTCTATAATACATGATATTATTTTTCAACCTTTTTTTCGTGTCTCTGACTCTTCTTGTAGAAATGTAACACAATTTTTTCCAGATAACGCTTCAAAACAATCTGGATTTCTTCCTTTGGATGTATCGGTTTTACCAGAATATTCGGGATTCCGGCACGTTTTGCTCCCCATACATCTGTAAAAAGCTGGTCTCCGATAAACACAGAACTCCTTCTGTCTGTTCCCATAATCTCCATCGCCCTGAGATAATTCCTGGTTGATGGCTTGTGCGCATTATAAACATAGTCCACCTGGATATCTTTATTGAACATCTCTACCCTTGGCTTCTGGTTATTCGAGATCAGACAGCATCGGAATCCGATTGCTTTCAGTCTGGCAAATAATGCCTTTGCTCTCTCGTCCGCCGGTGCTCCGTGCGGAACCAGCGTATTATCAATATCAAAGATCAGTCCGCGTACACCCTCTTCATATAATTTTTCAAAATCGATCACATAAGTGGATGCTACATACTGATCCGGAAAAAATCTATCAAACATATTATTCTTCTGACTCCTGTAGACGCTGTACCAGCTCTTCACAGATCTGAAGAACGGTCTTATCATCCGTATTGATTACTATATCTGCTGCCGCTTCATATTTCTCACGGCGCTGCTCCATAAGTTCTGAAATGCCTTTGACATTCTTTCTGCCATTTAATACCGGTCTGTCATTGCTGTCTTTTACACGTTCAAAAATCGTCTCCGGTGTAGCAGTAAGAAGAACAACTCTTCCGTTCTTTTTCATCTCTGCTACATTTCTCTCTCTTAAGGCCGCACCACCACCGCATGAGATTACTGCATTCTTATGCGACTGCATCTCGATCAGAAGATTCGTCTCCAGATCACGGAAATATTCTTCGCCATATGTAGCAAAGATATCCGGAATACTCATCTCTTCACGTTCTGCGATCACCTGATCCATCTCTACAATATCCATATCAAACATCGTGCTCAGATAATCAGAAATTGTTGACTTTCCAGCCCCCATGAATCCGATCAATACAATGTTATAATCAAAGAGTTTTCTTGCCTGGATTCTCTTACTGTTACGCAAGATACATCCAAACACATCAAAGATTTCTTCTTTATATTTATTTTCTTTCAGTTTTTCTTCCAGTCTTCTCTTCTGTTTTTCTTCCTGATGCGGCTGTAAGATTGGCATACCATATTCTTCTTTATACGCCATGATCTTTTCAATAATAGAATTACGTTCTACCAAAGCGTCAATAATCTTATCATCACACAGAGCCAGCTGCTCTCTGTACATTTCTAAATCGTTCATTCTTCTGTACTCTCCTATAAATTGCAAACTATTGTCCGATATACTCATGTATTATAGCAAGGAATCTACTTTCACGCAAGATTATCCGGCGTATTCCTGCATATTTCCTGCATATTTTCTGCATATTCCCTGCATATTCCGGTCGTCAGGAAATTCCTGTGCTCTCACTGTTCTTCTATTTTTCCCGCATCTGCCGTTCCCATTCATGCAGCTTTCTCGCTGCCTCCGGATTCTGTTTTTCCAGCCGTCTCTCCAATCGTTCGCGGTTCTTTTTCAGATGGTCCAGGATCTCCGGATGATGCATTAATAACTGCTGCTCGATCTTGCGTCTTCTCTTTTCGATCAACTGCAGGATCACTTTTTTGTCTCCACGCAGACTCTCCGGAAGTTCATCCAGATGCATTTCCATTCGTCTTAAGATCTCATCTTCATCCAATGCCCCCAGTGAATGCCAGTTTTTGAGTTTTTCTTCAAACCCTACGTCTGCAAGCCTTTCCAGATCCGGAAGTCTGTGAATCTGTTCCATAACCTGATGGACTTTCTTTTCCATCTCTTCCACCGCATCATCACCGAACGCCCATGCGAATTCTTCTAATGTATTCTCTTCTTCTGCCGGGATCATTGCTTCGTGAACTGCATGCACTGCCGCCGGGATTTCCAACTGCCACGGCATCTGGATAACCGGAGATTTCTCCGATTCCATACTCGTCCCCGGTGTTGCAACACCTGCATCCTGCAATGCTGCAAGAATCGTTCTTCTGACCTTTCCTTCCTCGATCAGATGACCGATCCCAAGACTGCGCATCTGTTCATTTACATTTTCGGAATGCTCCGTAATATAAAACCTGATCCCTTTCTTATCAAAATTTTCCGCCATCATTTCCAGCCGGTCTGCTGCCGTAACGTCAATACTGTTGATCGCAGCCGCATCCACGATTACAACCTCTGTATCCTCTTTGATACTGTTCTCAATGTCCGACTGGAATATCTTTACATTTGCAAAGAAAAGGTTCTCACTGAACCGGTAAATGATCGTATGGCGTATCGGATATGCATTGCGGTTTCTCTTAAGATCGTAATAAGCCTCTTTTCCCGGAATCATACCGCGGAAAGACCTCGGAGGATTCGTCGCACGAAGTACCACTGCTACAAAAGAAAGCAGCAATCCGATCACCACACCATAAATAGTACCTAAAAATAATACACTCACACACGCAGCTACAAAAATATAGAATTCATTACGGCTTACTTTAAATAAGCGCACCGCCAGATGCAGTTCTACTACATTCATCAGTGCCGAGATTACGATCGCTGTCAGAATCGGAACCGGCAGGTATCCGATAAATCCAGTTGCACATAGCAATACGGCTGCCATCGTAATTGCCGCTACGACAGATACCGCCTGTGTCTTTCCTTCATACTGTTCATTCATGGATGTTCTGGATATACTGCCATTCACCGGACAACAGCCTACACATGCCGCTGTGATATTTCCCATCGCACAAGCCAGGATCTCCTGGTTTTCATCAATCTTATAGCCATTCTTCATGGCAAAATTATTTTCCGACAACAGCGTCTCCGACATGATAACCGCTGCGATCATCAGACTTCTTCCAAGTGCCTGCCTCAGGTCAATTCCCGCAAAATGGAAATGTACCAGCTTCGGAAGTCCTTTTTCCACCGCATCCAAAAGTACCACACCATGTTCGTCTACACGAAAGCACATCGTTGCTGCTACACCTGCTGCCATGATCACAATTGCTGCCGGGAATTTGGGAATTACTTTTCCTGCCATGCGAAGCAGCAGCAACGCTCCCACACCAAGTACCACTGACAGCCAGCTGATTTCTTTGCACGTCTCTGCGATATGCCTGAGCAGTTCCGGAAGTTCTCCAGATCCGGCCTTTCCGCCAAGGATCTTCGGTATCTGCATCAGAATAATTGTCAGTGCAATCCCGCTGATAAATCCTCCCATCACCGGTGTCGAAATGAAGTCCACGATTCTTCCGGCTTTTAAAAAATAAAACAGCAGCAGCCAGATTCCTGTCAGAAATGCGATCACAGGCACATACTGCATTGCCGCTTCACTTCCGCTTTCAATCCCAAGTGATACCAGTGCTGCTCCGACAATTGCCGCCGGTGCCGCATCGACTCCGAAAATGAATTGCCGCGATGTTGAGAACAGCGCAAAGAACAGAATCGGGAATACCGAACCGTATAGTCCATATACTGCAGGCAGTCCGGCAATCTGTGCATAGCCCATCGAGATAGGGATTGACACTGCTGCCATGATGATCCCCGAGAAAATATCTTTGGGAAGATATTCTTTTTTATAATTTTTCATTGTTGAACACAATATATGTTTCATGCAACCTCTCCTTACGATTTTATAATCCGGGTATAAAAAAGAGACAAGCCAGCTATTTACACAGTGTCCCGTCTCTTCTTTCTACATTTTCAACATCTGTAAAACAATTAACAGATCTTGCAGATCCATCCTTCCGGAGCTTCGATGTGTCCCATCTGAATACCGGTTAATGTCTCATATAATTTCTTTGTAACTGGTCCCATCTCTTCCATTCCGCTTGGGAAACAGATCTCTTTGCCGTGGTCAACAATCTTTCCTACCGGAGAGATAACTGCTGCTGTACCGCAAAGTCCGCATTCTGCAAAGTCGCCAAGTTCATCTAAATAAACTTCTCTTTCTTCTACTTCCAGTCCAAGATAGTGTTCTGCAACATACATCAGAGAACGTCTTGTGATGGATGGAAGGATTGTAGATGATTTTGGTGTTACAACTTTGTTATCTTTTGTTACAAAGATAAAGTTAGCTCCACCGGTCTCTTCCACTTTTGTTCTGGTTGCTGCATCCAGATACATATTCTCATCGTATCCTTCTTCATGAGCTGTTACGATTGCATGAAGGCTCATCGCATAGTTCAGTCCGGCTTTTACATGCCCTGTTCCATGCGGTGCTGCACGATCGAAATCAGACACCTTGATCGTGATCGGTTTTGCGCCGCCTTTGAAATATGGTCCAACCGGTGTTGCAAACACACGGAACTGATACTCATCTGCCGGTTTTACACCGATTACAGCACTGGAACCGAACATATATGGTCTGACATATAAGGTTGCTCCTGATCCATATGGCGGTACATAAGCTGCATTAGCCTTTACAACCTGTTTAATAGCATCTACAAATCTATCTTCCGGGAATACAGGCATCTCAAGTCTTGCTGCAGAGTCTGCCATTCTCGCTGCATTTAAGTCCGGGCGGAATGTTACGATATGACCGTCTTCTGTGGTATACGCTTTCATTCCTTCAAAACATGTCTGTGCATACTGAAGTACACCTGCACATTCACTGATAGTAATCTGATCATCGGAGGTAAGTGTACCTTCATCCCATGCTCCGTTTTTAAAATTGGAAACATATCTCTTATCTGTCTTCATATAGCCAAATCCTATGTTTGACCAGTCAATATTCTTCTTCTCCATTGTGACTCCTCCGTCCTTTAAACAAATGTTTGATTTATCATCTTGTCTTATTATAATACTACTGTTTTTAAAATTCAAGAGTGCACTCTGTTTTTTTATCTTTCCATCATACTTATGGATTCAATTCCCACACTTCCGCCTCGTACAACTTCAATACTGGCGAATTCTTCTTTCATAAGTTTGATTACTGCATCATTTTTCGTTGCCGTCTGTACAAATTCCAGCAGTACACTGTCTTTGCCGTAATCAATGATTTTTGCCTTGAATGTCTCTGCAATCTGAAAACATTCCACTTTATCATCTTTTGAACATTTTCGCACTTTGACATACAGTATTTCTTTCATACGGACAAATACATCTGTAAAATCGATGACCTTGATCACTTCCACCAGACGGTTCAGCTGTTTCTTAATCTGTTCAAATGTCTCATCATCGCTGACTGTTGCGATCGTCATTCTGGACACGGTCGGATCTTCTGTCGTACCAACAGTCAGACTGTCCAGGTTATAAGATTTGCCGGAGAACAGCCCTGAGATTTTTGACAGAACTCCTACCTGGTTCTCTACATATAAGGAAATCCATCGTTTTTTCATAGCGTTATTATTCATTGTTTTTTCCTCCTGTCCTCTTCTTCCTAACAATCCATGATCAGATCTTCCAGTGTCCCGCCCGGTTTTAACATCGGATATACCAGATCTTCCGGATCAATGTCGAATTCCAGGATATATGGTGTCTTTGTACTCTTCATAGCTTCTCTGAATGCCGGCTCGATCTCTTCTTTTTTCGTAATATGGATGCCTTTTGCACCATAAGCGTCTGCCAGTTTCATAAAATCCGGTGTGTAAACAGGACATTCAACCTCTCCGCATTTTCCTCTGCAGGCTGCTCCCGAGCGCAGACATGTCATGGAATAGCGCTTTCCATAGAATAATTTCTGCCACTGACGTACCATTCCAAGATTATTATTATTAAAGATACAACTGATGATCGGCAGTTCTTCCAACACTGCGGTTGCCAGTTCCTGACTGTTCATCTGAAAACCACCGTCTCCGGAGATTGAGATGACCGGTGTATCCGGATTCCCGATCTTCGCTCCAATCGCTCCCGGCATACCATATCCCATTGTTCCAAGTCCTCCGGACATCAGAAGCTTTTTCTTCTCTGTAATCTCAATAAACTGCGCGGTGAACATCTGGTGCTGTCCGACATCCGTTACAATGATCGCCTCATCAAAGATCCGGTTAATCGCCTCAATAACATCCTGCGGTGTCATGATCGGTTTCTTTTTCATCTTCAGCGGATGCTCCGCTTTCCAGTCTTCGATCGTATCCAGCCATTTTCCCGTCTCACAAGGAGTGACATATTCTAACATCTTCGTAACGGCTTCTTTGGCATCTGCTACGATCGGCACATCCACCTGCACATTTTTAGAAATTGCGGCTGTATCAATGTCAATATGTACAATCCGTGCATTCGGTGCAAATGAATGCAGCTTTCCTGTGATCCTGTCATTGAACCTAGTTCCGATCGAAAATAACAGATCACATTCATTTACCGCCATATTACATGCATAGGCACCATGCATTCCAAGATTTCCTATATATAACGGATGTGTAGTCGGAACCGCCCCACGTCCCATAACTGTTGTTACAACCGGGACATTCGTCATATCCACCAGTTTCGTAAATTCTTCATTGGCATGTGCTATATTGATACCTCCGCCTGCGAGGAACAATGGTTTCTTTGCCTTGGAAAGCATCTTAACCGCACGTTTTAACTGTCCGACATGTACATGGGTATTCGGCTTATATCCACGGATATTCACTTCATCCGGATACTCGGCACTTCCCAATTCTCCCATTACATCTTTTGGAAGGTCGATCAATACCGGTCCCGGCCTTCCTGTTCTTGCAATATAAAATGCTTCTTTCAGGATACGTCCGAGGTCTTCCCTGTTTCTGACCGTAACACCATATTTCGTAATACTTCTGGTGATTCCGATAATATCTACTTCCTGGAACGCATCATTTCCGATCAAATGTCTGGACACCTGCCCCGTAAAGCATACCAGTGGTACACTGTCGTAATAGGCAGTTGCAAGACCTGTCACAAGATTCGTTGCCCCCGGTCCGCTTGTAACCAGACACACTCCTGTTTTTCCGGTTGATCTTGCATAAGCATCTGCCTCATGTACCAGTGCTACTTCCTGTCTCGGAAGAATTACTTTCGTATAATCCTGCTTATAAAGTTCATCACTGATATCGATCGTACAGGCTCCCGGATACCCGAAAATTGTATCTACCTGTTCTTCTCTCAGCGCTTTTACCAATAATTTATTTCCACTGATCTTTTTCATATACTACCTCCTTAAATTTTTACTTTTCTATAAAATAAAAAGAAAAGCCCTAAGCTGCAAGCTCAGGGCGATTATTGCATCTTTACAGCATTTCACTGAATATTTATAAAACATTATAGGTGACGTTCTTTGGTATTGTCAACTCTTTTTATCCGATTCATTTACTGCTGATTTTTATAATGAACTTTTGCACAATCGTGTTATTTGATCTTTTTTATCATTTTCCCGACAAATTTCGTTATTTTTTCCATCTTTCACAAATTTCACATTTAATTTTAATTTTTTTTGTGATTTTTTGTATTTTTTCC
>ENA-OPYX01000862-OPYX01000862.1-human-gut-metagenome-genome-assembly--contig:-NODE-862-length-17343-cov-3.350836_pt1 | contig 17343 bp, 17 predicted proteins | sample MGYA00242639_ERZ504486 | MGnify/ENA primary metagenome ERZ504486 (study PRJEB26092, sample SAMD00036296) | human gut metagenome | host: Homo sapiens | study: EMG produced TPA metagenomics assembly of... | reverse complement strand
CAGAAATTCTTGCAAGAATCTGTAAAGAAACATCTACATCTTTTTTTGTTACTTCCGTAATCCCTCTGATTCCCGGAAGTACTCTTTATTATTGTATGAACAGCATTGTGGAAGGAAATACTGTTCGAGCATTGGAATATGGACGGGATACGTTTCTTTTTGCTTTTGGAATTGCAGCAGGAATGAGTATTGCGTGGTCGATTTGCTATTTTCTTAGAAGTATAAGGAAAAATAGAAAGTGAGGAATAAAATAATGCAGACATATACTTATGTTTCAAAAGGAAAATTTGAATTAATGGAAAAACCAAAGCCAGTTCTTATGCATGAGAGAGAATGCAATTGTGAAGGTAACGCTTGCTAGCATTTGTTCAAGCGATCTGCATATTAAATCATGGAAGTGTTCCTCGTGCAGTTCTTGGCATAACAGTAGGCCATGAGATGGTAGGTGTTGTTGAGGAAGTTGGCAGCGCAGTAACAATGTTAAACCAGGAGATCGTGTGACAGTTAATGTAGAGACATTTTGCGGTGAATGCTTTTTTCTGTAAGAAGGGATACGTAAATAATTGTACCGATGAGAATGGTGGATGGGCATTGGGCTGTCGTATTGATGGTGGTCAGGCAGAATATGTGCGCGTACCGTTTGCTGATCAGGGCTTGAATAAAATTCCAGAAGGTGTTACTGACAGACAGGCTTTATTTGTAGGTGATGTTTTAGCCACAGGATATTGGGCAGCACGTATTTCTGAGATTACAGAGGATGATACAGTGTTAATCATCGGTGCTGGGCCGACAGGAATTTGTACGCTGCTTTTGTGTCATGTTAAAAGAAAGCCGAAGCGTAATCATTTTATGTGAAAAAAGATGAAAACAGGATTCATTTTATTAATGAGCATTATCCTGAGGTAATGACAAGTTTCACCAAGAAGCATGTGCAGACTTCGTTTTGGCAAACAGTGATCACGGCGGAGCAGATGTTGTTCTTGAGGTTGCAGGAGCAGAATCAACGTTTCGCTTATCTTGGGAATGCGCAAGACCAAATTGCAATTGTGACGATAGTTGCTCTTTACGAGAAGGCGCAGCTTTTGCCGCTTCCAGATATGTATGGAAAGAATCTTACATTTAAAACCAGGCGGAGTGGATGGATGTGACTGCAAAGAGACACTTAGGCTGATTTCAGAGGGAAAAATTGATACAGAGCCGCTTATCACGCATACATATCCGCTTAGCAAAATTAGCAGAAGCATATGATCTTTTGAAATAAAAAGATGGAGTGATAAAGGTTGCAGTGGAATGCTGATATGGGACGACCATTATATAAAAAAATTATATATTTTTTTAGTTTTGAAAAATGAAAGAAAAGGAATGATTTTCCTCGTTATGAAACGAATTGACTTTGAACATGGAACTGTGACTGGAAATATCCTAGGAGCAGCGCTTCCGATGCTTGTCGCTCAGATTTTAAATCTTTTGTATAATATTGTGGATCGTATTTATATTGCTCGTATTCCAAACATTGGAACAGCGGCTCTCGGTGCGGTTGGACTTTGTTTTCCACTAATTGTAGTGATCACAGCATTTAGCAATTTGTTTGGAAGCGGCGGTGCACCATTATTTTCGATTTATCGAGGAAAGGGTGAGCCACAAAGAACTGCAAATGTGATGAATACATCATTTACGATGGTCTGCGTATGTGCAGTAGTGCTGATGGCAGTTGGCTTTATATTTGCAAGACCGCTTCTAGTATTATTTGGTGCCTCAACTGATGCGCTTGTCTATGCATATCCGTATTTGATGATTTATCTGATTGGAACGCTGCCGTCTATGATTGCGACAGGTATGAATCCGTTTATTAATGCACAAGGGTATTCCACTATTGGAATGACCTCAGTTGCGGTTGGTGCAGTAGCAAATCTTTTGCTCGATCCGCTGTTTATTTTTGTGTTGGGATTTGGAGTACAGGGAGCAGCGATTGCCACCGTAATTTCCCAAGTGTTATCTGCATTATTTGTGTTTGTCTTTTTGACAAGAAAATCTGAGCTGAAGGTTCGCTTTTTAAAGAAAAAAGAGTTCTCTGAATGCATAGGCTACGCAAAAAACATTGTGAGCCTTGGTACGGCAGGATTTATTATGCAGCTGACAAACAGTCTGGTGTCTATCTGCTGCAACAATATTTTGTCAGATGTCGGCGGCGATATTTACATATCTGTTATGACGATTGTGTCAAGCGTGCGTCAGCTAGTTGAGACTCCAATTTATGCAATGAATGAGGGCACTTCCCCAATTTTAAGCTACAATTATGGTGCATGTCGTCCAGCGCGAGTGCGAAAAGCCATGGCAGTGATGAGTACTATGATTCTTGGCTATACAGCAGTGATGTGGAGTATTATTATTTTATTGCCAAATGCATTGATTGGAATTTTCAGCTCTGATGCGGCCTTGATGCAGGATGCAGTTCCGGCATTAAAACAATATTTTGCTGCATTTATCTGCATGGATTTTCAATATATTGGACAGACCGTATTCAAGTCGTTGAATAAAAAGAAACAGGCAATTTTTTTCTCACTGCTTCGCAAGGTCTTTATTGTTGTACCACTCACGTATATGATGCCGTATATGTTTCACATGGGAACGGCAGGAGTGTTCCTTGCAGAGCCAGTATCAAATATAATTGGTGGAACACTTTGCCTTGTTGTGATGCTGTGCACCGTTCTTCCAGAGCTAAAGAGAATGGAGAAGCAAAATTCGAAAAATGTGTTACAATAAAAAAAGAGAAAGGATATGCCACTAAATGACAAAAGAGTTATCTAAACTTGAACAGCAAATTCAAAAATTCATGTCGTTTAACGAGCAGGAGGAGCATGACAAAGCCATTTTATTAAAGTGGTTTGAGAGTGGCTCAGACATTCTTACAAGAGAAAATGAAATTGCCCATCTAACTGCATCTGCGTGGGTAGTGAGTCCAGACAAAAAAAGCGTGCTGATGGCATATCACAACATCTACCATTCCTGGGCGTGGCTTGGTGGTCACGCAGATGGTGATGCCGATCTGCACCATGTAGCACAAAAAGAAGTCATGGAGGAATCTGGATTGACACATGTAAAATTTCTATTAGATGAGCCATTTTCGATAGAAATTTTGTCTGTGGACGGTCATATGAAAAAAGGACACTATGTTTCTACACATCTTCATTTAAATGTGACGTATCTGATGGAGGCAGACCCAAAAGATGCTGTGCAGAATCGCCCAGAGGAAAATAGTGCAGTTGCCTGGATTCGTGTAGATCAGATTGCAGAGAAATCAACAGAACCATGGTTTGTGGAGCACGTATATGCGAAGCTGTGCGAGAAGATGCAAGTTAAATTTCGCGGGAGACTATCTAATTTGAAATTTAGCGAAAAAGGATTAAAATAAGAAGGAAGAACGTTTGTATGCTTAATAAAAAAGATTTCTTAAAATACGCATCAAAATTAGCATTTCCAATCATGATTCAAAATTTGATTGGAACATTAGTAAACATTGCTGATACGGTAATGCTTGGATATGTAAGCCAGACTGCCATGTCGGCTTCATCACTTGCTAACCAATATACTTTTATTCTTTTCTGTTTATATTACGGTATGGCTACAGGTACTTCAGTTTTATGTGCTCAGTACTGGGGAAAGGGTGATAAAAAGACAGTAGAGAAGATTCTTGGTTTGGCAGAACGAATATCACTGATCAGTTCTTTGATATTTTTCATTATTTCATTTTCCATGCCAACTACGATCATGAGGATTTTTACAAACAGTCCTGATACGATTGCTGCCGGCAGTGAGTATTTGAGGGTGATTTCATTTTCGTTTGTGTTTATGGGATTCTCTCAGGTTTTTATGAGTGCTCTTCGAAGTATCGGAAAAATAATGTTGCCTTCTGTTACATACGTTGTTTCTCTTTGTGTCAATGTACTTTGTAATGCTACATTTATTTTTGGTCTGTTTGGACTTCCGAAGCTTGGAGTCACTGGTGTTGCTCTTGGTACTGTTATTGCCAGAATGGTAGAAGTACTCATTTGTCTTATCTACTCATTAAACAGTTCTGATGTCAGATTTAGAATAAAATACTTCTTCTCAAAGTCTGGTATTCTGTTCAGGGATTTTATGAAGATTGCAAGTCCAGCCGTAATAAATGATGTTGTCTGGAGTTTTGCTAGTTCAGCTTTCGCGGCAATCCTTGGCCATATTGGAGATGATATGGTAGCTGCAAATGCCGTTGCCGTCATGGTAGTAAATATTGGTGCTATCGCCTGTCGTGGTTTTGCTAACGCTACTACCATTATTGTCAGCCAGGAGTTAGGACAGGATCACATTGATACAGCCAGAGAGTATGGAAAACGTATGCTTAGAATAACGACTATTGTAAGTATGGTCGGATGCGTTATTATTCTGGCAATTCGCCCTTTGATACTTGATTTCTATCGTGATAAGCTGACAGAGACAGCCATTTATTACCTTGGCATTTTTATAATTATGACAACCTGGCGCCTTTTGGGAGAAGGAATCAATACTTGTCTTATATGCGGATGCTTCAGAGGCGGCGGTGATTCCAGATTCGGAATGATCATAGATTCTGTATTTATGTGGCTTGTTGCAGTTCCGCTCACATTCCTTGCAGCATATGTTCTCAAATTGCCACCAATCTGGGTATATTTTATAATGACTTTGGATGAGTTTGAAAAAATGCCGGCAGTATTCATTCACTATTTCAGAGGCAAATGGCTTACAAATATTACAAGAGATTTTGAGTGACCATGATCATCAAAAGGAGGCAACGCTGTTCATAACAGCGCAGCCTCCTTTTTAGATAAAAATATTCTGTTAAATACAAAACATTAAATGAAGCTCATTGTCTTTAATATAAACAGCCAAGCGGTTAGTGAGAATGCAGACAAAAGTGTTGTAAGCATGACGACGCTGGCACTTAGTGTACCTTCATGTCCCATGCTTTTTGCCATTGTGTAGCTGCTGACCGTTGTGGCAGATCCAAGCATAACGAGAATGGCAACAAGTGCTTCATTGCGATAACCTAGAGCAATAGCGACTGGCATAAGAACACCGGAATAGCCGATAAGCTTTAGAAATGCGCATGCTATTGACGGTTTTAATTTGTAGAAGGCTTTTTTGATGTCGAAAGATGCTCCCATTGCCATCAGACCAAGAGGCGTGGCAAGTACGCCGAGATTATGTACTGTTTTTTGAAGGATGGTCGGATGAGGAAGTTTAAGAAGTGACCAGGCAAAACCCGCAGCAATTCCTAGGATAATTGGGTTTGTAATTATGCCTTTTACAGTACGAAAAAGGCGGTCACTATTAGAAACTGAAGTTGATTTTGATGCTGAAGTTTCAGAGGCTGGATCACTTTTAGCAGATGATAGTGCCGGAGAAGTCAGCGTCAGTGCTGCTACTGCACAAATGTTATAAAGCGGCACAGTTCCGATAATCATAAGTGGTGCCATGCCGGATTGTCCATAAATGTTAACGATGAAGGCGATGCCAAGAATAGCTGCGCTGCTGCGGTAAGAACCCTGAATAAACTCACCTCGGTCAGATTTATCTTTCAAAAAGGATGACAAAGCAGTAGAAACAATTATGCAGCCAAGAGTGGGCACAGAAACAAAAAAGTAGCAAAGCCCCCATCCCAGGCCTGATCAAAAGTTTTCTTCCCATAAGTCTTCAAACAGCAATGCAGGAAGTGCAAATTTAAATACAAAGCTGTTCATTCTGTTAGTAAAAGCATCATCAAACACACCGATCTTGCGAAATACAAGTCCGAGAACCATGGTTAAAAAGATCGGAAGAGTTGCATTAATGCTGAATATAAAGTTGTCCATTTTTGTTGCTCCTTTTGATTTTAAACCGAAAGCTGACTAAGTGTTAAAAGCAGCTTTGTTTTACACGGAAATGATACCATATACTATTTTCATCTGCAAGATGATTGTTGCTTTTATTGGTCCGCCTCGTGAAAACTCGTTACTGTTAACGCGTCATGTTACGAAAGCCCTTCGGTGCAAATATTGGGAATAGTAACAATTTTGCCGTCATGTCTATAATCACGTAATATATTTTGAATATCAAGAATAAAAGAATCTGGCACATGTAAAAACTGCACAAAAAACGCACGATTGAACTGAATAAAATAAACAAAAAACAAATTTTTGTAAAAAAACACTTGTCAAACTATCTAATTGGTGATAGTATAAAGCCATCAACCGGAAACGTTACCGGAAACGTTACTGACAACGTTTCCAGAACATTCCAGTCGGAACAATTATTCATTTATTTTATGAAAGAAAGAGGGATTTCAAAATGAAGAATGTAAAGAAAATTGCAGCACTTGGACTTTCAGCAACCATGGCAATGGGTATGCTCCCAGCTACACTTGTATCAGCAGACGAGGCAACAGGAACAGTTTATTATCTGAATTTCAAACCAGAGCAGGCAGATCAGTGGAAGGAACTGGCAGAAAAGTACACCGAAGAGACTGGTGTGCAGGTAGATGTTGTTACAGCAGCTTCCGGAACTTATGAGTCCACTTTGAAATCTGAGATGGCTAAGTCAGAGGCACCGACATTGTTCCAGGTAAACGGACCAGTTGGTCTGGCTACATGGAAGGATTATTGCTATGATCTGAAGGACAGTGAAATTTACAAGCATTTAAAGAGTGATGATTTTGCACTGAAGAATGATGACGGATCTATACCAGGTATCGCCTATGTAATCGAAACTTACGGTCTGATTTATAATAAGAAACTTTTGAATGATTATATTGCAACTGATGGAGCTGTTGTTTCTTCTGTTGATGAGATTAACAATTTTGAAACTCTGAAAGCAGTAGCAGATGATATTCAGGCAAAGAAGGATGATCTGGGAATTGAAGGTGCTTTCGCTTCCACAGGATTTGATTCTTCTTCTGACTGGAGATTTAAGACACATCTGGCAAACCTGCCGATCTACTATGAGTACAAGGCAGACGGTATCGATTCCACTGATGCGATCAAGGGAACATATCTTGATAACTACAAGCAGATTTTTGATCTGTACATCACAGATTCTACATGTGAGCCGACTGTACTTTCCAGCAAGACTGGTGAGGATGCAGCTTCTGAGTTTGCACTTGGCGAGGCAGTATTCTATCAGAATGGTACATGGGCTTACAATGATATCAAAGACAACGAAGTAGCAGACGAAGATCTGGGTATGCTTCCAATCTACATTGGTGTAGAGGGTGAGGAAAATCAGGGCCTGTGTACCGGAAGTGAGAACTATTGGTGCGTAAACAGCAAGGCATCTGAGGAAGATATTCAGGCAACACTCGACTTCTTGAACTGGGTAATCACTAGCGATGCTGGAAGAACTTCTCTGTCTCAGGACATGGGATTTGTAACTCCGTTTGATACTTTCACTGAAGAATATCAGGCACAGAATCCGCTTGTAACTGCAGCAAATGAGTATATTGAAGCAGGTAAAGAGTCCGTTGCATGGTGCTTCACCACAATGCCATCTGAGAACTGGAAAAACGGTGTAGGCAGCGCACTTCTTGAGTATGCACAGGGAACTGGCGACTGGGATGCAGTGAAGACCGCATTTGTTGATGGTTGGGCAACTGAATATGCTGAGATGAACAGCGAAGAAGCAGAGGATGCTACTGAGGCAGATACTGAAGCAGATACTGAGGCAGCAACCGAGGCAGAATAAAGCAGTGACGAAAGGGGCGGGCGAGGGATCGCCTGCCTTTCTTTTGCCAGATAGGAAGCTTCCCCGGGTTTCCTATCCGACAAAACCTTAACTTAGAAAGGTGATATTATGGAAAAAGCAATCAAGAGATATTTTCCGATCTTCGTGCTTCCTACGATGATCGCGTTTACACTAGGATTTATAATTCCATTTGTAGAAGGCGTTTACCTGTCATTCTGTAAATTTACGACAGTCAATGATGCAAAATTCATCGGATTTGCTAATTATGCCAAGGTTTTTGCAGATGAAACATTTGTCCACGCGTTCTGGTATACGGCGGCATTTACGGTAGTCAGCGTAATTTTGATTAACGTGCTGGCATTTGCAGTGGCACTTTTACTGACAAAAGGCTTTAAAGGAACAAATATTTTCCGTACCGTATTTTTTATGCCAAATTTGATTGGCGGCATTGTACTCGGTTATATCTGGCAGCTGCTGTTAAACGGTATCCTGATGAAATTTAGCCGTACCCTGACATATTCATCGACATATGGCTTTTGGGGTTTGATCATCTTAATGTGCTGGCAGCAGATTGGATATATGATGATTATCTACATTGCAGGTATTCAGAATATTCCTGGTGAGCTGATTGAAGCAGCTGAGATTGACGGCGCAACAAAGTGGCAGATTCTTAAAAAAGTCACTATTCCAATGGTTATGCCTTCTATCACCGTCTGTACGTTTTTGACACTTACTAATTCCTTTAAGCTTTTCGACCAAAACCTGGCTCTTACAAATGGAGAACCGTCCAAGATGTCTGAGATGCTTGCATTGAATATTTTCTATACCTTCTATGGAAGAACTGGCTATGAAGGTGTCGGTCAGGCAAAAGCAGTAATCTTCTTCATTCTTGTTACAGTGATTGCACTGACTCAGAACTATTTGACTAGAAGAAAGGAGGTTCAGCAGTAATGAAAAAAGTAAAACACGGTGGAGTTTTCACTGCCATTTTCAGTATTATTTCTATCGGATATATCTTTCCGATCATGCTTGTTTTTATTAACTCCTTTAAGAAGAAGGCATACATTAGCCGAAAGCCTTTTGACATTCCTAATGGAAAAATGTATGTAGGACTGGAAAATTATGTTCGCGGTATCAAACAGGCAAATTTTTTTGAGGGTGCTAAATGGAGTACGGTTATAACCGTTGGTTCTGTATTTTTGATCATTCTGTGTACCTCCATGTGCGCATGGTATATTGTCCGTGTAAAAAATGCATTGACTAAGGCAATCTATTATCTTTGTCTTTTTGCTATGATCGTGCCTTTTCAGATGGAAATGTTCACTCTGTCAAAGTTAGCAAACTCATTGGGATTAAACACTCCATGGGGACTGTGGATCATTTATCTTGGATTTGGAGCCGGCCTTTCAGTATTTATGTTTACTGGTTTTGTCAAGTCTATTCCAATAGAGATTGAAGAGGCAGCAATGATCGATGGCTGCAATCCGCTGCAGACTTTCTTTGGTGTAGTGCTTCCAGTTTTGAAGCCAACATGTGTGACAGTTGCAATTCTTCAGACTATGTGGATTTGGAACGACTACCTGCTTCCGTACCTTGTATTGAATCTGAAAAAATACATCACTATTCCGATTGCTGTCCAGTATCTTAAAGGCGGTTATGGTTCTGTTGATATGGGTGCCATGATGGGCGTTCTTGTTCTTGCCATCATCCCGATTATCATTTTCTACCTCTTCTGCCAGAGATACATCATCGAAGGTGTTGTTGCATGGTGCAGTAAAAGGCGATTACAGCAAAAAGTCTTGCCAAAAAAATCGGACAGTTCGATTATACTTGACCTTCGAAATGTAATTTAGAAAATAAATAAACGAATAAGGAGGTGAAGGCATGGAATGTATTACGATCAAGGACGTGGCACGTGTTTGCGGTGTGGGAGTCAGTACAGTATCTAGGGCAATTAATAATCATCCGGATATTAACCCAGAGACGAAAGAGATGATAATGCAGGTTATCAAGGAAAATAATTATGTGCCAAATAACAGTGCACGCAACTTGAAGCGTTCCGATGCCAGAGCCATCGCCATTTTGATTAAAGGAATCAGCAATCCATTTTTTAATAGCATGATCAAGTTTTTTGAAGAAGAGATCCAGAAAAAGAAATATTCGCTGGTTCTTCAGCATGTAGATGCGTGGCAGGATGAAACAGAAGTGGCTCTGGAACTGGAAAAAGAGAAGAGACTGAGAGGAATTATATTTTTGGGAGGTATTGCCTCCCATTCACAAGAGCAGCTGAAAAAGATCCCAGTGCCTTTTGTTTTAAGTACCGTAAGCCTTTTGGGGAAAGAATACAAAAATGATTATTCATTTGTGTCAGTAGATGATGTAAAGGAGAGCTGCCGCATGACGGAGCACCTTATAAGCCAGGGACATGAAAAGATTGCACTTCTCTGTTCATATAAAGAAGATGTGAGTATAGGTGCACTTCGTTTGACAGGCTATAAAAAAGCACTGGAAGCTCATAATATTCCAGTGGACGAAAGACGGATACGCCATATGGATCCAGAATTGGATAGCTATTCAATGGAGAGTGGGTACCGCATGACTAAAGCACTTTTGGAAGAAGGAGTAGATTGTACGGCAATTTTTGCTATTTCTGACAGCTTGGCAATCGGTGCAGTTAGGGCTCTGATTGATGCGGGGAAAAGAGTACCGATGGATATTTCTGTGGCAGGTTTTGACGGAACAGAAATGGCAGCTTATTATAATCCTTCCATTACGACAATACGGCAGCCAGCAGAAACAATGGCAAGAGAAACTATCAAACTTCTTTTTGACAGCATAAAGAAAAAGACGAATGTTCAGCAGTTGATTTTTGAAGGTGAATTAGTACCAGGAGAATCAGTGAAAAAATTAAATTAACAAACATTAAGTGCCACAGGGATAAATAAATGTCTCTGTGGCACTTATAATATGCAAAAATGTATTGATATTTTCGCATAAATTGTGATATGCTATAAAAAAGATTAGGTAGTTTTTAATTCAATTTTGAGTTAGAAAGGGAGGAAAATAAATGGTATCATTTATTGATTGTCATTTGTCTTTGAGAAGATGTTCACCGTTTAATGGTGGGAAATTTGAGGGATGGGGAACTAGCTTTTGTTGGTGGCCAAATCGAATTGGCTATTTGGATGAGCTGTCAGAGCAGGCTGCAAAGTTGTTTTTTGACCCTAAAGAAGGTCTTGGGCTGAATATTATTCGCTATAACATTGGCGGTGGAGATGATCCAACTCATCATCATATTACAAGAACAGATTCGATGGTGCCTGGGTATGCAATAAATCCTTCACATGATGCTAATGGATATCATTGGTCATACGACTGGAATGCCGATCAGAATCAGAGAAATGTATTAATGAAAGTAGCAGAATGTTATGGAAAGGATTTGATTGTTGAAGGATTTTCAAATTCACCTCCATATTTCATGACTAATTCGGGCTGTTCAAGTGGTTCAGTAAATGCGGGGGAAAATAATCTTCGTGAGGATGCGTATGGTGCCTTTGCTTCATATCTTGCTGATGTTGCACAACATTTTTCAAAAGAATGGGGCATCCATTTTCAGAGTATGACGGCGATGAATGAGCCTGATACTGAATATTGGCATGCGTTAAGCGATAAGCAGGAAGGATGCCATTTTGATCCTGGTGAATCACAGTCTGTTATGATTATAGCATTAAGAGAAGCGTTGGATGAAAGAGGATTAAATGATATTTTAATATCTGGAACGGACGAGACAGGGATTGATTGTCAGATAAATAGTATTAACAGTCTTAGTGAGGTAGCAAGAGAGACAATAGCCCGTATTGACACACATAGTTACTTAGAAGGTGATAATGAAGGTCTTAGAAAACTGGCGCAAAGCTATTATAAAAACTTGTGGATGTCAGAAGTTGATGGCGGCGATACATCAGGATTCAATGCAGGGGAGATGGGGGCAGCACTATGGCTGGCAAACAAGATTATTTTTGATATAAATGGACTTCTCCCAGCAGCTTGGGTTTTATGGCAGGTAATTGACAGTCACATTAGTAGTGATGGCTATATGGGAAATAAAGACAGCGGGAAAAACCAGATTATACAGGCGGTTATTGGGGACTAGCAACGGCAGATCATGATTCGAAAAAGATTATTTTGAGTATGAAGTATTATGCGATGGGACAGTTTTCGCGTTATATTAGACCGAATGATACTATTATTCAGGCAGGAGAACATGTCATAGCGTCATGGAATCAAGAGGAGAGAAAGCTGGTTCTTGTGATGGTCAATGATACAAATGAGAAACAATCTTGCAAGGTTGATTTAGATGAGTTTGCACTGAAAGGGGCAAAAATTTGTCCAATTCGCACAAGTGGTTCGATTGAGAATGGAGAACACTGGAACCGGCTTGAATCTAGTGTACTTACTGAAAATATTTTTGAAACAGAACTTAAGGAAAATTCTATAACAACGTTTGTTATAAGATAATAACACTGGACAAGAAAGCAATAATTCAGGCAAAAATAGCAGCAAATGCTGAAAAAGAAGAGCAGATGTATCGATGATGATACGTGCTGCTCTTCTTGTATTTTTACCAGATGTTCATGATATGCTGAACAATAAGACTTACAGCTGTGATTCCACACCAGCATGACGCACCAATAATAATAGGCTTTCCACCTGTTTTGATGAGCTGGATTACATTGCTGTTTAATCCGATGGCAGCCATAGCCATAATAATCATAAACTTTGACAATTCCTTAATTGGATGAAATACTTGCGCATCAATTCCATTATGTACGCAAACTGTTGTAATTATTGCTGCAATCACAAAATAAAGTATGAACATTGGAAATGTTCTTTTTAAACTAAAGCTTGAACCTTTCATTCCTTCTTTTGCTTTTTTTGAGCTCGTATAAATGATAATCCGAGTGTAATAGGTATTATGGCAAGTGTTCTTGTAAGTTTTACGGTTACTGCTTTATTTAATGTTTCGCTTCCAAGATTCCACATACTGTCCCATGTTGATGCGGCAGCTGTTACAGATGATGTGTCATTGATTGCTGTTCCTGCAAAAATACCAAATGCATCACCATGAACAGTATCAAATCCTATTGCTTTGCCAAGTATAGGGAAGAAGATGGCTGCAAGTACGTTGAAAAAGAAAATTACTGCGATTGCCTGGGCAATTTCATCATCATCTGCATCAATAATAGGTGCAGTTGCTGCAATAGCAGAGCCGCCGCAGATTGAAGAGCCAACACCTACAAGTATTGATGTATTTGCAGGTACTTTTAAAGCTTTCTTCAATATCCACGCAATAACAAGAGATGTTGTGATAGTACAAATAATGATCGGCAGCGATTGCTTTTCCTGTCTGAAAGATTACTCCGAGATTCATTCCAAATCCAAGTAAAACAACTGCAGTCTGAAGGATTATTTTTGATGTCCAATTTAATTCCGCTTCTGCATTTTTCTTATCATTCCAAAACATGTGATAATCATTCCTGCTATGATTGCAATAACAGCGCCTCCCACCACTGGAAATATTTTTCCTAAGAACCATGATGGAATAGCAATTGCAAGACAAAGAAGAATACCAATTCCATTTTTTTTAATAAAATTCATTTATAAATTCCTTTCTTTGGTTTTTGTAACTATAAAATTGTATCACTGTGTAATAATAATGTAACTAAAAATTTGATAATGCTTGGCATAAATTATATGCTTGACATAATTGTGAATAAGTCTGCCAGCCGAAAGCGGTAGAAAGGAGATTAACATGAGATAATCTTGATGAAGAAAAATTGACAAGTCAAGGTTTAGCAAAAGCAGTTATTTACGAAGCATGTGCTCGTGCAAAAGCACTTGGTGCCAAACGAGCTATCGTTGTGTCTGAACAAGAATTTTATTTTCGAATTGGATTCACACTTTCCTCAGAAGTGTATGATTGGACGAGAAATAATTAAACAAAATGGATGGAATATAACTAATTATGCATCTTGATAGCAGTTTTATGGTATAATATGCTGGAATAAGTAAGGTGATTTATATAAAAAATTTGTAGAAAAAGAGCCGAGGATATGATAGTATTATTCTATAAAGTTGGAGATTAGTGGCTACAGATAGTATTCCAACTGAAAAAATATAATGCGCCTTTAAGAGATCAGGAGAAAATGTTATGATAAAAGTTTTATTCGTTTGCCACGGCACTCCAGTTTTATGATAATGCATACCTTCGCAGACTGGGGCAATACAGGGCAGAATATGACAGAAAGCCTTGGAGTTACTACGGTTTCGACTACTAAGGCTCAAGGGCAGAATCGGGATAAATGCAAACGTGTTGGGAGAAATCCTTAGTAGTAATGGACTACTTAGAAGCAATGTGGGAGATCTTTCAATGATGAAAATTCAAGAAATTGTAATAAATATTGCATGTTCATTGTGGGTTGAATATACTGAATGTAAGAAAGTTTCGTGACGTTTTTGGATATTGAGGATTGAGCTGAAGCATGGGACCCAGCCTTTTAGGGTAAAGATAGGTTTTGTTAATTAAAACGAAAAAAACAAGATAAGTATCTTAAATCGAGATATGTATCTTGATTTTTCGTTTTTTTTATGGTAAAATACTCACATAATTTTAGGAGGTGGATTTACATGAATAATGGCGTTAGCTATTCTATGTTTTATGAGATATTGCTCAATTTACGTGAATATTTTCATAGTTATGGAAGAATCGATGATTCAAATGCAAAGTTAGATGAAATTGTTAAAATGATATCGCTTAATTATGAAATGGCTACTAAAGGACAAAAGTTTTCATTAGCATATATTAGAAAAGTTGCAAGACAAGTTACTGGTGATGAGAAAAATGTAGCTACTGGGTTAATTAATGTTTTTGAAAAAGAGGCTTCAAATTCAATGTTTTTTAATGAGGATGGTACAAATATATTTGGTTCAAATCCATCACTTGTTTTGCAACCAACGGAAAATGAATTTGCAGAGAAACTTATTAGTGAGATAGAAAAGATTGATTTTATTCACTTGCTTAAAGATCATAAATATTCGGATTTTGATATTATTAATGAATGTTTTGGACATTTTGTAAGAGAAAATTTCAGAAATAATAAAGAAGATGCTCAATATATGACTCCATATGAGATATCGGAACCGGTGTTGGATATTATATTTAATGATATGGAAAAGGATGGATACTTTACAGAGGAGGTTCTGGGTAATTTTACAATCATGGATCCAACATGCGGGGTCGGCACGTTGTTAATTGAAAGTGCAAATCACTTTACACGTTATTTAGAAAAGAAAAAAATTAATTGTAATAATAGAAATAGATATATCGAGCGGTTTAGAAATAAAGGTATGATTGGACAAGATAAAGTTGACAGAATGGTGCGCTTATCTAAAATAAATGCACTTTTATTAGGGTGTAATATTTCTAATATAAATAGTGGAAATAGTATTGTGGGTAATAGCAGCATAAATGATTATCTTGGCAAAGTGGATTTGATTTTTACTAATCCACCATTTGGTGCAGAATATGAAGTCGATCAGTTGAATTTATGCGAATACCCAATTTTAAATTCAATGGAGATGTCTGCTAATAGCGTGGATTCAGAGTTACTTATGCTTGATAAAAGTATTGCTTTGTTAAAAGAAAATGGTTATTTGGCTATCGTTCTGCCGGATTCTGTTTTTGCATCAAAGGGAACCAATTCACTTTATAGAGATGTACTGCTAAAGCATGTTTATATAAGAGGTGTCATTGAACTTCCATCGGTCACATTTGCTCAAGCAGGGACAAGAACAAATACATGCATTCTTTATTTGCAAAAGAAAAAAGCAGTAAATGAAGATAGGATATTTATGGCATTGTGTGAAGATTTGGGATATATTGTTAAAGAAAAAATGGGAGTACCCGTAAAAATATCAAAAGGTAAAAATGAGATGCTGGACATAGAAAAGGCATTGATAGAAAATCATGCAGATAAAAGAATTATTTTGCAAAAGCCGTCGGTAACTCAAATTACACCTTTGGATTTGACGGAAAATGTTATTAAACCAAGTTTTTATGCTGCAGAGCGATTTGTGACAGTGGAAAATATTATGAAAGGCATTAGCGATGGATATGTAATAAAAAAGCTGTCGGACGTAGCGGAATTTGTAACAACATCTCGGAAAGGATTTTTGGTTTCAGAATCAGTTAAACATATAAGTGTATTGCATGTTAATTCTAATAGTACAATCAATTTTAATGAGGTTGAACATTTTGTTCCGGTTTCAAAGGGGAGAAAAGTTGAGTCTGGTGATTTGATTTTTTCTAAATTGAATCCTAGAATCCCAAGAATGGCAGTTATTCCAGAAAAGGAGTATGATTTAGTATGTTCTAATGAATTTGAAATAATAAAACCTACAGGAGACATAGATGCTTACATGCTTTGTTTTTTATTAAAAACAAGTAATGTAATGGTTCAAATAGAAAGCATGACATCGGGTACATCTTCATCACATAGTAGAATAAAACGTGAACAATTAGGAGAAATATTGCTTCCAGTACCCGTAGCTGATGATAAAAAGAAGATATGTAGGGAATTAGGGAAAAAAATAGAGAGGGCAATTAATGAAATTTATCAGGGAGAAAATATTATTTCTGAACAGCAAAGGTATTTATCGGAGTTAGCATAGAAGAAAGCTGGCAGTTTAGAACTGTCAGCTTTTTCTTAGATATTCAGTAAGCGATGAATAAGGCTACGTTCACGACCTACAGGGAACCTCAAATTGAGAGGTTCCCACGGCTTTCAGGTTTTTCAGTTGATATATCAGTTACACCTGAACATTTCTCTTTTATGAAGTCACTCCATGGCATTAACTGTTCTATGCCTGCGGGCTCGTTCTTGTAGTCCGGCATATACAGCAGCAGAGTGTACAGATATTGATAAACATTCAGGTTGTTTGCTTTTGCTGTCTCGATCAGGCTTAGGACAGTTGCACTTGCACGGGCTCCATCTACTGTGTTATGGAACAGGAAGTTCTTTCGTCCCATAACATAAGATTTCACTCGCCTTTCAGCGGCATTGTTGGAAATCTCACATCTTCCGTCCTGCAGATAATTCATGAGCGTTTCCTTATGATTGAAAGCATCACTTAAACCTGATGTGTTAAAAAGAAGCCCGCTAGCATACCATGTAGGATTTACACAGATAATTCATTTTTTAATTTCAAAATATCTTTTCTGATTTTTCAATGACTACTTTAAATTCATCATCGCTTTTTCCTGTTGGATCTTCAAGCCCCCAATTATAATCAAACGGTCTTCCTATAAATGGACATCCCACATTACACCCCATTGATATTGCAATATCTGGATTTGGAATATCACGAACTAGTTTGCTGTGCTGTCCCTCTGCTTCCATATCTATTCCATACAACATCTTCATGAGACGGACAGCATCTTGGTTAATCTGTGGTTTTGTTTCTGTACCCGCCGAATAACTTTGAAACACATCTGATGCCAGATGTCTTCCAAATGCCTCAGCAATCTGACTTCTGCAGGAATTATGAACACAA
>ENA-OPYX01000861-OPYX01000861.1-human-gut-metagenome-genome-assembly--contig:-NODE-861-length-17357-cov-2.270400_pt1 | contig 17357 bp, 21 predicted proteins | sample MGYA00242639_ERZ504486 | MGnify/ENA primary metagenome ERZ504486 (study PRJEB26092, sample SAMD00036296) | human gut metagenome | host: Homo sapiens | study: EMG produced TPA metagenomics assembly of... | reverse complement strand
ATATTCCTCTGAGCTGAACGTATCGGATGTCGGAACGGTTATTCAGGTGGCAGATGGTATTGCGCGTGTCCACGGCCTTGAAAATGCAATGCAGGGTGAACTTTTGGAGTTCCCTTCAGAAGTATACGGAATGGTTCTGAACCTGGAAGAGGACAACGTAGGTGCTGTTCTTCTGGGAGATCATAAGAATATCAATGAAGGTGATACTGTAAAGACAACCGGACGAGTTGTAGAGGTTCCGGTAGGCGACTGTATGCTTGGCCGTGTAGTTAATGCACTTGGACAGCCAATCGATGGAAAAGGACCAATCCAGGCAACCAGGCATCGTCAGATCGAGCGTGTGGCACCGGGGGTTATTTCCCGTAAGTCAGTAGATACACCGCTTCAGACCGGTATTAAAGCGATCGATTCCATGGTTCCGATCGGTCGTGGACAGAGAGAGCTGATCATTGGTGACAGACAGACCGGTAAGACAGCGATCGCGATCGATACGATCATCAACCAGAAAGGGCAGGGCGTAAAGTGTATTTATGTAGCAATCGGTCAGAAAGCTTCGACCGTAGCTTCCCTTGTTAAGACTCTGGAGACCTTTGGGGCAATGGATTATACAACTGTAGTTGTGTCAACAGCCAGTGAGCTTGCACCACTGCAGTACATCGCACCGTATTCAGGATGTGCGATGGGAGAAGAATGGATGGAGAACGGAGATGATGTACTGATCGTTTATGATGACCTGTCCAAACATGCAACTGCATACCGTACCCTTTCCTTACTTCTGAAACGTCCACCTGGACGTGAGGCTTATCCGGGAGATGTATTCTATCTGCATTCAAGACTTCTTGAAAGAGCAGCCCGTCTTTCAGATGAACTTGGCGGAGGTTCACTTACTGCACTTCCGATTATCGAGACACAGGCAGGTGATGTATCTGCATACATCCCAACTAACGTTATTTCCATCACAGATGGACAGATCTATCTGGAAACAGAGATGTTCAACTCTGGTTTCAGACCGGCCGTTAATGCCGGACTTTCTGTATCCCGTGTAGGTGGATCGGCACAGATCAAGGCGATGAAGAAGATCGCTGGTACAATCCGTATTGATCTTGCACAGTACCGTGAGCTGGCATCCTTTGCACAGTTCGGATCGGAACTGGATGCAGAGACTTCCGAACGTCTGGCACAGGGAGTCCGGATCAAAGAGATCCTGAAACAGCCTCAGTACCAGCCGATGCCGGTAGAATACCAGATTATTATCATTTATGCAGCAGTTAAGAAGCTTCTTCTTGATATTGCGGTAGAAGATATTCTGGCTTTTGAAAGCGGACTTTTTGATTATATTAAGACAAAATATCCGGAATTCCGGAATCTATCAAGAATGACAAAGTGCTGAAAGAGAAGTAGAAGAATGCTCTCAGAAAAGCAATCGGAGAATATAAAGAACAATTTCAGGCAAGGTAGGTGATACAAAGTGGCATCTATGAGAGATATCAAGCGTCGCCGTACCAGTGTACAGAGCACGCAGCAGATTACAAAAGCCATGAAACTTGTCTCTACCGTAAAGCTACAGAAAGCAAGAACCCGGGCAGAAGAATCAAAGCCGTATTTTGACTGTATGTATGCAACAATGACCTCTCTGCTTGCAAAGGCAGGGAATATCAATCATCCATATCTGAAAGCAGATGATTCGAAGAAGAAAGCAGTCATTGTTGTAACATCCAATCGTGGACTGGCAGGTGGATATAACTCTAATGTAGTGAAGATGGTGACTGAAAACGAAACCTTTACGAAGGAGAATATCCGGATCTATGCAATTGGAGGAAAAGGATTGGAACTTCTGAAACACAAAGGATATGATATTGTCGCTGATTATTCAGAGATGATCGAAGAACCGTCCTATGATGATGCGAAGAGTATTACAAAAAGACTTCTGACAGATTTTGAAAATGGTGAGATTGGTGAGATCTATCTGATCTACACATTTTTCAAAAATACGGTAAGTCACATTCCGACGATGATCAAAGTCCTTCCGGCAGAGGTGCAGGAAGAAGCGGGAGAAGAGGATGCAAAGGCGCAGCTTACACCGATGAACTTTGAACCGGAAGCGGAAGAGGCAATCAGCCTTCTTGTTCCGAAATATATCAGCAGCATTCTGTATGGCGCATTTGTGGAAGCAGTTGCCAGTGAGAACGGTGCACGTATGCAGGCGATGGATTCGGCAACCAGCAATGCGGAAGAGATGATAGATGATTTGGAATTGAAATATAACAGAGCACGTCAGGGTGCGATCACACAGGAACTTACCGAGATCATTGCCGGAGCAGAGGCGATCGGATAAATACAGGTTTCTGTATGTAAGGAGGAGAAAATGGCAGATAAAAATATAGGGAAGATTACCCAGGTTATCGGTGCCGTTCTTGACCTTAAGTTTTCGGAAGGATACTTGCCGGAGATCAACGATGCGGTTGAGATTACGCGCAAGGACGGAGGAAAACTTGTGGTAGAAGTGCACAGCATACTTGGGTGATGATATCGTAAAGATGTGATCGCCATGGGACCGACAGACGGACTGGTGCGAGGCATGGACGCCGTAGCAACCGGGGGACCGATTTCAGTTCCGGTTGGCGAAGCAACACTCGGACGTATCTTCAACGTACTGGGTGAGCCGATTGATGAAAAAGAGGCTCCGAAGGATGTTGAATACGCACCGATTCACAGAAAAGCTCCAAGCTTTGAAGAGCAGGCAACACAGACAGAGATGCTGGAGACAGGTATCAAGGTTGTTGACCTTCTGTGCCCATATCAGAAAGGTGGAAAAATCGGTCTGTTCGGTGGAGCAGGTGTAGGAAAGACCGTTCTTATCCAGGAACTGATTACCAATATTGCAACGGAGCATGGCGGCTATTCTGTATTCACTGGTGTAGGAGAACGTACCCGTGAAGGAAATGACCTTTACTATGAGATGACAGAATCCGGAGTTATCAAAAAGACAGCGATGGTATTCGGTCAGATGAATGAACCACCTGGAGCACGTATGAGAGTCGGACTTACAGGACTGACTCTTGCAGAATATTTCCGTGATAAAGGTGGAAAGGATGTACTTCTTTTCATTGATAACATTTTCCGTTTTACACAGGCAGGTTCCGAAGTATCAGCGCTTCTTGGACGTATGCCTTCAGCGGTAGGTTATCAGCCGACACTGCAGACAGAGATGGGTGCTCTGCAGGAGCGTATCACATCCACGAAGAACGGATCCATCACATCCGTGCAGGCAGTATATGTGCCAGCCGATGACCTTACTGACCCGGCTCCGGCAACAACATTTGCCCATCTGGATGCAACGACCGTACTTTCCCGTGCGATCACAGAGCTTGGTATTTACCCGGCTGTAGATCCACTGGAATCTACTTCACGTATTCTGGATCCACACATTGTCGGAGAAGAACACTATAAAGTAGCCCGTGGAGTACAGGAAATTCTTCAGAAATACAAAGAACTGCAGGATATCATTGCAATTCTTGGTATGGATGAACTTTCCGAGGAAGATAAGCTGGTCGTATCCAGAGCAAGAAAGATCCAGAGATTCCTTTCCCAGCCATTCCACGTTGCGACACAGTTTACAGGTCTGGAAGGACGTTATGTTCCAATTGGCGAGACAATTCAGGGATTTAAAGAGATCCTCGAAGGAAAGCATGATGATATTCCGGAGGGATATTTCCTGAATGCAGGTAATATCGATGACGTGCTTGCCCGTGTGAAATAGGAGGGACGTCCTATGGCAGATAAATTTAAACTTAACATTATTTCGCCGGAAAAGAAGTTTCTGGAGGGTGACTGCGAATTCCTTGAATTTGTAAGTACTGAAGGAGAACTTGGTATCTATGCAAAGCATATTCCGCTGACGACGATTCTTGAACCATGCGTGATGCGAATCCACAATGACGGGGAGATTAAGAAAGCGGCAATTCTCGGAGGATTTGTAGAAATCCTGCAGGAGAGGGTAACGGTGCTTGCAGAAGATGCACAGTGGCCGGATGAAATTGATGTGGCACGTGCCGAAGCGGCGAAGAAGCGCGCTGAGGACAGAATTGCTGCGAAGCAAGAAGGCACAGATATGCGCCGCGCAGAGGCGGCACTGAAAAGAGCAGTTGCCCGAATTGGAGCAGCTCAGTCATAAAGCATTAAAAACCGAGAATCCTTTGCTGGATTTTCGGTTTTTTTAATGAAGGAAAACTGGACAATAAGGAGGAATTTGCCTATAATAATTTTATTATATGATGATACCAGGGGCAAAAGGTCAGAAAGCTGATGCAAGCTTGCTTGCAAGAGGATTTTTGACCTTTTGACCCCAACATCATTATATAGCGTAAAAAAGAGTATGAATGGCCGGATAAAATTGAGAGGATAAAGGGATGAACAAACAGGACCAAATGACAATGCAGGAAGCGGAAAGAAAGATGGAATCTTTGAGGGAAGTGTTTCAGGTTGTCAGACTGGTAGACGGGAAAATGCTGATGGATCGGGAAAAACGGATAAATGCAGGAGATTTATCTGAAACGTGATCAGTGTTACAGTTTCTGGAAAAAAGACAAGGAATGCGAGAACTGATAGCTCTCTTCTGGCACTGAAAGAACAGACGCAGAAGATAAAATTTGAATTTCTGGATTTGCAGGTATTTCAAATGAATTCTCGCGTTATGTTGATGATTGATGGCAGACCCTATGTTATGGAAATGATTCAGAATCTTGATGAGAGTATTCAGATTGATCAGGAGGGGTATGATAAGCTGATCAGTAAACTGTCAGGATATAATGAAAAGCTATATACGGATGTAATGACTGGGATATATAATCGGCGCTTTTTTTGAAGGAAAAGATCAAAAACATGGAGGATGAAGCCGGAATTGCAGTGATTGATCTGGATGATTTTAAGCTTCATAACGATACTTATGGACATAGTGCGGGAGATGCGGCACTTATAACGACTGCGAACATTATCAAAAAATATATCCGGAAGACGGATATTCTGATCCGGTATGGTGGAGATGAATTTTTACTGATCCTTCCTTCGATTAAGAAGCATATTTTTGAAGATAAGCTAAAACTGATCCGGGAAAAAATCCACGATGCGGTTGTGCCGAAGTATGAGAAAATGCAGCTTTCGGTCAGCATCGGCGGAGCTGTATTCCGCGAAGGCAATATTGAAGATGCTATTGCCAGTGCTGACAGACAGATGTATATAGCTAAAAATTATAAAAATATGGTTGTTACAGAATGGGATGAAAATGGAAAGAAAAAGGAAGAAAATTCTGCATCAGAAAAACTGAAACAGCAGATCCTTATCGTGGATGATTCGGAAATAAACCGCGAGATTCTGAAAGAGATCCTGAAAGAGGACTACCGGATTTTGGAGGCGGCTAATGGAGAAGAATGTCTGGAACAACTGGAACGGTATGGAACAGGGATCTCACTGGTGCTGCTCGATATTGTGATGCCGGAAATGGATGGATTTGAAGTCCTTGCTGCGATGAACCAGAATCATTGGATTGAAGATATTCCGGTAATCATGATTTCCAGTGAAGATTCAGACAGCTATATCAGACGGGCATATGAGATGGGCGTTTCAGATTACATCAGCTGCCCGTTTGACGCAAAAATCGTATATCAACGCGTCCTGAACATGATCAAGCTATATGCAAAACAGAGGAGACTGATCCGTCTGGTGACCAGGCAGATTTACGAAAAAGAGAGAAATAACCGGATGCTGATCGGTATCCTGAGCCAGATTGTTGAGTTCAGAAACGGAGAAAGTGGTCTGCATGTGATCCATATCAATCTGATCACACAGCTTTTGCTAGAACAACTGGTGAAAAAGACAGGAAAATATCAGCTCTCATGGGAAGATAGATTATTGATTGCAACAGCATCGGCTTTGCATGATATCGGAAAGATTGGAATTGACGAGAAAATTCTGAACAAACCGGGAAAGCTTACCAAAGAGGAATTTGAGATTATGAAGACACATACCTTAATCGGTGCACAAATGCTGGATAATCTGGATATGTACCGGAATGAAAAGCTGCTCAAGCTTGCATATGAGATTTGCCACTGGCATCATGAAAGATATGATGGAAAGGGATATCCGGACGGACTTGTCGGAGAAGAAATTCCGATTTCGGCACAAGTAGTATCGCTGGCGGATGTGTATGACGCCCTGGTGAGTGAACGGGTTTACAAGAAGGCATTTTCGCATGAAAAAGCACTGGAAATGATCCAAAATGGTGAATGCGGTACATTTAACCCACTGTTACTCCGGTGTATGACCGAAGCACAGGATAAATTAAAGACAATGATGGAAGTAGCAGAAAAGAATAAAAAGGAGTAGAAAAGACAGAATGAAGGCACTTGTAATTGCAGAAAAACCTTCTGTTGCGCGTGATATTGCGCGTGTACTTAAATGTGGGAAAAAGATAAATGGAGCAATTGAAGGAGAGCGTTATATTGTAACCTGGGGACTTGGTCATCTGGTTACCCTGGCAGATCCGGAAGATTACGATAAAAAATATAAAGAGTGGAAAATTGATGTGCTTCCGATGAAGCCGGCTCCATTTAAGCTTGAAGTAATAAAGCAGACCGGAAAACAGTTCGCAGCGGTGAAAACACAGATTCACCGCAAGGATGTGAATGAAATTATCATTGCTACGGATGCAGGACGAGAAGGAGAGCTGGTAGCAAGGCTGATTCTGGAAAAAGCAGGAAGCAAAAAGCCGATCAAGAGGCTGTGGATCTCATCTGTAACAGATAAAGCAATCAGAGAAGGTTTTGCAAAGTTGAAGAACGGGCATGAGTATGATGCGCTTTATGATGCTGCAATGTGCCGTGCCGAGGCAGACTGGCTGGTTGGAATCAATGCAACAAGGGCACTGACCTGTAAATATAATGCGCAGCTTTCCTGTGGACGTGTGCAGACACCAACGCTTGCAATGATTGCAAAGAGAGAAGAAAAGATCCGTAGTTTTATTCCGGAAGGTTATTATGGAATGACTGCAAAAGGACAAAATATTATGCTGACCTGGCAGGATCAGAAGTCAAAGAGTTATCGCTCATTCGATAAAGAGAAAATGACCGGACTGATGAAAAAGCTGGATGGACAGAAAGCGGTAGTGGAAGAGATTAAAAAACACCGAAAAAACGTATGCACCGCTTTTGTATGATCTGACAGAGCTGCAGAGAGAAGCCAATCAGCGGTTTGGATATTCGGCGAAAGAGACGCTGAATATCATGCAGAGACTGTATGAGAATCATAAGGTGCTGACCTATCCGAGAACGGATTCCAGATATCTGAGCAAAGACATTGTTCCGACGATCAAGGACCGTCTGGAGGCGTGTGGTACAGGACCGTACCGTAAGCTTGCAATGACAGCGAAGAAAAAGGATCTGAGCGGAAAGCTCGCTTTTGTAAATGATGCGAAGGTATCGGATCATCATGCGATCATCCAACGGAGCAGTTTGTGGATCTGAGTCATATGACAAATGAAGAGCGGAAGATTTATGATCTGGTTGTGCGGCGTTTTCTTGCTGTGCTTTATCCGCCATTTGAGTATGAGCAGACACAGGTTACGGTGAAGGTTGGCGGTGAAACTTTCCTTGCGTCTGGAAAGATTGTGAAAGCGCAGGGATGGCGGGCTGTTTATGAAGAGGAAGTCTATTCGGATGAGGATGAAGAAGAGGAAGAAGCATATGAGTCTGGAAAGAGTTTGAAAGGACAGACACTGCCGGAACTGGAAAAAGGACAGGAGATTAAAGGACTTGTGTTGTCATTGACAGAAGGTAAAACGAAGCCACCGGCACATTTTAATGAAGCAACACTTCTGTCAGCAATGGAGAACCCGACGGCTTATATGGAAAGCCATGACAAAGCGATGGCGAAAACGCTTGGCGAGACAGGAGGATTGGGAACGGTTGCGACAAGAGCGGATATTATTGAAAAACTTTTTAAAAGCTTTTTGCTGGAAAAGCGTGGAAAAGATATCTATCTTACATCGAAAGCGAAGCAGCTTCTGGAACTTGTGCCGGAAGAGTTAAAACAGCCGGAACTTACAGCAGACTGGGAAATGCGTTTGTCGCAGATTGCGAAGGGAAAGCTTTCGCGGAAGGATTTTATGAAGGATATTGATAAATATACGGATCAGGTGGTTTCTGAGATTAAGGCGGGAGCTGGAACGTTCCGACATGATAATCTGACAAATAGTAAATGTCCGCGATGTGGTAAGAGAATGCTTGCAGTGAAAGGAAAGAACAGTGAGATGCTGGTTTGTCAGGACAGAGAGTGCGGATACCGCGAAACAGTATCACGGACAACGAATGCGAGATGTCCTGTGTGTCACAAGAAGATGCAGCTGAAAGGAAGAGGGGATGGACAGATTTTTGTGTGTGTCTGCGGACATAAGGAGAAGCTGACATCGTTCCAGGAGAGACGGAAGAAAGAAGGTGCGGGAGTCAGCAAGAAGGATGTGCAGAAATATTTAAGACAGCAGAAGGATGAGCCGGTGAATAATCCATTTGCGGATGCGCTGGCTAAGATTAAGTTGTAGGTGGCGAATGGGATGGCGTGTGGAAGGTTTGGCTTTCTGGTACGTCTCATTGACTTGATTGGCTGTAGTACAAAACGCAGCCGGAAAGTCAAACCTTCCACACGCCTGTGCATTGGCAGACGGGGATGTTGTGGCGAAGTGGAAAAAACAGAGTTTATTTTTACTTATTTATTGCTTTGGATGAACATAGGCTTAAATTCATGATATTTTTCAAAAGGGACTCATCTACACGTATGAAAGCAGATCCGATTTTGGCATGAAGATAAGGGATAATATCGCTGTCGTAATTGCAGATGGTGTTGAGTGCAAAGACATGATGATTATCCGGATTGTCCATATATTCGTCATCTTCATTACCAGCCATGAATCTCCAGCCACTGTCCGGATTCCCTTCTGTTGGCTCTTCTCGGAGCATGTAGCCGACTTTGTAGCCTTCTTTTGTGATCTTATCGGAAACGATACAACCTTCCCCATTCGGCTCGTCCCATTCGATCAGATTTTCAATCGGAATTTCGATAAATCCCTGCTCTTTTTCTGCCATTTTTTTCCAGTATTCTTTTAAAATATGAAGCAATGCTTTTGCATCTTCTGTTTCTGTGGAAGAATTGTATTCCTTCATCTCACTAAAGGTTCCGGATTCACTGACGATCCCAAGAAGCCATTTTCCAAAGAAAGATTTCTTGAATTTAAAGATCATACATTTGATCCCATCCTCATCCTCAAAAGAAGCTGTATACTCAATCTTCGCCGGTTTCCGCCCCAGTTCAGACGGATCAGCCAACCAGTTTTCAAGTTCCTCCATAGCATTCACAATTTCATTATTCATAACTTTGCACCTCACTACTTATATAATTCCATGTGATTGACTTTTCTGTAAAGCCATATTTTTTGTACATTTCATATGCAGCAACATTTTTAGCGTTTACCTGTAATTCAATGCCATCAAAATGTTTCTCTTTTTTAAGTCCTTTAGCATTTCAAAAAAATGATGTCCGATACCCATACCTCTGTAATTTTCATCAATCGCCATTGTATCGATATAAATTACATCACGGGTAAGCATCGAAGGAAATTCAATATGCCGGTATGTAAGCTCCAGAATTCCAATAATCCTGTGTTCTGATTCGGCAACATAAAAAGCTTCTTTATCCAAAGCATCCTGAAAAGCATCCAAAGAGAAAAAATCCTTACTTTCTTTGTAAATATCAGGCCGCCAGTTCACATGCAAAGCCTGAACCTGATTCAGGATATGTACTACACTGTCAAAATCACTGGTTTCCGCAGGTCTGATAATTATATCCATATATGTCCTCCCTCGTAAAGCATGAAAAAATATATACCTATAATTCAGTATACCATAAACCCAATTATTTCAATATAGAATATGTCCTTTTTACAACCAAAATCCAGTAAAATAAATCCCCACACAATATCCCAAGCCACAGGACAAACGTCCGCCTGGCGCCGTCCTGAACAATACTCAACTTCGCGAGTAGAGTTCCGGGGTCGCCCTCCCGTCTTGAAGTCACGCAGATTTTCGGGCAATCCTGTTTCCAGGGCATATGCAGGAACGTTATCTCCCTGTTACATTCCGAATCCGCCCTGGAGACAGGATTGCCCGAAAATCGTCCCCCTTCCACACCCACCTCCCAGGAACCCCACTCCCCCATACCGCATACACTAAAGCATAGCAAAAAAGAAATGGAAGTGTCAGACATGGACCTGAGATTGCCTTATTATATGATGTATCCGATTCCATACGCATTTGACGAAGACAAAATCCAGAAGCGCGACCGGGAATACCTGCAAAGTATGTATCCGGCAACAGCAAAAAAGATTTTTCCATATATACAGGAAGAATGCGACCGCCAAGAATATGAAGGAAGCATGATCTATGATGAGTACCCGGATAAGCTCCAACTGTGCCTGATGTGTCGCAGGGCGTATGAACAGGTCATGAAACAGGAAAAATGGGAAAAAGAGACCTATACTCCGGAACAGATCCGGGAGATCGTAGAAATTCTGATGTACCAGGAATTGATGGAAAGAAGAGGAAAAGGCAGGCGGCAACAGGAAAAAACAGTTGCTTCATGCACAGGACTTGTGCTATAATATCGTCCGATATAAAAATGACAGCATCTGAAACACAGTTTCGGTAAGGAGTGAGCCAGGGTACATATGAAGAATATTATATTTATCGGAATGCCGGCAGTTGGAAAAAGTACCGTCGGAGTGGTAGTCGCAAAGCGGCTTGGATACGAGTTTATTGATACAGATCTGTTGATTCAGAAGCAGGAGAACAGACTTTTGCGGGAGATTATCGCAGAAGAAGGTCTGGATGGATTCTTAAGTATTGAGAATCAGGTCAATCGTGATGTGGAAGCGGAACATGCGGTGATTTCCCCGGGAGGAAGCGTAGTTTACTGTGAAGAAGCAATGAAGCATTACAAAGAGATCGGAACCATTGTTTATCTGCATGCGTCATTTGAGGTTATCAATTCCAGACTGAAGAATGCAAAGAAAAGGGGAGTTGCACTTCGGGACGGGCAGACGCTGAAGGATCTATATGACGAAAGAGTAGTATTATTTGAAAAATATGCAGATATTACTGTTTCAGAGGATGGACTGGAGCTGGAAGAAACCATTGAAAATGTAAATGGAATGTTTTGGAAAACAATAAATTTTTTAAAGAAATATTACAAAGTTTTACGAAAATTGAAGAAAGCAAGATAAATAATTTTGCAATGAATATAGAAATATGCTATACTGATATGTGATATAGAGGATTATTACAAAAAGCTTCATACAAATCCTGAGAGATCTTGGAAAGAAATAAAAAGTATGAGGTTTTTTATTCATGAAATAATAAAGAGTATGAATAGAGTGTTTGACAGAAGTATAGAACAGGATATATTTCAGAGGGAAAGAAATCGTTAATTGAGGTGCGAAATGGAACAGTATATTATTAAGGGTGGCAATCCGCTGGTCGGCGAAGTCGAGATCGGTGGAGCAAAGAATGCAGCACTGGCAATTCTGGCAGCTGCGATTATGACAGATGAGACAGTTACTATCGATAATCTTCCGGATGTCAACGATATCAACGTTCTGCTGGAAGCAATCAGTGGAATTGGTGCCGAGGTTGACCGTATTGACCGGCACACAGTCAGAATCAACGGAAGCAACATTGAAAATTTTGATATAGAATATGATTACATCAAGAAGATCCGTGCATCTTATTACTTGCTCGGAGCACTTCTTGGTAAGTATAAAAGAGCAGAAGTCGCTCTTCCGGGAGGATGCAATATCGGAAGCCGTCCAATCGACCAGCATCTGAAAGGTTTTCGTGCGCTTGGTGCTTATGTGGATATCGAGCATGGCAAGATTATCGCAGAAGCAGAGCGTCTGATCGGAAAGCACATTTATTTTGATGTGGTAAGCGTAGGAGCTACGATCAACGTTATGATGGCAGCATCGATGGCAGAAGGACTTACGATCCTTGAGAATGTGGCAAAAGAGCCTCATGTTGTCGATGTGGCAAACTTCCTGAACAGTATGGGAGCGAACATTCGTGGAGCAGGTACGGATGTGATCAAGATCCGCGGTGTATCCCGCCTTCATAAGACAGATTATTCTATCATTCCGGATCAGATCGAAGCCGGCACATTTATGTTTGCGGCAGCAGCAACCAGAGGTGATGTGACTGTTATGAATGTCATTCCGAAGCATCTGGAAGCTACGATTGCAAAGCTTGTTGAGATCGGATGTGAAGTAGAAGAATTTGATGATGCAGTGCGTGTTGTGTCCAAAGGAGATCTTCATAATACACAGGTGAAGACTCTTCCATATCCGGGATTCCCGACAGATATGCAGCCGCAGATCGGTGTTACACTTGCTCTTTGTAAAGGGACAAGCACGATTACAGAAAGTATTTTCGAGAATCGTTTCAAATATCTTTCAGAACTTGCAAGAATGGGTGCAAATGTCAAGGTTGAAGGCAATGCAGCGACTATCGAAGGCGTAGATAAATTCTCGGGAGCAAGGGTCAGTGCACCGGATCTTCGTGCAGGAGCAGCACTTGTGATTGCAGGAATGGCCGCAGATGGCATTACGATCGTAGATGACATCGTATATATCCAGAGGGGATACGAACGTTTTGAAGAGAAGCTCAGAAGTCTCGGTGCAGTGATCGAGAGAGTTTCTACAGAACGTGAGATCCAGAAATTCAAGTTAAAAGTAGGTTAAGACAGGAATTCCTGTTTTGATAGAACATATTTCCCAAAATGTATATTGACGGGAGGTATGGACAGTGTTATGATGTGTAGCGGTAACAATTAAATACGCTTTCTCTATTCAGAGTGGTGGAGGTACAAAGGACCTGCGAAGCCACGGCAACCCCGGTAAGCCGGAAGGTGCCAACCTGAGCGAGCAATCGAACAATAAGAGGATTGATGATGAGATATCAGGTCAGTCCTTTGGGGCTGACCTTTAAATTTGCATAGACAGAAGAGAAATTCTGTTTGTCGATTTTCATTATTCCAGAGATAAGAGAGGCAGATACAAAGAAGAAAAGAAAGGAAAAAAGATGGAGAGATTATTATTTACTTCTGAATCAGTAACTGAAGGACATCCGGATAAGATGTGCGACCAGATTTCCGATGCGATCCTGGATGCACTTATGGAGCAGGATCCAATGAGCCGTGTAGCTTGCGAGACATGCGCGACTACAGGAATTGTTATGGTAATGGGAGAAATTACTACAAATGCATATGTAGATATTCAGAAAATCGTTCGTGATACTGTTCGCGAAATTGGTTATACAAGAGGAAAGTACGGATTTGATGCTGACACATGTGGCGTTCTGACGGCAATTGACGAACAGTCAAGCGATATTGCTATGGGTGTTGATAAAGCTCTTGAAGCAAAGGAACACAAGATGTCAGATGAAGAATTGGAAGCAATCGGTGCAGGAGACCAGGGAATGATGTTCGGATATGCATCTGATGAGACAGAAGAATATATGCCTTATCCGATCGCTCTTGCACACAAACTTGCAAGACGTCTTACAGAAGTAAGAAAGAACGGAACACTTCCATATCTTCGTCCGGATGGAAAAACACAGGTTACTGTAGAATATGATGAAAATGGAGTTCCGGCCCGCCTTGATGCAGTAGTACTTTCTACACAGCATGATCCGGATGTTACTCAGGAGCAGATCCATGAGGACATTAAGAAATATGTTTTCGATGAGATCATTCCGGCAGATATGGTAGATGAGAATACAAAATTCTTCATCAATCGACCGGACGTTTTGTGATCGGTGGACCACATGGGGACAGCGGCCTTACCGGACGTAAGATCATCGTAGATACTTATGGGGGAATGGCGCGTCACGGCGGTGGAGCTTTCTCAGGAAAAGACTGTACAAAGGTAGACCGTTCAGCAGCTTATGCAGCACGTATGTTGCTAAGAATATCGTAGCAGCAGGAATTGCCAAAAATGCGAGATCCAGCTTTCTTATGCAATCGGTGTTGCACAGCCGACATCTGTCATGGTAGATACTTTCGGAACAGGAAAGATTGCAGATGATAAGCTTGTGGAAATCGTTCGAGAGAACTTTGACCTTCGTCCGGCTGGAATTATCAAGATGCTTGATCTGAGACGTCCGATCTACAAACAGACAGCAGCTTACGGACACTTTGGACGTAACGACCTGGATCTTCCATGGGAGAAGTTGGATAAAGTGGATACTTTGAAGAAATATCTTTAATAACAGGTTCTGAATTTGATCGTTTTAGAAAAAATTTAGAAAATTTTACGGGTGCTTTGATGTGAAGCACCCGTTTTTATGATATGCTATTAGTTATCAGGCAGACTTGCGTGAGCGCCATACGGAACGTATAACCGGGCGTGCACGATGAATGGAGGATGAATATAGCATGAAACTAAGGACGAAACTGGTGATTTCTTTTGTGACGATGATCATGATACCGACTATCCTGACAACGGCATTCATATTTGGAATTGCGCGTTATCAGATCGGAGTCATAGAGCATACTTATGGAATTACCGGTGAGGAATATAAAGATTTTGCAAAATCCATCAGAGTGCTGGGAGATATGCCGGAGATCCAGCAGTTTATTATAAGCGCATGTATCGCAGTAGTCCTGATTCTGGCATTTACAGCGATGATCATGATGGTGTGGATTTATGGAAGTATCATCAGTCCGATTCACAAGTTGCAGGAAGCAGCGCAGAACGTAGAAGAAGGCAATCTGAATTTTGAGATCAAGCCGGAAAAAGATGATGAGATGGGACGGCTGATGCAGGCATTTGAAAAGATGCGGATCCGTCTGAGAGATAATGCAGAGGAGAAGCTGAAGAGTGACCGGGAAAGCAAAGAACTGATCAGCAATATTTCTCATGACTTAAAGACGCCGATCACAGCAATCAAGGGCTATGTGGAAGGAATCCGTGACGGGGTTGCAGATACGCCGGAGAAGATGGAAAAATATATCGGAACCATTTATAATAAAGCGAATGAGATGGATACGCTGATCAACGAACTGACCTTATATGCGAAGATCGATACAAACCGGATCCCGTATAACTTTGCACCGCTTTCAGTCAACGATTATTTCAATGACTGTGCCGAAGATATTGAGATGGAGCTGGATTCAAAGAATGTAGAGTTTGGTTATTTCAATTATGTAGAGGGTGATCAGAAGATCATTGCAGATCCGGAACAGTTAAAGAGAGTGATCAACAATATTGTCAGCAATTCTTTGAAATACATGGAACGAGAGCACGGGCTGATCAATCTGCGGGTAAAAGACGTAGGTGATTTTATTCAGGTAGAGCTTGAGGATAACGGAAAAGGAATCGCAGCGAAAGATCTGCCGAATATATTTGACCGGTTCTACCGGACGGATGCTTCAAGGAATTCATCCAAGGGCGGAAGCGGAATCGGTCTTTCAATCGTGAAGAAGATCATTGAAGATCACGGTGGCAAAATCTGGGCGACCAGCCGGGAAGGTGTTGGCACAGTGATGTATTTTGTAATCAGAAAATATCAGGAGGTACCGATAAATGAGTAAGATTTTAATTGTAGAAGACGAAGAGAGTATTGCAGATCTGGAGAAAGATTATCTGGAGCTGAGTGGATTTGAAGTAGAGGTTGCAAATGATGGACAGACAGGGCTTGATAAGGCGCTTTTCGGTGATTTTGATCTGGTGATCCTGGATCTGATGCTTCCGGGCGTGGATGGCTTTGAGATTTGTCGTAAGGTTCGTGCGGAAAAGAATACACCGATCATCATGGTATCTGCGAAAAAAAGATGATATCGACAAGATCAGAGGACTCGGAACTTGGGGCTGATGACTATATGACCAAGCCGTTTAGTCCAAGCGAGCTGGTGGCAAGGGTAAAAGCACATCTGGCACGTTATGAGCGGCTGATCGGAAGTGCCGTGGAAGAGAATAAGGTGATCGAGATCCGTGGACTTAAGATTGATACCACTGCACGCCGAGTGTGGGTAAACGGAGTGGAGAAGAATTTTACAACAAAAGAGTTTGATCTTCTGACCTTCCTTGCCAGTCATCCGAACCATGTATATACCAAGGATGAACTTTTCAGCGAGATCTGGGATATGGAATCCATCGGAGATATCGCAACGGTAACTGTGCACATCAAGAAAATCCGTGAGAAATTGAATATGATACCTCAAATCCACAGTATATTGAGACAATCTGGGGTGTGGGATATCGTTTCAAGATGTAATGAAAAAGAATAAAAGGAAAGAGATTACAGTATGATAACCAGTACAGGAAATGCCAGGGTAAAACAGCTTGTTACATGGCAGAAAAAGAGAAAGGCACGTGATGAAGAAGGCGTCTATATCGTAGAAGGGATCCGGATGTACCGGGAAGCTCCGCGTGCGCAGGTGAGAGAGGTTTATGTATCGGAGCAGTTTTACAGCCGATATGGAGAAGAGCTGGGACTTTCGGCATGGGGAAGACAGCTGGAAATCCTGTCAGATCATGTATTTTCCCACGTGTCAGATACAAAGACACCACAGGGGATCCTGCTTGTGATGGAGCAGAGGAGCTGTGAGATATGTGAGATGCTGGATCTGGATGCGCAGGGAAGGAAACCGCTTCTGATGGTGCTGGATAATCTGCAGGATCCGGGAAACCTGGGAACCATTCTCCGTGCAGGGGAAGCGGCAGGCGTAACCGGCGTGATCATGAGTCACGACTGTGTGGATATTTACAATCCCAAGGTGATCCGTTCAACGATGGGATCGGTTTACCGAATGCCGTTTGTGTATGTAGAGCATTTGCCAGAAACTCTGGAAGTACTTGCAGAAGCCGGGATTCATTCCTATGCGGCACATCTGAAAGGAAAGAACAGCTACGATCAGGAGGATTACACAAGAGGGACAGCATTTTTAATTGGAAATGAGGGTAACGGACTTCGGGATGAAGTGGCAGATGTAGCAGAGTGTTATATCAAGATTCCGATGTGTGGAGAGGTAGAATCACTGAATGCGGCGGTTGCATCTTCGGTTCTGATGTTCGAGGCGGCAAGACAGCGACGGTAGTGATGAGGGGAAATCAAGCGCAAAGGAGAGTGTGATTTGATGAAACCGATAATCGATTTAAATAAAGAATATGGATTGGTATTCGATGGAGGAGGAGCCAGAGGTGCGTATCAGATCGGTGCGTGGCGGGCTCTTTCGGAAGCTGGTGTGAAGATCAGTGCAGTAGC